>LDZQ01001475.1_pt1 | contig 19573 bp, 18 predicted proteins | sample 615361 | NCBI WGS metagenome assembly LDZQ01 (sample SAMN03408297, study PRJNA278302) | terrestrial metagenome | isolation source: oil reservoir sample I2 | place: USA: Alaska, North Slope, Ivishak formation | collected 2013 | reverse complement strand
GGGCAGAAAAAATGCCAGATAAAATAGCAGAAGAAGTAAAACAGGAAAGGCTGATGCGTTTACAAAGCTTGCAAGAAACAATTACAGAAAGGCGATATAAAGAACAAGAAGGAAAAACAACAGAAGTGTTGATAGAAGACAGGAGTAAAAAGGACTTAGAAGGTGTAATTTCCTATAGAGGAAGAGACCCTTATAATCGAGTAGTCAATGTTTTAACTTCTTCTGACCAGGTAGGTCCTGGTTCTTTGGTAGAAGTTAAAATCATTGAAGCCAAAAAACACTCTTTACTAGGAGAGGTGGTGGGTTATGTTTGTTAAGATGAAAGTATTTGGTCTGGCTTTAGATGAAACCACCAAAATGCCTTTGATTATTTTAAAGGATGAAAGTGAAAAGTATGTGCTTCCCATCTGGATTGGAGCCCTGGAAGCCATGGCCATATCCATTCCCTTAAATGAGGTAAAAATGCCCAGGCCCCTTACCCATGACCTGTTTTTAAACACCCTGGAAACCATGGGCGGAAGTCTTGCAGAAATAAGAATTACAGAATTAAAGGATTCCACCTATTATGCCAATTTAGTGGTAAAAAAAGAGGGTAAGACCTTACTAATAGATAGTCGTCCTTCTGATGCTATTGCTTTGGCTTTAAGGGCTAAGGTGGACATTATGGTGGATGAAAAGATTTTGTTAGAAGTGGAAGATTTAATTGGTTCAAAGCAACAGGAAGTCTTAAAAGACGAAGAAAGTAAGAAGTGGTCAGAAATACTGGAAAAATATGACTTTGATTTGACCAAGTACAAAATGTGAGGGCCTTACAATGGAGCAAGAAAAACTTAAAGCCAAGATTTTACTAGAAGCTTTACCTTATATTCGTCAGTTTTATGGTCGTACCGTAGTGATTAAATATGGCGGACATGCCATGATAGATGAAAAGTTAAAACAAAGTTTTGCCTTAAATGTGATTTTATTAAAATATATTGGTTTAAATCCTATTATTGTGCATGGAGGAGGCCCGCAAATTGGCAATATGTTAAAGCAATTAAACATCCCCACCCAGTTTAGAGAAGGCATGCGGGTAACAGATGCAGCGACCATGGATGTGGTGGAAATGGTTCTGGTGGGCAAGGTAAATAAGGAGATTGTTAATTTAATTAATTTAAATGGCGGAAAGGCTGTTGGTCTTTCTGGCAAGGATGGTTTTTTATTAAGGGCAGAAAAGTTTCAACTGGTAATAAGTAAAAAGGATGCTCCCCCGGAGATAATTGATGTGGGAAAGGTGGGGCGAGTAGTAGAGGTAAATACTGCTCTTATTTATTCTCTCCAGGAGAAGGGATTTATTCCCATAATTGCCCCTGTGGGAGTAGATGATCAAGGTGAAACCTATAATATCAATGCTGATTTTGTGGCCAGTGCTGTAGCTTCTAGTTTAAAAGCAGCCAAGTTGATTTTACTTACAGATGTTCCTGGTATAATGGATGATAGGGAAAAGGTTATTTCTTCCCTGACCAAAAAAGAGGCCATTTACTTTATGGACCAGGGTGTAATTAAGGGCGGCATGATTCCCAAGGTCAAGTGTTGTCTGGAGGCCCTGGAAGCTGGAGTAGAAAAGACCCATATCGTGGATGGCAGAATAGAAAATTCCATTATTTTGGAGATGTTCACCAAAGCAGGTATTGGAACTGAGATAGTGCCCAGTTAGGAATAATGGTAAATGAAGGTATGCCTGGAGTTTTCTGGTCCTGAAAAGAGGCTGGATCTTTTTTTAGGAGAAAACTTAGAACTTTCTCGTAGTAAAATAAAATCCCTGATAAAAGCCGGACACTGTCAGGTTAATACCAAGGTTATTGTTAAGCCCAGCTTGCTCTTAAAGCCTGGAGACAGGGTAGAATTAGAAGTTCCAGAAGAAGAGAATTCTCTGCAAGCCAAGCCTGGCCAGCTTCAAATTATAGACCAGCAAGAGGACTTTTTGGTTTTAAATAAACCCGCAGGAATCAGTGTTCACCCTGCTCCCTCAGAAAAAGGGGATACTCTGGTTCACTTTTTACTCCATCATTTTCCAGAACTAAAAAAAATCCAGGGAGAGCGCCCAGGCATAGTTCATCGTTTGGACAAGGATACCAGTGGCCTTTTGCTGGTGGCTTTAAGGGAAGAAACTAGAGTGAAACTGAGCTCTCTTTTTGCTCAGCGTTTGGTGGATAAGAAGTATGTGGCCCTGGTCAAAGGTTGTCCTTCTCCAGAAAAGGGAGAAATTGATTTGCCCCTGGGTAGAGACCCCAGGAGTAAAATAAAACAGGCAGTTTTAAGCAAGGGTGGAAGAGAAGCCAGAACCAGTTATGAAGTGCTCTGGACCAATGGCGATTATAGCGTGCTTAAGGTGAAGATTTTTACGGGCAGGACCCATCAAATCCGGGTGCATTTAAGCCATCTTGGCCACCCCATTTTAGGGGATGAACTTTATGGCGGGCAAATTGCGCCTAGCAACAGGCTAGAACAAATTTTAAACAAGCTGGTAAAAAGACAGCTTTTACACGCCTTTTATTTACGCTTTCCCTGGCAAAATAGCTGGCAGGAATATGAGGCAGATTTGCCTCTGGACTTTAAACAGGCACTTTTATTTTTGCTTAAGGAGTCTTTAAAGGTAGTCTTGCTTGGCCTTCCTGGTAGTGGAAAAAGTTTGGTAGCCAGGGAGCTTAGTACTTATGTTTTTGAGGCTGATAAGGAGGTAGAAAAACTTTACCAGCCTCAAGCAGATGGTTATTTTTTGCTTACCCGCATCCTGGGGCCAGATATTTTAACTGCTGACAAAAAAATAGATAAGGAAAAGCTTTTTAAATACTTACAAAATCCTTCTTTAAGGAGAGAGATTGAAAAAAGTATTCATCCTTTGGTTTTGGCCAGATGGAAAAATTTTCAAAAAACACAGGCAACAAAGCCCATTATTGTAGGGGATATTCCCCTTTACCTGGAAACAGGGCTTAAGGAAAAGGATGTATTGCTGGTGGGCATCAAAAGAAACCCAGAAGAGCGCTGGCAGGCTTTAAAAAAACGAGGCTGGTCAGAGGAAAAAATAGAAACCCTGGACAGTTTTCAATTGCCTGAAGAAAAAAAATTAAAAGAAGCTCATTTTATTTTAAATAATTCGGGAAATCTGGAAGAGTTAAGGACAAAGGTTAGAGCGCTGAAAGGAATTTTATTGGATTTAAAGAGAAAAAGATTAAGAAAAAAGTTTAGTACTTTAAGGAGTTTATTAAAAGAGGCCAGGTAGAAAACCAGGAAGATAATTTTATTTTGCCTATCCTGGCTAAAAGCATTAAGAGAGAAAAAAGCATTTAAACCTAAAGGAGTGTTTTCTTATGCTGGTAATAGAAGACTTACATGTAAAAATTGGAGAAAAAGAGGTTTTAAAGGGTATAAACCTGGAGATTAAAGAAGGAGAAACCTTTATCCTCTTTGGCCCCAATGGAAGTGGTAAAACCACTTTGCTTATGACCCTTATGGGGTTTTCAGGCTATAAAGTAACCAAAGGAGCTATTTATTTTAAAGGTAAAAACATAACAGATCTGCCCATGTATGAGCGGGCTAGAATGGGCATAGGCATGTCTTTTCAACGGCCTCCTACCATTCATGGTTTAAAAACAAGGGATTTGGTTAGACTTTGCGCTCGAGATAGACAGGTAGATGTGGAAAAGTTAGCCCAAAAGGTAAATTTTGTGGATTTTTTAGACCGGGATATTAATGCTGGCTTTTCTGGAGGAGAAATCAAGCGCTCAGAACTTTTACAGCTTATGGCCCAAAACCCTGATTTGTTACTTTTTGATGAGCCAGAATCAGGAGTGGATTTAGAAAATATGGGGCTTATTGGCAAAGTAGTAAAAGAACTTTTATCCGGCAATGGCCACGAGCCCAAGCCTGGCATGTCTATGAAAGAGTTAAAAGAACTAAGAAAGGTCTCTGGGTTAATTATTACTCATACTGGTTACATTCTGGATTATATAAATGCTGATAGAGGCCAGGTCATGTATCAGGGAAAGCTTTGTTGTGAAGGAAGGCCCAGGGATATTTTAGAGCATATTAGCAAGTATGGATATAAGGAGTGTATAAGATGTCTCAATTAGATAAAGAAAAGGTAAAATTAGAAGAATATGTGTTTAGTGGCGGAGAGAAAATAGAACTGCAGGACTTGAGAGAAATAGATGTTGAAGATCAAGAAGAATTGGAGCTTGCAGGAGTAGATGTAAAAGAAGAAGAACGAAGTGGGACTTATTTGCACTTAAATCACACCAAGGCTGTTTGCAGAAGCAAACAGGAAGGCGTGGAGATTTTGGATATTAAAGATGCTCTGGATAAGTACGATGGTTTGCCAGAATATTTCTGGAAAGCTGTAGACAAAGATAAAGATGAATACACTCGTAAAGCAGCAGAGGTTGTACATGGTGGATATTTTATTAGAACCAAGAAAGGAGCTAAGATAAAAGAGCCTGTACAGTCCTGTCTTTTTATTAAAGGAGAAAAGATAGGACAGAGTGTGCACAACATTATTGTGGTGGAAGAAGATTCTGAAGTTCACATTATAACAGGTTGTGCTACTTCGCATAAAGTACAATCAGCTTTGCATTTAGGAATTTCTGAGTTTTATGTTAAAAAAGGTGGAAAACTTACCTTTACTATGGTGCATAACTGGAGTGAAAAGGTAGAAGTAAGGCCCAGAACTGTAGGTATTGTGGAAGAAGGAGGAGTTTTTCAGAGTAATTATATTTTGTTAAAGCCAGTAAAGTCTGTGCAATCCTTTCCCACTATTTATTTAAATGGAAAAGGCTCTATTGCCAGGTTTAACTCCATTTTAGTGGCTCATCCAGGAAGCTATATTAACTCTGGAAACAAGATTGTTTTAAATGCCCCAGATACAAGGGGAGAAATAATCTCCAGGGCCATTACCACTGGAGGAGAGCTGATTGCCCCTGGTGTGATTGAAGCCAACAGTGTGCCAGCCAAGGGACACCTGGAATGTAAAGGCCTTATTTTAAGTGATGGAATCATTCATGCTATTCCAGAGCTTAAAGGTACCAAAGAAGGTGTAGAGCTTTCTCATGAAGCTGCTGTAGGCAAAATAGCGCAAGAAGAAATAGAATATTTGATGGCCAGAGGTCTGGATGAAGATGAAGCCACTTCCACCATTGTAAGGGGCTTTTTGAATGTGGATATTATGGGCTTGCCCAAGAAATTAAAGGAAAGCATTGATAAAATTATCTCTGAAACTGAAAAAGACATGTTTTAAAAATGCCAGGATATAAAGCACATTTTGGTTTTGGTATGCTCCTTACAGGCTTGGGAGTGGGTGTGGCTATCTGGCTTGAATGGTGGAAGCCAGATTTATCTCAGGCCTTTACAGCGTTTATTTTAGGAGTCCTTTTTGCTTTATTTCCTGATTTGGATACTGACTCTAAAGGGCAAAATATCTTTTATGGTCTTTTAGCTGCCCTGGATCTGGCTTTTTTAATTAAGGGTTTTTATAAGTGGGCAGCTATTTTGGGTTTTCTGGCTATGCTTCCTGCCCTGGGCAGGCACAGAGGCTGGACTCATACCTGGTGGGCTATGCTGCTGGCTCCTTTTATTCTTTTGGTCCTGCCTTTTCTCTTTTTTAATACCCCCCTATCTTTTTTACTACCTTATTATGTAGCTGCTGTTTTAGGCTATTTTTCCCATCTTTTACTGGATAGAAAACTGATTTAAAATAAAAATAAGTTTAGGGCCTATGTCTGAAAGTGATAGCACATAGGCCCTAATAATTTAATTTTCTTCTACTTTCCAGACTTCCCAAACTTTGCCTACTAGTTCTGGACTTGGCTTTAGGGGTTGTTTCCCTGGTTGCCAGCCAGCAGGACAAAGTTCAATTTCTTTTATCTCCCCAGGTCTAAGTTTAGATCCGCAGGGTAGCTTATTTTATAGCCGTAGTGAAAAGTCTTTTTTTCTTGAGGATTTAAGTTTATTTCCCACTTAAAAACATCCTTTTCTTCTTGAGGCTTTACTTCAAAAAGAGGGGTTATGCTTACTTTTTTCTCTTCACTGATGGGTTTACTATCTTCTATGGTTATTTTTACTTTTTTCTTTTTGTTGTTTTTTAAAGTTATTTCATACTGATAGAGATAGGTGTGTTCTTTGGAAAACACTCCTTTTTTCTCGTGTTCTTTTTTAAAGTGTACACTTGTTTTTATTTGGGGGTCATTTCCTAAAAATAGGGAAGTGCTATTGGTAGCCAGGCTAAAGTTTTTGCTTCCCACCAGGACATTATCCAGGAAAAGATTAATTTTTCCTGGAGGTAGCCTAAGGTTATTGGAAAATTTTAAATCTGCTTGTACATACACTTGAGAAGAGAAATAGGGCCTTAGAATATAAGAAAGCTTTACCCTGGGAGTAAACTTTTGAAGAGTTACAGTCTTTTCTTCACCTGCCTTAAGAGTTAGTTGGGGAAGTTCATAACTGTCAAAAAAGATTCCTTCTTTTTTTTGAGGTACTCCAGGTTTGGGGGATGCTTGGTCCAGGGACTTCAGGGGGGCACTTTTTCTAAAGTTCATTTCCATTGGCTGAAACACAGGAAAAGGGGATAAAATCCAGGGAGTTAGAGAGGGTGGTTCTAACTTTCTGGAAAAAAAGCCACTGATAAGACTGATCTTTGCTTCCTGCCAATCCTCACCTGTTTTTTGCCAGAGTTTTCCCTGCCAGATTAAAGAAGATATGTCTTTTGGGGTAAAGTTGTGCAGAGAATAGAAGTTGTTCCAGCCTGCATGAGGGGTAAAATAGGTATAGTATATTGTTCCTTGTCCTTGTCCTTCTAATTTTACTTCCCAGCTGTTATCTTGAGCTGCTAGTTCCTTTATTTTATCTTGAATAGAATTTATTTCTTCTTTTAATTTGTCTAACTTTTCTTGTAAAAGCAGTTTTTCTTTGTTTAAAATAAGGACATTTTCTTCCAGTTCTTGAGCCACTTTTTTTAATAGGTCCACTTTAAAGCTATTTTTCTCGCTTTGTTTTATCCAAAAATTAAGCTTAATCTCTTTTACTTGAATTTGAGTTTCCAGTTCCTTTTGTTTTTGTAGCAAACCAGCCAGTTTTTGTTCCCAGAAAGCAATAAGGGGCGGGGGCGTGGGGCTGGACTTGTAGCTAAAGTTGTAGATAGCAGTTTGAGAATTGGTTTTAAAAGTTAAAGTTTCTGGATTGGCTGTGCCTGGCAAAGTAAAGGTATAAGGAAAATCTTTAACCTGGATTACTCCTGTAATTTTAGCTCCCCTCGGATATAACTCCACCTGGCTTACTTTAGCCCAAAGAGGCTGTACTACCAAGAGTAAATAAAGACATAGGGAAGTGATGATAAACATTTATTTCTCCTTTTTACTTGGATTTTGTTTTTTTTTGAGTTAACAGAGCTTGTAAATAGTTTGTTTTAAGCCAAGCTTAAACTGAAGAGGAGGAAAAATGTCAAGTAATTCTTTTGATTTAAGTCTTTTTTTACCCTGGGCCAAGTTAATAGCTTTCTTGGTAGTATTATATCTTTCTTATTTTATTCCCAAAAAAGTCATTTTAAAGTGGCTACATCTGTTTTTTGCCAAGACCAAAAATAAGATAGATGATTTAATTGTAAAAAACAAGTTAGTAGAAAATATTGTGGCCATTGTTCCGGGAATGATTGCCTATTATTTTTTCAATTTAATTCCCAGGTTTGAGTTTTATGGGAAGAAGGTAAGTATAGTTTATGTAGAAATAATGTTAATCTTACTAATTTCTAAATTTTTGAATTTTTGCAATGATTTTTATAATACACTACCTATATCTAAAAATAGACCTATAAAGGGATATATTCAACTTCTAAAAATATTTATTTATATAGTTGGTGCAATATTTGTGGGAGCCTATATTTTGGACCGTTCTCCCTGGGGGCTGGTAAGTGGAATTGGTGCTTTAACTGCTGTTATTATGATAATTTTCAAAGATACTATACTCTCCTTTGTAGCAAGTGTTCAGATAAATACTTATAATTTGTTGAAGATTGGAGACTGGATAGAAATGCCTTCCTTTGGAGTGGATGGGGATGTTATAGATATATCTTTACACGTGGTAAAAATTCAAAATTTTGATAAAACTATAGTAACTGTACCCACTTATAAGTTTTTGGATAATTCCTTTAAAAACTGGCGAGGAATGTATGAAGCAGGAGCTAGAAGGATAAAAAGATACATTCCCATTGATCAGTCCAGTGTGCGTTTCTTATCTGCGCAAGAGGTGGAAAAGTTAAAAAAAATAAAATTGTTGGAAGAGTATTTAAGACAGAAAGAAGAAGCTTTGGCCAAAGCCAATAAAGATAGAAAGGATCAAATTGTTTTAAATGGAAGATATCTCACCAACCTGGGCACTTATCGGGCCTATGTTTATAACTATTTATTAAAACATCCCAGGGTAGTTAAAAATTTAACTCTTTTGGTAAGGCATCTTCAGCCTCAGGCAGACAAGGGCATTCCCCTGGAAATATATTGTTTTGTGGATGAAATTCGATGGGCTGAATACGAAGCCCTGCAGGCAGATATTTTTGATCATCTTTTGGCTGCTTTGCCCTTTTTTGGCCTTAAGGCTTACCAGCGTAATGCCCTGGTGGACAGGCGAGATGAAGTGGCTCAGGCTATTTTTGAGTGGCCCGATTCTGGTAAATAAGACCACTTAAAATTAGAATAAGTCCTATTAGGGTAGAAGGTAAAATTTCTTCTCCTACCAAAAAGTGAATAAAGACAAGGGATAAAAAGGGAGAAAGGTAAATGAGATTGCTTACCTGAGCAGTGGTTCTAGAGTATTTTAGAGCTGTTAACCAGAAAACAAAGGTTATACCCATCTCAAAGGTGCCCACATAAAGGGCACCTAAAAATCCTGGAAAAGCTGAGCTAAAAGGAGTAGAAGTAAAAACAAGGGTAAGAAATATATAAAGGGAGCCAAAGCAGAAGTTATAAAAAAGCCTCAGCACAGGATGAAGGGTATCCTGAGTATTCATTATCCAGTAAATAGACCAGAGAAGGGTGCTAAAAAGGGCTAAGAAAACTCCCCAGCCATTGGTGAACTTAAGGGATAGTAGATTGCCGTGCGTGGAGATAACCAGTACTCCTAAGTAGCTGATAATAATGGCCAGGAGTTGATGGAGAGAAATTTTTTGTTTTAAGAGGGGGATGGACAGTAGAGTCAGGGTAATTCCCCAGGTATAATTTAGAGGCTGAGCTTCTTGGGCAGGCAAAAGGTCATAGGCCTTAAAGAGTACTAAATAGTAAAAAAAAGGATTGATAAAACCAAGAAGGGCTGATTTTAACAACTCTTTTGCAGGGGGAGAAGAGAGTTTTTTTTGAATCAGAAGCACTAAAAAGAGTATAATAGTAGAAGTTAAGCTGGCGTAAAAGAGTAATTGCAGAGGTGTTAGATAACGCAGGCTAAGTTTAAAAGCTGAAGCTACTGTGGACCAGATAAAGACAGTGAGTAAACCAAAAAAGTAGGCTTTTTTTTGATTGACCATAAAAACTCCTTTAAAGGCTATTCTATGAAAACTACTAAAACAAAGCAACCACAAAATTTATTACAGCTCATAGGTAATACTCCTTTGATAGAGTTAAAAAGATTTTCTCCCAATTCCCAAGTAAAAATTTATGCCAAAATGGAATGTTTTAATCCTGGTGGCTCCATAAAAGATAGAGTGGCTCTGGCCATGATTGAAGAGGCAGAGCAAAGAGGAGAGCTAAGCCAGGATAAGATTGTTATAGAAGCTACCAGTGGTAATACTGGTATTGGATTGGCCCTGGTGTGTGCACAAAAGGGGTATAAGCTTACTTTGCTTATGCCTGAATCTGCTTCTCAAGAAAGAAAAAAGATTTTAAAGGCTTATGGAGCCAAACTCATTTTAACTCCAGCCCACCTGGGCACAGATGGGGCCATTGAAGAAGCCTATCGTCTGGCTAGAGAAGAGCCAGAAAAGTATGTGCTGATGGATCAATTTAACAATCCTGCCAGCATTAAAGCCCATTATGAAACTACAGGCAGGGAAATCTGGGAGCAAACAGAAGGAAAAATTACCCACTTTGTAGCAGCCCTGGGTACTTCTGGTACAGCCATGGGCACTACCAAGCGTTTGAAAAAATTCAATTCCAAAGTATTTTGTGTGGGCATAGAGCCCCGTCCCGGGCATAGGATTCAGGGACTTAAGAATATGCAGGAATCCTATCCACCTGGTATTTATGACCCCACCCTTTTGGATGAGATTTTAAGGGTGGAAGATGAGGAAGCCTTTGAGCTCTGTCGTCGTCTGGCCAGAGAAGAAGGTTTGCTTGTGGGCATGAGTTCTGGAGCAGCTCTGGCTGGGGCCTTAAAAATAGCTAAAAGAATAGAGCAGGGTGTTTTGGTGGTTGTTTTCCCTGATGGAGGAGAGCGCTATCTAAGTACACCTTTGTTTTTGGAAGAGCCTGCCTTTAGCTTTAGTTTAAAGGGGCTTACCTCTCCTGTAAAAATTGAAAAGAAAAATTTAGATCTTTTTACCTTTGGGCCCAGTCTGGATCAGCTTGAAGAGCTTGGTTTTTGGCGGAGAATGGTGGGTTTGGATATCCTGGCTCGATACCTCAGGAGTTTAAATATAGAGGCCAATATCCTGGTGGGTATTGCTGATTTTGAAGACAGGACTTTAAACTTATGCCGAAGCCTTGGCCTTAAAAGAGAGAAATTAAAGGAAAGGGCTAAAGAAAAGCTGGAAAAAATAGCATCCAGGTTTAAGCTACAAAAAGTACAATTTCTGTTTGCTTCTGAGGTGTTAGAGGAAGGAGTTAAGCTTTGCTCCCTTTTACTTTCCAAAGGCAAGGCTTATGAAAAATTGCGCTCTGTTTACTTTGATGTGCAAAGAGAGCCAGAATATGGGAAACTGGTGTTAAAAAACACCAAGTTAAGATTGGAACAAAGAGGTTTGGGAGTTTACTATCTCAAAGACAATCCCAAGGATTTTACCTTGCTCAAAAGGGCCAGCTTGCAAGATTTGAAAGAAGGAGAAGTTTTAAAGACCAGTTGGGGTAATGTCAGGCCTTCTTGGTATCTACAGCAGGCAAGCATTGTACTGGCTCGTTCTAAAAATCCCTTTTTGGTATTTTGTGGATGTGAGCATATCCTGCCACACATAGATAATTTACACAGTTTATGGCAAAATACAGCCAAGGGTGTACCTTTGGGATGGGTGCACATTTGTGGGGTCAAAAGTGAACTCTTAAGGTTAAGGGAAGAAGATTTTTTTGTTTTGCGGAGCCTGTTTTCAGCTACTTCCTGGTCCAAGGTCTTAGAAATCAAGGAAGAAAATTTAAAAATGTGGCAGAAAAACTGGCGCAAGTTTTCAGATACTTATTTGAAATTAAAGAAAATTACCACTCAAGGCGAAGAAAGTTCTTTAAAAATAGAAGGTTATTGTTCCAGGCTAAAAGAACAGGTTAACTTCTATTTGAGCAATGGGTTTCAGCTTTTTCGTTTGTGGCCAGAAATATTTTCCTTTTTAAAATTGGTAAATAAAAGAATACAGACCAGGGATTTGAGTTCAAAAGATAAGGAAAATTTGTTAAATGTATTTTCTTTTTTAAGGGATATTCTGGGACTAAAAAGTGAAGAAAGCACTTTGCCCCAGGCTGTGCAAGAGCTTTTGGAGCAGAGAAAAAGAGCCAAAGAAGCTAAAAACTATTCTTTAGCTGATGAACTTAGAGAGAAATTAAAACAACTGGGTTATTTGGTAATAGATCTGGAAAAGAATCAGCAAATGGTAAAAAAACTTTAAGGCCAGGAGGGAGAAATGGAAGAGATTTTCTGGCTTGGTCTGGGAGATGTCCATAATAGCTTTTCCAAAGTCTTAAATTTGCCAGATTTAAATAAAGCCCAAGGGGTAATTATTTCCGGGGATTTAACCAATAGAGGCAATAAAGCAGAAGTTCTTGAGTTTTTGCAGCAATTAAAAAAGCAGGTGCCTGTGGTTTTCGCTCAGATAGGCAATATGGATAGCAAAGAAGTAGAAGAGGCCCTGGAAGAGGCAGGGGTTAACCTGCACAGGAAAGTGGTCTATGTGGAGCCTGGTTTATATGTGGCTGGAATGGGATATTCTACGCCCACCCCTTTTGGCACTCCTTCAGAAGTAAGTGAACAGACCCTGGCTACCTGGTTAGGTGAGTTAAAAAGTAAAGTTCAGGATAAAAGTCCCTTGCTTTTTGTTTCCCATACTCCTCCTTATGGGACCAGGTGTGATACCTTATTTTCTGGAGCGCATGTGGGAAGTAAGGCGGTTTTAGATTTTATTCAAGAAGTAGCACCAGATATTTGTCTTACCGGGCATATTCACGAGGCCAGAAGTGTGGATGAAGTGGGTGGTACTCTGGTGATTAATCCCGGGACTCTGGCTACAGGTGGTTATGTGAAGATTATTTTTCAAGATGGTCGGTTGGAAGTGGAAACTTCTTTTTAGTTGGAGGGTGGTATAAAAAAGATGATTTTTTATTCCTGGAATGTAAATGGCTTTAGGGCCATACTTAAAAAAGGTTTTTGGGATTGGTTTTTTTCTACCCAGGCAGATGTTATATGTTTACAAGAGACCAAGGTACATCCGGAGCAGCTTGCTCCCCGGGATAAAAATCCTCCAGGTTATACTTCTATCTGGAATTATTCCAAAAAGAAAAAGGGGTATTCAGGGGTGGCTTGTTTTTGTCGACAAGAGCCAGAGGATTTTTACCTGGGGTTTCCCAGTGGTTTATATGCAGATGAAGGCAGAATGATTACTTTGGTCTATCCAGAGTTTTATCTTTTAAATGTTTATTTTCCCAATGGGCAGATGAATGAAGAAAGGCTTAAGTTTAAACTGGGGTATTATGAGCATTTTTTGGAATATTGTCAGGAGCTTAAAAAAGAGAAGGAGTTGATTATTTGTGGAGATTTTAATACTGCTCACAGGGAGATTGATTTGAAAAACCCTAAACAAAATGAAACCCGTTCTGGTTTTTTGCCAGAAGAGAGGAAGTGGCTGGATAAATTTATAGCTGCTGGTTTTGTGGATACCTTTAGAATGTTTGTGCAAGAAGGTGGGCACTATACCTGGTGGGACTATCGCTTTAAGGCCAGAGAAAGAAATGCGGGATGGCGAATTGACTATTTTTTTGTCTCTGCTGGTCTTAAAGACAGGGTCAAAAGGGCCTGGATTGAAGCTCAGGTCTATGGCTCTGATCACTGTCCCATTGGTTTGGAAGTAGAAATTTAAGTAGGAGGCATTATGAACAGTGCAAGCAAGGTTATGGTGGGCAGAGTTGGTAAAGGTTCTGCTTACCTGGATTTGAGTCAGGCTTTAAGCGGAATTTTGCTAAGTCTGTTTATGCTGGGACATACCCTTTTTGTCTTTGGGATTGTTTTTGGAGCAAAATTTTTTGACCAGGTAGCGGGTTTTTTGGAAAGCACCAATTTAGCTCAAATAGGCGGGCCTATTGTGGGTTTGATTTTTCTGGTGCATTTTATTTTAGCTGCGCGAAAAATTCCCTTTACCACCAAAGAGCAAAAAATAGTCTGGAGACAGGCTTTAATGTTAAAGCACAGTGATACCTGGCTCTGGTTGGTTCAGGTCATTACAGGAATGTTGTTATTGCTTTTAGGGAGTATTCATGTCTGGGTGATTTTAAATGATTTGCCCATAACTGCCTTAAAATCTAAAGAGCTGGTTCAGAGTGGGCTGTGGTTGTATTTTAATCTACTGTTTTTATTCTCAGTGGCTTTGCACCTGGGAATAGGCCTGTATCGGGTAGGAGCCAAGTGGGGTTTTGTTACCAGAAGTAATCGTTTTCAGGTAAAAAAGGTGATTTGGGGGCTTATTGGTGGTTTAATTTTATTGGACCTTATTAGTTTATTTCGTTTTTACTTCTTATAAAAAGGGGAAGTTATGGTGGAGACAATTTATACAGATTTGTTGTGTATAGGAGCAGGGCTGGCAGGAGAAAGAGTAGCTGTAGAGGCAGCAGAAGCTGGTTTTAAGGCTATCTGTCTTAGTCTGGTGCCGGCCAGAAGGTCTCATTCCTCTGCAGCTCAAGGGGGAATGCAGGCTGCTTTAGGTAATTGTATTAAAGGTGAAGGGGACAACCCGGATATTCACTTTGAAGATACTGTCAAAGGCTCTGACTGGGGCTGCGATCAGGAAGTGGCCAAACTTTTTGCTGAAACAGCGCCCATTGCCATTCGACAACTGGCCTATTGGGGAGTTCCCTGGAATAGAGTGGTGGCAGGAAAATCCTTTTATTACAAAGGCGGACAAAAGTTAGAAAAAGAAGAGAAAAAAGAAAAAGAAGGCTTGATTACAGCCAGGGATTTTGGCGGGACAGCCAAGTGGAGGGCCTGTTATTGTTCAGATGGTACCGGGCATGCCATGCTTTATACCATGGACAGTGTGGCAGTGAGCAAGGGAGTAGAAGTACACGATAGGGCAGAGGCCATTTCCCTTATTCACGACGGTGAAAATTGCCTGGGTGCAGTGGTTCGCTGTTTGCGTACAGGTAAGCTTAGAGTGTATCTGGCTAAAGCGACCTTAATTGCCACAGGTGGTTTTGGTAGAATCTATAGAGCTTCAACCAATGCAGTTATTAACGAAGGTGGAGGCCAGATAATTGCCTTAAATACAGGTTTAGTGCCTTTAGGCAATATGGAAGCAGTCCAGTTTCACCCCACTGGCATTGTTCCTGGAGATATTTTAGTGACAGAAGGTTGTAGAGGTGATGGGGGAACTTTGCTGGATGTAAATGAAGAAAGGTTTATGCATATTTACGAGCCAGCAAAGGCAGAATTGGCTTCTAGAGATGTGGTCTCTAGACGCATGGTAGAGCACATGCGTAAAGGTTTGGGCGTAAAAAGTCCCTATGGGGAGCATTTGTGGCTGGATATTAGACACTTAGGAGAAGCCCATATTAAGACCAAATTAAGAGAAGTTTATGATATTTGTATGAATTTTTTGGGAATAAATCCTGTGCATGAGCTTATTCCTGTGCGTCCTACCCAGCACTATAGCATGGGAGGTATTCGCACCAATAAGTGTGGAGAAGCTTATGGTTTAAAGGGTTTATTTTCCGCAGGAGAGGCTGCTTGCTGGGATATGCATGGCTTTAATCGTTTGGGGGGAAATTCTCTGGCTGAAACAGTGGTAGCTGGAATGATTGTGGGCAAGAGGATAGTGGAATTTTTACAGGAAAGGGAGGTAAATTTTAAGACTTCTGTTGTGGAAAAGGAAGTAAAAAAACAGGAAGAACGCATTGCCAGGCTCATTTCTGGTGGTAAAGAAAATGTGTATAAAGTGCGAGAAGCCATGCAAGATGTCCTTATGGACTATGTGGGTATTTTTAGAAATGGTAAAGACCTGCAAACAGCTGTGGATAAGCTGCAGGAAATTTTGGAAAGGGCTAAGAATGTGGGCTTAAAGTCCAGTGGCAAAGGAGCCAATCCAGAGCTTACCCTGGCCTTGAAAATTGAAGGTATGGTTAAATTGGCTCTGTGTGTTGCTTACGGGGCCCTGGAAAGAAAGGAAAGTAGAGGTAGTCATGCCAGAGAAGACTATCCCTACCGCAATGACCGAGATTGGTGGGTAAGGACACTTGCCTATTTTGAAGAGGGCAAGAGTTTGCCTACCTTAAAATACGAGCCTGCAACTAAAGAGGTCATTTTACCTCCAGGAGAGCGTGGCTATGGTGGGGCCAAGATTGTTCCCTTTGATTATCCCAAAGACAAACCTCTTCCCTTTGAAGAGGAAAAATAACAGAAAAGAGGTCTAAAAATGCCTAGAATGCTGCAATTTAATATTTTTCGTTATAATCCCCAGGATGAGGATTCTAAACCACACATGCAGACTTTTTACCTAGAAGAAACTCCTAATTTGAACTTATTTATTGCTTTAAATAAAATAAGAGAAGAGCAAGATCCTTCTTTGCAATTTGATTTTTGTTGCCGGGCTGCTATTTGTGGGGCTTGTGCTATGGTTATAAATGGCAAGCCCTCTTTAGCCTGTAAGACCAAAACCAAAGACCTTCCAGACCAGATAAATCTTTTGCCTTTACCTGGATTTAAACTGGTGGGAGACCTTTCTGTAGATACAGGTAGCTGGTTTAGAAGTATGAATGAACGGGTAAAGGCCTGGGTGCATCAGGATAAAGAATTTGACCCTACAGCAGAAGAAGAGAGAATGGACAACAGTTTGGCCGAAAAGATTTATGAATTAGATAGATGTATAGAGTGTGGTTGTTGTATTGCTGCCTGTGCCACAGCCCAAATGCGTTCGGACTTTTTAGGTGCTGTAGCCCTAAATAGAGTGGCTCGTTTTATCTTGGACCCCAGGGATAAGCGTACAGAAAAGGAATATTTTGAAATTATTGGAACAGATCAGGGGATTTTTGGTTGTATGGGGCTTTTGGCCTGCGAAGATGTGTGTCCCAAAAATATTCCTTTGCAAGACCAGTTGGGCTATTTACGACGCAAAATGGGGCTGGGAGCAGTAAAAAATTATCTTTTCTGGCGCAAAGAAAAATAGGAGAAAGGAATGCGAGTAATAAGGGCTTCAGAAATTAGTGAAGCTGTAGCTAAGTTGGTAGTAGAAGCCAATTTGTTTTTGCCTGAGGATGTAAAAGAGGCTTTACATACTGCTCTGGAAAGGGAAGAAAGCGAGGCTGGGAAAGAAATTTTAAGCCAGCTCATTGCCAATTATAAACTGGCAGAAGAAAGTGGCCTTCCTCTCTGTCAGGATACTGGTTTGGCCATATTTTTTGTAGAATTGGGAGAAGAGGTAAAGGTAGAGGGCAGTTTAAAAGAAGCTATTCAGGCTGGAGTTAGACAAGGGTATGAAAAAGGTTATTTGCGCAAATCCGTGTGTGATCCCTTTTCCAGGCAGAATACCAAAGATAATACGCCAGCTATAATTCACCTGGACCTGGTTCCTGGAGATAAGTTGAAGATAAGTTTTATGGCCAAAGGGGGCGGGAGTGAAAATATGTCCAGGTGCACCATGCTGGCTCCTGCTCAGGGATTTGCAGGGATAAAAAACTTTGTTCTGAAAAGAGTAAAAGAAGCTGGGCCCAATCCCTGTCCGCCCATTATTGTGGGCATTGGCATTGGAGGAAGTTTTGATCTGGCCCCAATTTTGGCCAAAAAGGCTTTGCTTAGACCTCTAGATAAGTTTCATCCTGACCCTGAGATAGCTGCCAAGGAAAAGGAACTTTTAGCTGAAATTAATAATCTGGGCATAGGTCCCATGGGACTGGGAGGGAAAACAACCTGTCTGGGAGTAAAAATAGAAGTCCATCCCTGTCATATTGCTTCTTTGCCTCTGGCAGTAAATATTCAGTGTCATTCGGCTAGGCATAAGGAGGTTATCCTTTAAATGAGTGAATATAGATTACAGACACCTTTGACTGAAGAGGATATTTTGCAACTAAAAGTAGGGGATAAGGTCTTACTTTCAGGTATAATCTATACAGCCAGAGATGCTGCCCACAAACGCTTGCTGGAAGCTTTGGCTAAGGGAGAGGAGTTACCCTTTCCAGTAGAGGGTGCGGTTATTTATTATGTAGGGCCTTCACCTGCTCCTCCTGGAAAAGTGATTGGCTCTGCAGGGCCTACCACTAGTTATAGAATGGACAGTTATGCCCCTACCTTGCACAAGCTGGGAGTAAAAGCAACCATAGGTAAAGGTAAAAGAAGCCCAGAAGTAAAAGAAGCTTTGCAAAAATATAAAGCAGTTTATTTTGGGGCCACAGGTGGAGCTGGAGCCCTTCTTTCCAAGTGTATTAAGCGCGCTAAAATAATTGCCTATGAAGATCTGGGTCCAGAAGCCATCAGAGCCTTACAGGTAGAGGACTTTCCCCTTTTGGTGGTCAATGATGCCTATGGGGGAGAACTTTATGTGACCTTTGATTAGAAAAATAGTAAAAGTATGTTTTTAAATAATAGTTAATATTTTAAAATAGAAAAAACAATAATAACAATAAAAAATAGGAGGAAAAGAAGATAAAGAAAAATATTTTTAGTTTTTTTAATTTAACTTGTCAGAATTGAACTAGATTAAAATTGATTATTAACTTTATTTTTTTCTGAGATAATAAGGGTTAATAGTTTTAAATATTATCCTGTAGTAATTGCCAGAACTGAGAAGTATTATCTTTTCTTTAAATTTATTTCTTTGGACAGGGACTCTTAATTATTATTGTCAATCCGTATCAGTAGTATTTTCACTTTTAATTCACACCCAAAGCGTTTAATGTTTCTTTGCTATTAGCATTAAGTAGATATATTAGTGTTGCATATATCTAAGACTTCTTGCATTTTATTTTCAATAAAAATTATGTTTTTTAATTTTTTATTGCTGGTTATTTTTGTATGTTTATTGTCTTTTTTTATTTCTGGTAATATTTAAGGTGCTTAAGGTTCAGGTGTTCGTACATTCAAAAGCATTAAATGTGTGCTAACAGTATATAACTAAATAGCCTTTAGATTTTCCTGCAAATTGTAGTCAGGGATATTTACAGGCTTAAAAAGATGTGATAAGGTTAAAATACTTAAAAAAATATTTAATATCTATTTGATATTATTGGTAAATTAAAAATAAAAACAAGAAAAATTTTAACTCATTTTGGGGTTTAAAAATTTTCTGTTTTTTTGGTGTTTATCAATATAAATTTAATTTTAAAAGAATATAGCTTATTTTAAAAGAATTGAATGTGCTTTTAGAGTGAACTACAAAAGTATTTGTATTTGAGTATGATATGTAAAGTTATTTTGAATATATATTTTTATATGTGTACTATATCTTTTTTAGGAGGTAAAAGATGGGTAGGCTAATTAAGATTGGTCTTTTATTTTTACTACTTTACTTTTCTTAACCTCCTCCACTCTTTGGGCAGAAACAGATGCGAAAGGTTGGAAAGATCATCCCTTTGTAAGCAGAATGCCGCAACATTACATCTATAGCTGTGAGACTGTTGATTGGGGTGTTGCTGATTTTGTCAATGAACAAAGGGGGAAGAGGTTAAGATTGAGGGGAAGGTGTTCAGGATTGAATTGGCCTCCTATAACTTTTCAAGGCCTGATTCAATGAACCATCTCTATAAATGGGATGGAGGACCACCATGAAAAAGCAGATTTATTTTAGCCTAATTTCATTATTTTTTCTTGTTTTATTTAATCTTCGGATGGCTGAATCTTCAAGCCCTGAGGAATGGAGCCAGGCTTATGAGAGGCTCCATTCCCGGATTGAGAAAAATTACAATCAACCCAAAGGAGATCCTCCTGAATTGGAGCCTTATTTACAGTGGATGGAGGCCAAGGCCAGAGACAGGGATGAAGTTGAAGGCATTTTAGAAGAGATAAAATAGCTTGTACAGCAGTATCCGGAAAATCAGGACTATAAGATGTGGGGAGCACGCTTTTCTTCTCTTTTGCGTTTGGCTCAAGGTTCAGGAGAGACTACAGTTAACGGAGCTGTGTTGAAATTTATGCGTATAAGAGACCCCAGGTCCCCCAAGGCTGCAAATTG
>LDZQ01000014.1_pt1 | contig 19614 bp, 17 predicted proteins | sample 615361 | NCBI WGS metagenome assembly LDZQ01 (sample SAMN03408297, study PRJNA278302) | terrestrial metagenome | isolation source: oil reservoir sample I2 | place: USA: Alaska, North Slope, Ivishak formation | collected 2013 | reverse complement strand
TAGTTTCTGCTGAAAAAGTCAACAAAAAAGATCCTCGAAAATGCAGATAAATCAAGGGATTCCCGCTTCCGTGGCGAATATTTAAAGAGAGGAAAAAACCAAATAAACGCCAGGAGGGAATCCCTATGCTGATCATGGTTCGACGCCAAAAGCTGTTTTCCTGCGGAGGTGAAAAATAATGTTACGCCTCCGCCAGGAAGAGTACCGGCAAATGTCATTCATCGACCAACTGTTGCCACCTGAAGTGCTTAAACTTCCGGAAGACCTGGCTAAGCTGGACGCCTGGCTGGATGATGAGCGTTTTTTCACACCGTTTCGGGACAAGTATCACCAGTGTTTGGGACGGCCCTCCGTGCCAGCGGAGACTTTCTTGCGCATGACTGCGCTCAAGCATCAGTACGGACTCAGTGACCGGGAAGTTTGTGCCCAGGTCAAGGACCGTATCAGTTGGCGCCGCTTCTGCCGGATTCCCTGGAACAAACCGGTTCCTCATCCCTCAAGCCTGTGTAAGATCCGGAAGCGTTTGGATGCCGATGGGAGTGACCATATGGCCGAGCTGAACGAACACTTGGTTCGCAAAGCACAAGAAGAAAAGCTGTTGAAGAGCCGCAACAAAGTGCGGGTAGACACAACAGTGGTTGAGGCCAACATTCATCATCCCACTGATTCCAGTTTGCTTGAGGACACAGCACGGGTGGTGACTCGTCTGGCAAAGAAAGTCGGAGTTGCCATCCGTGACCGCACACGCAGCATCAAGAAACGGGTGCTCAAGATCACCAAGGTGTTGAAGCGGCGCACCCAAGAGGCGGTTCAGGAAGTGCGGCAGATTACCGGAGAAATAGCAGATATCGTCGAAAAGACCCTGAAGGATGCACGAAGAGCAGTCCAACGGCTGCACCAGGGTGTCCAGGATGTGAAAGACTTTGCCCGGGATAAAAAACAGTGCCTTATTGCCCATCTGGAGAAATTCTTGGATCTGGGAGAGCAGATCATCAGCCAGGCGCGTCAGGTGAACGCTGGCTCATTAAACCTACCCGAGCGCTTGGTGAGCATTTTTGACCCTGAGGCAAGGCCTATTTGCCGGGGGAAGGCACACCGAGAAACAGAGTTCGGCTACAAAGTCCGTCTGACCGAAAGCAAAGAACGACTGATAACCGAGTATGATGTGTTGGTAGGGAATCCCCCGGACAATGAATTGCTCGTTCCCGGGATTAAAGCACACGTCCAGCGTACTGGTCAGGTGCCGGAGGGAGCTGCCGCAGACCGCGGATTCTGGAGTCCAGATAACGAAAGCACACTGAGGGAGATGGGTGTACGCAAAGTCAGTTTGCCTTTTAAGGGCAAACGTAGCCGCCGTCGCACCGAGTATGAACGCCAGCCCTGGTTCCGGCGGCTGCAGCGCTGGCGGGCCGGTCAGGAAGGGACGATCAGTGAATTGAAAAGGCGCTATGGCCTCGACCGAACCTTGTATTGGGGACACGCCGGTTGCCGCCGCTGGGTGGGCGGGGTGATCTGGGGATATAACCTGAACCGGATCGCCAAGCTGCTCTAAGACAGGCGGTAACGCCAAACCATGATCGAATTGTCAAGGATCGAGTTGCCAAGAAGTAATCGACAAACTGCTTTTTTCAGCAGAATCTACTTAACTACTGGATACATCCTTAGTCCAATTGTCGTCGTTTCCTTGAAAATAATCTCAGCGATTTTATCTGCATCCTCGGGGTGAACTAAAACACTCAGCATGGTACCAGGCCTGTTTTTTTTCATTTGAATTCTTTCTAGAAACACATCTTGGGCCCCGAAGTCAAAGAGTTTAGAGAATAGGTGATCATAAAACTCGGGATTCATGTCATCGATATTCACTTCGATCATCAAAGCTCTCCCTTGTTGTATGTCCTCTTTGTCACCCAAAAGGGTGGTATCGGAGGAGGTTGCATCGTAGCTTTTTCCCACTATTAATCGCAGAAAATTTGGAATTTCCAAGTCCCTTGTGCCTGCTCCATGTCCTATTGTTTCTACCCACATTGGAGGCATTTCTCCGAAGCCATCACAAAGTGTCGTAATGATCGCAGCTCCTGTAGGGGTTACTAGCTCTTTTTTTATTCCCTGCGAGTAAATGGGCACATCTTTCAATAATTCCAGTGTTGCCGGCGCAGGTAAAGGCATAGTTCCATGAGTGCACTCTGTAAAACCGCTGCCTACGTGCAAAGGCGAGGCGTAAATCTTCTCAATGCCTAATAGTTCCAAACCACTGACTGCGCCCACTACATCAACGATCGCATCTAAGGACCCTACTTCATGAAAGTGAACTTTCTCCTTTGTTGTATTGTGAACCTTTGCTTCCGCTTCAGCTAATCTTGTAAATATACGTTTGCACTTTTCTTTAACGTTTGCCGAAAAGTCGCTTTTTTCAATAATCTCCAGAATATCTTCCAAGTGGCGATGAACATGTTCTTCTTTGGTTATGACGTCTACTTTTGTTCCGTAAATTCCACATTTGGCAACTGTTCTTTTCTTTAAATAAAAACCCGACAACTTCAACTTTTTGAGCTGACTTTTCAGATCCTCAAGGTTCACTCCTGCATCGACAAGACTACCCAGAATCATGTCTCCACTAATTCCCGCGAAACATTGGAAATAAGCTGTTTTCATTTATCTATCTCCCCCAACCTGTTTATTAAGCTGGCCGTGTAACCCGCTCCAAAGCCGTTATCAATATTTACAACACTAACACCGGGAGCACAACTGTTGAGCATACTTAGTAGAGCTGCTAGTCCCCCGAAGTTGGCTCCATATCCTACACTTGTGGGAACAGCGATTACTGGTTTATCTACTAGACCCCCTACGATACTTGCCAATGCCCCCTCCATGCCTGCTACCACTATTATCACTCTTGCTTTTTCTAATTTGTCCTTTTGACTGAGCAAACGGTGGATTCCTGCAACACCAACATCGTACAGGCGTTCAACGCGATTCCCCATAACCTCGGCCGTCAAGGCTGCCTCTTCTGCGACAGGTAAATCGGAAGTTCCGGCACTGATTACCAAAATGTTCCCCTTTTTTTGTTGTTCACCCTTCCGCACCACTATCAAGCGTGCTGTTTCATAGTATTCAGCATTAGGTACTTCAGCAGCCACGGCTTCATAGATCTCTTTGTCAGCCCTAGTGGCTAGTACACTGTTAGTACTAAAAGCTACCAACCTTTTCATGATGGCAACTACCTGCTCTTTGGTTTTGCCAGCACAGTAAACAACCTCCGGGAAGCCTTTTCTGATCTCTCTGTGGTTGTCAATTTTGGCAAAAGCCAGATCTTCGAAAGGCAAGTTTTTTAATATGGAGAAGGCTTCTTCGACTTCAATTTTTCCTTTCTTGACTTGGATAAGTAACTCTTTTAGTTTTTTCTTGTCCATATTCATTTCACCTTTGAGTTATTTCTAAAAGATATGTTTCCTTTCCTTACTCGCTCTTTAGACCGGTACTTAGTTTGAGATTAGCGCCCATCTGGTGGGAGATTTCTTCTGCCACCCTTTTAAGCGACTCGGCAATGCGTGACATTTTATCTTTTGTCATCCGCGACGAAGGCCCAGAAACGCTGATTGCTCCTACGGGAGATTGGTCATACCCGATAAGGGGTACTGCTACGCAACGCAGACCTTCCTCGATTTCTTCCCAGTCGTAGGCTACTCCTTCTTCCCGGATTCGTGCTAGTTCTGTTTTTAGTTCTTCCCACGTGGTAATAGTATTAGCAGTAAACCTGGGTAGTCCTCGTTTTTTAACAATGGCTTGCACTTTTTCTTCGGGGAGATAAGCTAGAATTGCTTTTCCCACCCCGGTACAATGAGCAGGGAGTCGTTTCCCAACGCTGGAGACCATACGGATAGATTGCGGACTCTCGATTTTATCTACATAGACCACTTGTCCTTCGCTTTTGTCCATGACTACTAGGTGCACTGTCTCTCCGTGTTCCTCCACCAACCGTCGCAAATAAGGAGCAACTACTTCCCGTAGATCACAGTGTTCAAGGAAACCTCCACTCAAGGCCAAAACTTTATAGCCCAGTCGGTACCGCCCTGTTTTTGCTTCTTGGTGCACATAATCATGCTTGGCTAGAGTTTGCAGCAATCCAAAAGCAGTGCTTTTGTGTAGTCCCAGTTCCCGGCTCAATTCTGAAAGAGAAGTTGGTCCTCGACAAAGGTGTTCCAAGATCATAATTGCTCTTTCTACCGACTGAATGGTACATGATCCCTGGGCGGATTTTTCCTTGTTCCTAGTTCTTCTCATGAAACTGTTTACCCCCTTTATTTCAAAAGTTTTTCTTAGTCTACATTTATTGTTATTTGCTATCTTACATCATCGTAACCTGTTTTTGATAATAAAGCAATAAAAATTCAGAGTTTCCTGACTTGTATTCATCTAAGGATCACTAGCCGATTTTCGAAGCGCGTTTCTTTAGTTCCTGAGGTGAAACGTAGTGCCTATGAGGATTGTTCTATTTGAGGAAAAAAAGAAGCCGTCGGAAGGAAAAACTGGTCTTCCGCCAGAGGGAGGGTGACCGACGGCTTCGGGGCTCTAAATTCAGTAAACTGGTTTTCAATGTCAAAAATTTTTTTAGGGTTAGCAGGAATCTGAAATAAAGTGTCTAAATTTATCCTATAAAAACGGATAGTGTTTGTCAATATCGTATAAGGGGGGTTAATTGACCTCATGCGAGTAGTGACCTTACAGGCAACAGTGGATACGGACAAATGCAAGGGTTGCAGGCGCTGTGAACGAGTGTGTCCGGTGTTGGCTATTAAAGTAGAAAGCAAAGTAGCAGTGGTAGACCCAGAAAACTGTCTGGGTTGTGCCAACTGCGAGCAGCGCTGTCCAGAAATGGCTATCACCATGACTCCTCGCGAGCAGCCGCGAGTAGTACAGGAAAGCCTTGCAGGAGTAGACCAAACAGCTCTTGCTGGACTTTGTCGGAAAGCGCGTTTGCATCCAAAGCAAATTATTTGCTACTGCACGGGTACAAGAGCTGAGGAAGTAGCGGCAGCGATACTTAAGGGAGCAAAGTCTCCAGAGGAGATTTCTCGTCGTACGGGAGTGCGCACTGGTTGTAAAGTAGAATGTATCCAACCAGTGCTGCGGTTGTTGCACGCAGCGGGAGTTACGCCGGAGCGGCCAGCCAGAGGTTATCAGTGGTATGGCTTAACTCCTACAGTTTGGGATATCCCAGAAGAAGTTAAGAGGAAATACGCTCAACGTGGCTTCTACTTTGATGAGGATCGTAAACTGTTGGATTCGCTGATCGAAGCCAATGAATAACTAACGGCTAAATAGAACTTAGGGGTTTAAAGTTAAGGGTTTTTTGGTGTTTAGGAATTGTTAGAGATTGATGCTGAAAAATGAAAGAGGGGGGAAGAAATATGTTGCGTACACCTGTTAAGCCTTTGCCTCCTCGTCGTTCCCAGTACGGGGTGGCCCCGGAGTCAGTCCGAAAACGGGCTGCAGACTTACCAGAGATGGTTTCCGTATTAGTGCGGGATCTCTTTCCCGATATGTCGCCTGTAATTTACCCGGGTGAAGATGGTTTAAAAGCGATTCGGAGAGCCACCCGGGAGCAGATGGAAAAAGTGGATTTGAGTATGATCAAACCCAGTGACTCGGTAAATGTACTTGGGTCTCACCATGGATTTACTTTACTGGGTGGGGCACCGTATGCGGAGATGCTTAAAACCATCCGCGATGTAGTGCGGGAACGCACAGGTTGTACGGACATCCGTTTACGAGTAGGTGTGGGACTGCGTTTCCGAGAAAGTGAAGAATACATTAAGGCATTTGGTTTGGACGAATACTACGAGGGCAAGGCAATTGGCATAGCCCCGGTGGATGAGGGAGTACCCATTGAGACCGAAATCGGTACTCTTTACGGCATCAAAAAGGCGTACGATGCCCGCTGGATTATTCATGCTCATAACAGCGATGTACGGGAAGTGCATTTCCACCGCCAGGTGGACCGGGCAGTAAAGCCCTTCGGTATGTCTTATGCTCGAATCGAAACCCGCTCTACTTATCATCAGAACTTGGGTCCGCGGGCAGCCAACTTTGTAGCCAGGGCAATTTTTGATTCTCCTTTTGTCCGAGAGAAATTTGCTTGTGCTGTGTTTTTAATGATGTCGCCCAGTGGTGTTGTAGGAGTAGATGCAGACAATGATCTCTACGCACTCAATGATCGGGTCACATACTTAGGCTGTCGGGATTATGGAAAGGTAATGACCTTACTGGGTGAAATTGACGAAGTAATTACTATCCTGGACTTTCCTAGTCCGGTACCATATGTTTTTGCAGCAGGTGTAATTTTCGCTAATTTTGCTGGAGCTAACCGCGACCTTTTCGACTTGGATGATCCATTGCCACCTTACACTTGGTATACAGAGGCTTTTTACGGTGAAGATGGACTTCCCTTGATTAAAGAGGTGCCGCCGGTAAACCCGGCAATTAAGGTGGTTATCCACAATTACGCGTGGGGAGGTTATCCCAGTACCTTCTTTGCCGAACATATTCCAACCATTGTGGTGAGTCGAGAGCAAGCTGAACTCCTTAACCGGGATCCGCAGAACTTGAACTACATGAAGCACGCTCTTTTGTGTGAAGACTTGGATACAGCAGTGCGCTTCGCCAAACAGGCGACGGGTACGGATAAGATCTTGGCCTTTGATGGCGCTTCAGGAGCTCTAAATGTCAGCCGTTCCTTAGGCGAGTATCTCTTGCAGAAAGCCCCCTCTGTATCCCGGCGAGTCGAAGAAGAGCTGCTTCCTAAATGGTTGAAGCAGCGGGGTATTGACCCGTCTCGATTTGTGAGTCGCTGAAAGAGGCAGGAGATTGAAGAGATGGAAGAGTACATTCTCCCTCCCGATGATATACGTTGGTCTATCTTCAAAGGGATGGAAGATCAAATCTTCCGAGCCGAGGTGGTCTTCACTCAACCGGCAGTAGTGGCTGGGTTAACCGAAGCCATCAATGAAGCAAACTCCCTAGGATTGGAAGTACAAACTCATGTGCGGGAGGGAACGAGTGTGCAGAGTGGCCAACCGGTGTTTACTCTTATCGGTCCAGCTTTAGGCCTGACCGTAGCCGAGGACCGAGTACTAGGCTGGATCGGCAAAGCTTCCGGTGTGGCCACTGCTGCTCGCTTGTTCCGGGAAAAGCTTCCCAATCGTATTCGGGTAGTGTGCGGAGGGTGGAAAAAGTTGCCCTTACCTTGGCGCCAGAGCCTGCGCCGGGCCGCGGCAACTGGAGGGATAGCTACCAGGATCAGCGATAATTCTTTTGTTTACTTGGACAAAAATTATGTCCGCTTGTTCGGAGGCATTTCTGCTGCCCTGCAGGCAGTAGCAACTCTACCCGGCGAGAAGGTTATTCAACTGCGGGGTGAATGGGGCGAAATTACTGAGGAAGCTGCACAAGCAGTAATGAATGGAGCGGCAGTTTTGATGGTAGACACGGGGCAAGTGGCGGATGTAGTCCGGGTGAGTGAGTACCTACACAAACGCAGATGGCGGAAAAAAGTACGCTTAGCTTTTTCTGGAGGGATCACTGAGAAAGACTTGCCAACAATTGCAGAGCTAGACGTAGACATTGTCGATATAGGACGTTCAGTGTTAGACGCGCCGCTGGCTGATCTACGCTTTGAAGTTTTAGGACCGGTGCAGAGTTCTACCCGGGATCTGTTTGAGCATGGTCTAAAATTTTTTCAAAAAATTTTATTGAATCAGGAGGAGTTTTGAGATTTGTGTTGAATATGCTAAACTGGATTACGATGTATCAAAACATTATTCGATAATGTCAAACTTCTGTTAATGGAGAGGTGCCTATGTCGCGAATCGAAAGTTGGGCAGAGCAACTGTTACAGGCAGAAGAAACCAAAGTACCTATTGAACCACTAACAACAGCCTGGCCGGAGATAGATATTCCAACTGCTTACCAAATCCAATTGAAAGTAGTAGAACATAAGCGTAGCCGAGGTCAAAAAGTGGTAGGGATGAAAATCGGTCTAACCAGCAGGGCAATGCAACAGTTGCTAGGGGTATACGAGCCAGACTATGGACACATATTGGACTCCATGGTTCTAATTGAAGGCGAGCCGATCCACCTATCACGACTGATTCAACCCAAGGTAGAAGCAGAAATAGCCTTTGTTCTTAAGGAAAAGCTAGCTGGTCCCGGGGTTACTGTAGCTGATGTGCTACGCGCCACAGCAGGAATAATGCCCTCATTAGAAATCATTGATAGTCGAATCAGGAACTGGGAGATAAAAATTCAGGATACCATTGCTGACAACGCTTCTTCAGCGGCTGTTATTCTAAGTGGAGGCTTAACGCCCGTAGAAGGGTTGGACCTACGTTTGCTCGGACTGGTGCTGGAAAAGGACGGGGAAGTTGTTGCCACCGGAGCAGGAGCAGCAGTTTTAGGACATCCAGCAGCAGCAGTAGCTTGGCTGGCTAACGCAATAGCCCGCTACGGCTTGAGCTTGGAACCCGGTATGGTAGTTCTTTCTGGGTCGTTCGTCCAGGCAGTAACAGTGGAGTCGGGTTCAGTGATTCATGCTTCTTTCGATAAATTGGGTACTGTAACAGCTAAGTTTATATAGAGAAGCTACATCTAAGTTTATATAGAGAAGCTACATATTAAGCTACAACACTTCGAGGAGGAGATGATTTTGGAGAAAGTAAAAGCAGCAATTGTCGGGCCAGGCAACATTGGCACCGACTTGATGTACAAGTTGCTGCGCAGCAAATACGTGGAAGTAGCCATGATGGTCGGAATTGACCCTAACTCAGCAGGTTTAGCTCGAGCCAGGTCCTTGGGTATCAAAACTTCTCATGAAGGTATCAAGGCAGTGCTCCAGGAACCAGAGATCAAGATCGTGTTCGATGCTACTTCAGCCAAGGCTCATCTCTATCATGCTCCCTTGCTCCGGGAGGCTGGAAAAATTGCTGTTGACCTAACACCAGCAGCAGTAGGTCCCTATGTTGTTCCAGTAGTTAACCTGGACGAACATTTAGGTTCTATGAATGTGAATATGGTTACTTGTGGTGGCCAAGCTACGGTGCCTATTGTTGCGGCGATTAACCAAGTAGCAAATGTCCAGTACGCAGAGATTGTCTCTTCTATCGCCAGTAAAAGCGCCGGACCAGGAACTCGCCAAAACATTGACGAGTTCACCGAAACCACAGCTAAAGCCCTCGAAGTGGTAGGTGGAGCAAAGAGGGGCAAAGCCATCATTATTCTCAATCCGGCCGAGCCCCCGATCATGATGCACAACACCATCTACACCCTCGTGGAGCACCCAGATGAGAGCAAAATTCGTGCTGCGGTACACGACATAGTGCGTCGCATTCAAGAATATGTCCCCGGTTATCGGCTACGAGTAGAACCGCTAGTGGAAGGCAATAAAGTAACCACTATCATCGAGGTAACTGGGGCGGGAGACTTCTTGCCTGTGTATGCTGGCAATTTAGACATCATGACCGCAGCTGCCGCAAGGGTAGGCGAGTTGATAGCTATGCACCTACTAGGCATTTACGAGAGGAAGGATGTGGAAGCCTGTGGCTAAAATCAGAATTATGGACACCACTTTGCGGGATGGCATGCATGCTATGTCTCATCAGTTTACCCCAGAGCAAATGGCTAAAGTAGCAGCTGCACTGGATGAGGCTGGTGTGGATGTAATCGAGGTCTCTCATGGGGACGGCCTGGCAGGTTCTTCTTTTCAGTATGGTTTTGCTGCAGCCACAGACGAAGAATACCTGAAAGCAGTTGCTCCAGTGGTCAAGAGAGCCAAGCTGGCAGCTTTAGTGTTACCTGGTATTGGCACCTGCAAAGATATGAAGGTAGCAGTAGAAGCCGGAGTTAAGGTCTTTCGTATTGCTACTCACGTTACTGAGGCAGACATTTCAGAAGAACACATGGGTTTAGCTAAAGAAATGGGTGCCGAGGTAGTAGGCTTTCTAATGATGTCTCATACCGTCGACAAAGAGAAAATTGCGGAGCAAGCCAAGTTAATGGAAAGTTACGGCGCAGATATAGTCTATATAGTAGATTCAGCAGGAGCCATGACTCCGCCGGAAGTTACTGAAAAAGTCAGCTACTTGTGCTCTCAGCTAAAGATCCCGGTAGGGTTTCATGCCCATAACAACTTGGGGCTAGCCATTGGTAACACACTGGCAGCAGTCGAAGCCGGAGCTACATCGGTGGATGGAACATTGCGCGGCTTGGGAGCTGGAGCAGGCAATGCACCTACTGAAGTATTGGTGGCGGCTCTCAAAAAAGTGGGCTACGAAGTAAATGCGGATCTCTATAAAATCACAGATGCTGCTTCTGTATTAGAGCCTATGATGCGCCGTCCGCAAATAATTGATAATGCCTCGATTATGCTGGGCTACGCTGGGGTGTACTCCAGTTTTCTCCTGCACACCTACCGAGCAGCAGAAAAGTTCGGCCTAGATCCGCGAGATATCCTGATAGAATTAGGGCGCCGCAAAGTTGTAGGTGGTCAAGAGGATTATATCATCGATGTGGCTTACGAAATGGCTCAAAATAGAAAGCAATCAGCCAATTCCTAAGCCTGTTGAGATGCTTCTAGAGATACCTACTTAACTTAGAAATAGCAAGAAACAATCTGATGGCAGTAACGTAGATCTGTGGATCTCCGGTTTAAGGAGATGGTTGATCTTGGAACTAAACCTCTTGGAAAAAACCGAGCTTTGGATCACTGATATTGAGCTAAGTAAAGCCAATCTTAATGAAATAGCTGCTGTCGTTGCCCGTGTGCTGGGGTTGCCTAACGAATCCGTCTTGGTAGTGGATGTACGAGACGGTGTAGTGGTGCTGGATATTTTGCGGCGTACAGTAATGGCAGAACAAATTGTAGGACGAGAGAAAGAGTTGCTTTCAGCCTTAGCTCAGGTATCTGGGGTACAGACTAATCCGCGTACGGCTGTTCATGCTCAAGGCATATTGGGACTTATTGCTGTCGAGCCGGAGCATCAGAAGGAATTAGTAGAGCGCTCTATTAAGTTAGCAGCACAGGTAAAAGCTAGCCTAGCTCGACGAGGAGTAGTTTTTGCTTCTGGTCGAGAAGTACAGGAAGGGCTAATTGAAGATACCAACTCCCCCTACCTGATCAACCTATTTGAGCAGCATGGTTATCGGATGCGTTTTGGCGGCATTTTACCAGATGACCCGCATCTGACCACTAGTCGCCTTCGGTCGATAGTGGCAGAGGGCTACGGTGTGGTGGTGACTACCGGTGGGGTAGGAGCCGAAGATAAAGACTGGATGGTAGAAAGCGTTTGTCAGCTAGACCCCTCGGCAGCAACACCCCAGATTCTTCACTTCTCCCCCGGAGTGGGGCGTCATTCGAAAGACAGCGTGCGGATCGCAGTAGGCCAGGTAGAGCTGACCACCTTGGTGGCTCTGCCTGGTCCTCATGATGAAGTACGACTGGCAGCTCCTGTTCTGCTGGAGGGGTTAAAAGCGGGTTGGAACAAAGAACAGTTAGCCGAGGCATTGGCTCGGGTACTGCGAGAAAAATGGCATCGAGCAATGAATCATGAGTGCTATTGATGACACTACCTAAGAGAGATTCTGGCAAAAGGAATTTTGAAATTCCCGAATAACTGATCAATGTTTATTCTACTTGAATGAAGGGGGTAGATAAAAACAAAAAAGGGCAACTTAATTTGCTGAAAAATAGTAATTGCCAATCTAGAGGAGGGAATTCAAATGAAATGGAAAGTTTTGGCCAAAAGGCTTGCTAAATTGCATACCTTACAAGGAATTTACCAAACAGGTTTGATATTAACTCTATTTGCTACCTTACTCCTTCTTGCAGGCTGTGGACAAAGTGCAACAAGTGACAAAAAGCCTGAGGGTAAACAAGGCGTAATAACAATGCGTTTAGCAGACGTTGTACAGCCAAACCACCCTATGAACGTAGCAGCAGAAAAATTTGCCCAAAAGGTTGAAGAAAAAAGCAATGGAAGAATTAAAATAACTGTTTATCCTGCACGGCAATTAGGGGACGACCGCCAACTCTGGGAACAAGTTCAGCAAGGTTCTCTAGATATGGCTGAAATTTCAGCAGCACCAATAGGCGCAACAACACCATTAGTTACTGCTTTACAGTTGCCATGGCTGTTCGAAGACTGGGATCATTACTTAGCAGTAATGAAAAGTGGAGCAGTAGATAAACTTCTAAAAGGATTGGAAAAGCACAATGTTAAGCCCCTTGCTGTGTACAACGCGGGTTTCAGGCATTTTCTTACTGTAGAAAAGCCTATACAGAAGCCGGAAGATTTGAGAGGATTAAAGTTTAGAGTAGCAGAAACCCCATTACACGTAGATATTTTTAAAGCGTTAGGGGCAAGTCCAACTCCAATGCCATACGGCGAAATCTACAGTGGTTTACAGAATAAGCTCATCGATGGTCTAGAAATGGACCTAAGTGCTATTCAGATGGAAAAACATTACGAAGTGGCAAAATATCTAACACTATCCCGGCATTTCACCTGGCCAGCAATTCTGATGATTAACTTGGACAAATGGAACAGCTTATCTGTAGAGGATCAGAAAATAATCGAAGAGGCAGCAAAAGAAGTCATCGAAGAGAACATAAACGACATTAAGAAAATCGAGGAAAATGTGATGTCCGAACTTAAATCTAAAGGCATCATAATCAATTCTCTGGATTCTGTAGAACCTTTCATCGCAGCCACAAAAAAAGTTTATGATAAATACACATCTCAAGATCCCGCGATCGCCGATTTTGTAGAATCTGTTCAACAGATTAAGTAATTATAGCTTTGCAGTTAGTTTTGGTAACGTGGAACTATCCACGTTACCAAAACTAATCCACTGCAAGAAAGGGTAGATGATTAGCATGGTAGCCTTCATTAAATCTGCTAGCAAATACCTTAATTCACTAGGAAAGGTATTAACGCAAATTTTTGTCGCCATTATGGCTGTTACCGTAACCATCCAAGTCATATGGAGGTATTTCTTAAATAGCCCCATCATTTGGGCGGAGGAACTAGCTAGATATTCATTGGTATGGATGACGTTTATAGGAGCAGCTGTTGCTCAACACGCCGGTCAGCTTGCGAATATCGATCTAGTAGTGAATAAATTACCAGTACGATTTAGATCATGGATTCGCTTGTCTGTATTGATCGTAAGTATCTTATTATTGGCATTTCTATTCTACTATAGTGTGCTTTTAGTGAGACTCCCGAGTGTAGTTAATCAAAAATCCCCAGCTCTCGGGATACCAATGACGCTGCCATATTTGGCCTTACCAGTTGGACTTGGGCTGATGCTTTTGCAAGGGGTATTCCAATTAATCACTATGATAACAGAAACAAAGGGAGAGAGTTGATTGATGTGGTTAGTACCCACGATCTTTTTAATATTGTTAATAATTGGTATGCCTGTGGCGTTTGTACTAGGTACAAGCGGTGTTATCCATGCCCTCTTATTGAAAGACCCTCACTTGCTAACCATGTTACCGCAAAGAATGTTTGCAGCAACGGATAACTTTGGTCTTATGGCTATTCCCCTTTTCGTACTAGCAGGAGAACTAATGGGCTTCGGTGGAGTAACCGAGAAGTTAGCAGATTTTGCACGGGCACTAATAGGACACATTCGTGGCGGACTAGCTTATGTAACAGTAATGGTTGGCTGTTTTCTGGGTGCCCTTTTGGGATCAGCTAATGCAGAAGCAGCTTTAGTAGGAAGGGTACTCCAACCTGAAATGAAAAAAGATGGATACAGCGAAATTTTTAGCACCTGTTTGACAGGAGCTGTCTCTATATTAGGGCCTATCATTCCTCCCAGCATGGTCTTAATTGTATACGGGGTAACAGCTCAACTATCCATTGGTGAACTTTTCTTCGCAGGAATTATACCAGGTCTACTACTTGGCATCGTGTACATGATTCTCATTTGGCTTTATGGTCGCAAAGAAAACTGGCCCGTAAGAAAAAGAGCAAGCCTAGGAGAACTATGGCGAGCTTTTCTTGGTGCAGCACCGTCACTTCTTATTCCTGTTATCATTTTAGGTGGCATTATTGGTGGAATTACAACTCCAACAGAGTCTGCTGCAGCAGCCTCTGTAGTAGCAGTTTTTGTAGGAACTGTTATATACAAAAAATTAAAACTTACCCATATCCCAGAAATATTAGAACGTACAGGAGTTGTCAGTGCCTCAATTATGATTATCGTAGCAATGGCTAACATATTAGGCTGGACATTAGCCCTGGATCAGGTTCCACAGGCCATTGCTGAATTTATGCTTTCCTTAACCACAAACAAGTACATAGTTCTACTCCTAATAAACATACTGCTTCTAATCGTTGGTATGGTTATGGAAACTATAGCTGCTATTATTATTCTTGTTCCCGTATTCTTACCTATTGTTACTGCTCTTGGTATTGATCCTTTGCATTTTGGAATGGTAGTTAGCCTTAACCTGGTTATTGGCTTACTAACCCCTCCTGTAGGTGTTGCTCTATTTACTACCTCTATAGTTACAGAAACGCCTCTAGAGAAACTAATTAAACCCATATTGGCTTGGGTTGGTGCAGCAATTGCTGTCCTAATTGTCATAACTTACACCCCTGGACTTGTAACATGGCTTCCACGCCTTCTGTTCCACCATTAAGTTATTAAACTACCAAGTTTTTAAAAATCCCGATAAACTCCGACTTCCAGAGTACAAAATAAGAAATGCCTTCGCTGTGGCCAAAAGGGGTTAACTCAACTTAACTTCAGTCAACTTCTTAAGAATGATGATGAATAGACAAAGTTAGGAGAAGGTGACCGCAATGCATGATGGTTATGCTGGTAAGATTTTATGGATAAGTTTGACAGAAAGGAAATGGTGGGAAGAAGAAATTACCTACGAATTTGCTTCTAAATGGTTAGGAGGTAGTGGCTTTGGAGCTGTAACACTAGCAAGAAACACTACTTCAGAAACGGATCCACTAGGTGAAGAAAACATTCTAGGGTTTTTTACTGGACCGCTCACAGGCACTATTGTTCCGTCTTCGGGGCGACACTCAGTAGTTGGAAAATCGCCACTAACAGGAATTTGGGGAGAAGCAAGTGTAGGAGGCAGTTGGGGCAGAGAACTGAAACGAGCCGGTTACGATGGCGTAGTACTGGTAGGAAAAGCTGATAGCCCGGTCTACCTCTGGATAAGTGAAAGCGGAGTAGAAATAAAAGATGCTACGAAGTTATGGGGACTGGACACCTATCAAACTGCAAAAATACTTCAAGAATCCTATCCAGGTGCCCAGATATGTGCTATTGGCCCTGCAGGAGAACGTTTGGTTCGAATTGCTGGAATTTTTACTGATGGTAAGGAAGGCAGGGCAGCAGCCCGTTGCGGTCTGGGGGCAGTTGCAGGCTCTAAAAAGTTAAAGGCTCTTGTAGTGCAGGGAAAAAGAAAACCAAGTCTTGCGGCTGAAAAAGAACTAAGAGTTAAAGTAATGGAAGCCGTAAAGAAAATTAAGGAGAAAACTAAGGGACTCAGAAAGTATGGCACAGCGGGCCTGGTAATACCGTGCGAACAAGTAGGCGACTTTCCCATCAGAAACTGGCGGGATGGAAAGTGGGAAGAAGGAGCCGAAAAAATTAGTGGCCCACGGATGGCTGAGACTGTACTCAGCGGGCGCTTTCACTGTGCAGGTTGCCCCATAGGTTGCGGACGGCGGGTAAACATTGCAACTGGACCCTATAAGGGAGTAAACGGAGGTGGTCCTGAGTACGAAACCCTTGGTTTAATGGGAGGTTCCTGTCTTGTAGACGACTTGGAAGCTATCTGTTATGCCAATGAACTCTGCAACCGCTACGGAATAGACACAATAGATGCGGCAAACTTAATTGCTTTCAGTATAGAAGCTTTTGAGCACGGTGTTATTGGAAAAGAAGACACAGGTGGTTTAGTTTTGCGTTGGGGCGCACCCGAAGTCCTAATTGAACTTATTCACCAAATAGGTCAGAACAGAGGGTTTGGTGCTATCTTAGCTAAGGGATTCAAAGGTGTGCTTGCTGAACTTGGCTCGGAGGTAGAAGAATACGCCATCCATGTCAAAGGTATGGGTTTCCCGGCTCATGATCCAAGAGCATATAACAGTATAGCTGTAGGATACGCTACTGCAAATAGAGGAGCGTGCCATCTAGAAGGGTTCAGCCACATTTTTGAACGTAACGTAACCATACCGGAATTTGGACTGAACGAGCCCCTTGACCGGTTTTCTGTTGAAGGAAAAGGAAAACTTGTGGCTCTGGCGCAGAATCTCATGAGCGTTTTTGACTCGCTCGCATTATGTAAGTTTCTACTGTTCGGCGGAGTTCGAATAACGGACTTAGCTGAATGGGTCAATCTAGCCACAGGCTTGGACTTTTCTCCGGAAGAATTAATAAAAATTGGAGAGAGAATATTCAATCTTAAACGTCTTTATAACGTAAATTGCGGCATCAACCGTAAGGATGACGTTCTGCCACCACGTATTCTTAAGAAAAAACGGGGCAGTGGCGGAGCGGCTGAAAACTTGCCCCCCTTAGAAGAAATGCTCAACGAATATTATTCCGTCCGTGGTTGGGACGCAAATGGCATCCCTACCCAGAAAACTTTAGAAAGGTTAGGTATAAACGATTATATCACTAAAAAGGGGGAATAACTCCATGAAAGAATTTACGTTTCAACTGCCGACCACGGTTTGTTTTGGCACTAATGTAGCTTCTAGCATCGGCGACAGGTGCCGCGAATACAATGCGAAGCGAATTTTTATTGTTACAGATCAAGGAGTTGCTAAAGCTGGTATTGTTGAACAAATTAAAAAAACAGTAAACGATGCAGGAATAGAAACAGTAATTTTTGACGAAGTTGAACCAGATCCGAGCCTAGAGACTGTTCATAACTGCGCTTCGTGTTTTAAGGAAGAGAATTGCGATCTCATTTTAGCAGTGGGTGGAGGGAGTCCAATTGACACCGCAAAGGGTGTCCGAGTAATAGTAGAAAATGGTGGGCACATTAGGGATTATGCAGGTGTGAACAAGATTCCCAAACCTTCAGCCATACCTCTTATAGCAGTTCCTACAACTTCTGGCACAGGTAGTGAAGTTACAGTATTTGCTGTTTTGTCCGATTGGGAAAATAACATAAAAATAACTATTGCAAGCCCCTACTTAGCACCCCAGCTTGCCATTGTTGATCCGCTTCTCACATTGACAGCTCCACCTTCTGTAACTGCAGCTAGTGGTATTGATGCACTAGCTCACGCCATAGAAACATATGTATCTCTTAAAGCCCAACCACCTGCCGAAGCACTCGCTTTGAGAGCCATTGAACTTATTGGAGAAAGCCTTAGACCTGCAGTGGCTAACGGAAGCGATGAAGAAGCCCGCACCAAAATGTCCTTAGGTAGTCTACTAGCTGGTATGGCATTTAATAATTCTTTGCTAGGCCTTACTCATTCCATTGGAGCAGCTTTGAGCGGTCACGCGCACGTAGGACATGGTGTAGCTATAGGATTACTTTTGCCTCATGTAATGGAATTTAATGCTATAGCTAGATTAGAAAAATTCAAAAAAATCGCAGTTGCTTTAGGTGAAGACGTAAAGAACCTAAGCTTAAGGGAAGCAGCTTTCCGTTCAGTCAAAGCTGTTCGTGAACTGATCGGAGACATTGCTTTGCCACGCCAGCTGAGAGAAGTAGGGGTAACCGAAGATATGGTTGAAAACATAGCCAAAGATGCTATGGGACACGGCATGTTAAAGGTTAACCCTCGAAAGGTTACAGAAAAAGACATTGTAACCATACTTAGAAAAGCTCTATAAAAAATTGCATTCCGCCAAAATTAATAAGTGTTAGGATGTTGAAACAAAAGAAATCTTTTAAGTTGATAAAGGAGAATGTTAAATTTAATAAACCCACCTTTCATTTTCTCCTAAAAACTATGGGGAGACGAAAGGTGGGTAATAATGTGCTTTTCACCTTAAAACTGATGTTCAACAATTAAGACATCTTCTAACCGGAAAGGGTGGTACTACTGATAACTTCTTTGCGCGATTGGTTAGCATGTCTTGCTGATGAAAGAAAACTGAAAAATGTATCGAGGGAAGTAGACTTAAGGTTCGAGTTGGCTGCTGTTATTAAAAAACTAGATGGAAAAGCAGCCGTTAAGTTTGACAACCCCAAGGGTTATGGCATACCAGTGGTCTCAGGCTTAGTCTACAGCAGGGACATGTTTGCAAAAGCACTGGGGATTACAAGAGATAACTTAATTAAAAAAATCATTGAATGTCAAAAACATCCACTTCCATGTAGATTAATCCCACAGAAAGAAGCGCCCGTAATGGAAAATGTAATAACTGATAAACTGAATTTAATGAAATTTCCAATACCTATCCATCACGAGAAAGATGCTGGTCCTTACATAACCGCGGGTATCTTAATTGCTAAAGATCCAGATACAGGTAAAAGAAATGTATCCATTCACAGATTGCAGGTTCATTCAGAGAAAGAGTTGGGGATTTTGATACTTCCCAGGCACTTGTGGCAATTCTTTAGGAAGGCTGAGCAGAAAAACAAACCTCTCGATGTGGCCATCGCTATTGGAGTTGATCCTATTCTCCTGTTAGCTTCTCAAGCTATAGTACCCTTGGGTGTAGATGAATTGGAAATTGCAAACGCACTTAAAAACGGAAAACAGCAATTGGTTAAATGCCAAACAGTTGACATTGAGGTTCCTGCAGAAGCAGAAATCGTTCTGGAAGGGAAATTGTTGCCCGACGTAAGAAAAACAGAAGGCCCCTTCGGAGAGTTTCCAAGATATTATGGACCAGCAAGCGAAAAACCTGTTATTGAATTAACTGCAATATGTCACCGCAACAACCCGATATACCATACGATCCTACCTGCAACCAAAGAGCATCTCCTTCTAGGAGGAATTGCAAGAGAAGCCACTTTGTTCGAATTAGTTAGACAAGTAGTTCCCAGCATCAAAGGTGTTCATTTAACTTTAGGTGGTTCCTGCAGATATCATGCTGTAATTTCCATTGACAAAAAACACGAAGGGGAACCCAAGAACGCTATATTCGCAGCATTTGCCAGTAGCCAGGAGGTAAAGCATGTCGTAGTTGTGGACTCCGACATCGATATTTTCGATATGGAAGAAGTAGAATGGGCAATAGCAACCAGGTGCCAAATCAATAGAGACAGTGTAATAGTTTCTGGTTCTCTGGGCTCCAAATTAGACCCTTCAGCCAACGATGGAATCACCGATAAAATGGGAATAGATGCTACATGTCCATTAGACGCTCCACCAGGAAAATTCGAGAGAATAAAAATTCCCGGATATGACGAACTAGATATTAAGAAATATCTGGATGATAACGATATAGAGTAGCTATATAGAGTAGCTATAGTAGAATACCACTTGGTTGCACCAGTATAGCCAAGCAGGCACATGCATCTGCTGTTAGAGAGTTTCACATCTTCAGGTGTGGGGAGGAAGGCATGCTCGATGAACTAAGATGCTCAAAACTAGGAGGCATACCCTCCTT
>LDZQ01001546.1_pt1 | contig 19731 bp, 20 predicted proteins | sample 615361 | NCBI WGS metagenome assembly LDZQ01 (sample SAMN03408297, study PRJNA278302) | terrestrial metagenome | isolation source: oil reservoir sample I2 | place: USA: Alaska, North Slope, Ivishak formation | collected 2013 | reverse complement strand
TTTTCAAAAAGCTCCTCTCTTTTTTTGGGTGTTAGCTTTTTTGAATCCTTAACTCCCAGAGATTCAAGCTCCCCTATACGAGATTCATCGACAACAACCGCTGCAATTACAAGAGGGCCTATAACTGGTCCCCTGCCGGCTTCATCTATTCCTCCCAGCTTCATATCCCTACCTCCTCAAGACCAAGAACCCATAGACAAGCCCTAGCATTATCGTAGCTATTCCGCTTGGAGGGATGTCTGTTAAGTAAGCCAGCACTATAGAGAGTACTTGCACTGAGAGGGTTAAACCCAAACTTATCCCGAGAATCTTTCTCAAATCATTGCTGAGCATCACGGCTATTGTCCCAGGCAGAACTGCCACAACTTGCAGGGTTATCAGCCCGACAGTTCTGACTATCAACGCACCAGTGGCTCCTACAAGGACATAGAGCAGAGTAAGGTAAAACCTCGCATTGCCAGAATAAGCCTCAACTCCCTCAGCATCAAAGCTGACGTACAGGAAATCACGGTAAAATGCGAGCATGACAAAGAATATTACGGCACCCCCCAAGACCAAAAACATCAAGTCGTTGAGGGTTATCAGAAAAAGCTCCCCGGTTAAATATGAAACCACACTCTGGGAGAGGGCAAAATAGGGCCTGCTTGCCATAACCTTGTACAGAACTCCAAAAGCCAGTACAGTAGAGCCAGCTATAAAGCTTGCTATTACTCCTATTGCAGTGTCACTGCTGAATCCTCTATTTTCGAGAAGAGCTATTAAGATAACAACAAAAATCGTGATTATTAGAGCCACCCACAGAACCAGAGAAAAGTTTGAAAATATTAGCCCGAGTATCATTCCCAAAACAGCTCCAAAGAGCAGAGTATGGAAAGTGGCGTGAGTAAGGAAAGCCAAGCCTTTCATGTTTATTAGAGGACTTAACATACCCAGCAAAACACTCACCATTATACCTGCTAAAAGAGCCCTGAGCAGGTACTCGGGGATCATCTTCTCTCCCTCCCGTGAATGTGGACGTCCCCTATAAAGCAGTACATTCTCTCTCCCACTTTAACAGCTTTAGCTAAAGACCCATAAACCTTGGTAATTATTTCATCCCTTAGAACTTCTTCCGGCGTTCCAAAGGCCACAAGTCTTTTATTGACAAGCATTACCTTGTCCCCTATTTCAGTTAATGGATTTGGGTCGTGAGTTGTTATTATCATCGTGATTCTCATTTCTCGCTTTATCTTTGCAAGTACTGAAACGACTTCTACCCTGGCACTTGGGTCTAGGGCAGACAGTGGCTCATCCAAAAGGAGAAGTTTAGGCTTTGAAACGAGTGCCCTCGCTAATAAAACCCTCTGCTTCTGCCCCCCGCTGAGTTCCGCAAACCTTTTGTTTTTAATATCACCTAATCCCACAAATTCTAAAGCCTCTTCCGCTTCTTTTAAGACGGATTTCGGGATATTAAAATGGATGAAGCCTCTTTTGTAAAGGGCACCCATTGCAACAACTTCAATGGCCTTTAGAGGTACACGTTCGTTGAGAGAGTGGCTCTGAGGAACGTAAGAAATTAAATCCTTTACTTCAGCAGGAGGCTTCCCAAAAACAAGAAGCTTGCCCGTATATGACTTATGAAGGCCCGCAATTGTTCTAAGAAGACTCGTTTTTCCTGCACCGTTTGGACCCAGCAGAAGAAGGGTCTCTCCACTACTCAGCCTAAAGGTTATATCTTCAACCGCCCTGTAGCCATCATAATAAATTGTCAGATTTTCAGCTATTATCAATATCTCACCCACAGTTAGGGTTACCTAAAAAATTTAAAAATGTTACCCTTAAAGTCCAAAAGCCCCCTTAATTCCATTAATCACGAGTTGAACCGCCATTGAAGCCAGTATAAGCCCCATCATTCTTGTAATAAGCCTTATTCCAACTTTACCAAGTTTCCGCTGGACTTTTTCTGCAGACATGAGCACTATGTAAACTGAAAGGCTAGCCACAACAATCGCAAGGAGTACAGCCACTTTCCCCAGATAGCTGGTATTCTTTGCCATATATATCATTACAGTTGTTATTGAGCCAGGCCCCGATATCAACGGAATTGCAAGTGGAATTATAGCAATCTCGCTTAGGGTTACTGCCTCTTCCTCCTCTTCGCGGGTTATTTTTATGGTCGAAAGGTGACCACTCAGCATTTCCAAGGCCATTCTGAAGAGCAGAATGCCCCCTGCAATTGCAAAGGCATCTATTGTAGCGCCAAAAAACTTGAATATCCACTCTCCCACGAGTGCAAAGGTCATCAGGGTCATGAAAACAGCCACAGAAGTTCTCTTTGCCAGGCTTATCCTCCCTTCGTATGACTTACATTGCTGGACAATGGAAAGATACACTGGGACAGCTCCTATTGGGTTCATCACCGCAAAGAGGGCCGCAAACACATAAAGGAAAGTTTTAAAAAATAGCAGCATTTTCACTCACCAAAAATCTTTTCCAGCATCCATTTTTCGTCAAAGGGCATTAAATCCCCATACCCCTGGCCAACCCCAACAAAGAGTATTGGAGCCCCGATGGCATGAGCTATGCTCAATGCAGCACCTCCCCTCGCATCTGCGTCAAGCTTCGTTAGGATAACCCCATCAATCTTAACCGCCTCATTGAACTGTCTCGCCTGTTCTATTATTGCATTTCCTGCAAGGGCATCTCCAACAAATATAACAAGGTCTGGCTTCGCAACTTTGACTATCTTCTTCATTTCATCCATTAGATTTCTGTTCAGCTCGTTTCTTCCGGCGGTATCTACTAAAACCACGTCAATTCCCCTTGCTTTTGCGTGCTCTATAGCATCGTAAGCCACAGCCGCCGGATCAGACTTATAGCCGTGCTTAATGAGCTTAACACCCACCCTCTTTGCGTGTTCCTCTACCTGCTCTATAGCTCCCGCCCTAAAGGTATCGCTGGCAGCAATAACGACGCTAAAACCATTTTTCTTAAGCCAGCTGGCAAGTTTAGCTATTGTGGTGGTCTTCCCGCTACCGTTGAACCCAACAAAAACTATCACGAACGGCTTTTCCTGTTTTGATTTTATCATCTCTAACAAATCTATGCGCCTTTCAGGTGTTAAGACTTCAAGTACTGCTTCTTTAACCGCTTTCTCAACAATCTCCTTTTTGTTTGTACCTATCTTAACCTTCTGTCCAACAAGTTTCTGTTTTATTTTTTCTTTAAGCTCCTCAACAACTTCCAAGGCTACATCAGCCTCCAAAAGCTCCAGCTCAAGATCCCAGAGTGCGTTTTCAACGTCTTTTTCGCTTATTTCAGTTTGAGCAACCTTATCCACGAATGAGCTTAATTTTTCCTTTAGTTTTCCAAACATTCGCCCTCACCGGGTTGTGATCACCAGATGAACTTATAAATATGAGCCTCAGCGATAGCTGGTTACATCACATCTCAGCTCCGAAACCGCTCTTCATCGGCTGTTGAGAAATTAGACCTTCCAGTTTAAGGACTTTTTGATAGCCAACCAAAGGGGATATAAAAGAGTATCGACAGACTAAGAAAGGGTGGATAACTTGATACGGGCTTTTGTAAACGGAAGAATATACGTCTCTTTTAAACCACTGAGAATTGCAGAAGCTATTGTAATAGCCGATGAAAAGGTTATTTACGAGGGAAAAAGTGAAAAGGCCCAAAAAATTGCCGAAGAGCTCGGAGGAGAAGTAGTAGATCTGGGCGGAAAAACTGTTCTACCGGGCTTTATTGATTCACATATGCATCTAAACTCCCTCGGACAGTCTTTGAAAATGCTCAATTTAAAGGGGACAAAAAGCATAGAGGAACTAAAGAGGAAGCTCGAAGAATACGCAGAAAAAACAAGCACAAGCTGGATTCTTGGCTTTGGATGGGACCAGGAGGAACTTGGAAGGTATCCCACGAGAAAAGATTTGGACGAGGTCGTCGATAACAAGCCCGTGCTTCTGTATAGAACCTGCTTCCACGCGGCTGTGCTGAACACGAAAGCTATAGAAATCGTAGGTTTGGACGAAGATGAAGACGCAGACCCTGAAACCGGAATAGTAAAAGAAAACGCCCTAGAAAAGGTGAGAGATGTTATCAATGAAACTTTAACGCTCGAAGACTACAAACACTTCATCGAAGAGGGGGCAAAGTTCGTTCTTTCTCAGGGCGTCACAGCGGTTGGCTTTGTGAGTGTAAATGAGAAAAGCCTTAGGGCCCTCTTGGAGTTAGATAACAAAGAAAGGCTCCCCATTAGAGTTTTTGTGTATCTGAACCCTTCCCTTCTTAAAGAACTAAAAGGCCTGGGGCTCACCAAAAAGGTTGGAAGTAGTAGAGTAAAGATCATGGGGATAAAAGTCCTTGCGGATGGAAGCCTTGGGGCCAGAACAGCGTGGCTTTCTAAGCCCTATGCAGACGCCCCAACAACCGGACATCCTAACATAAGCAAGGAGGAACTCGAAGAGATAGTGAGAGAAGCCCGCCAGCTGGACCTCCAGATGGCTGTCCATGCAATAGGTGATAAAACAACCGATATGATCCTAGACGTCTACGAAAAGTTCAGGGGAGAGAGAAACCGTATAGAACACGCATCAATTTTGAGGGAAGACCAAATAAAAAGGATGAAAGAGCTTGGAGTTGTTGCCTCGGTTCAGCCGAGGTTTGTAATAAGCGACTGGTGGGCGGTACGGAGAGTTGGGGAAGAGAGGGCAAAGTGGATTTACCCCTTCAAGAGCATGCTGAAGCAAATCGTGATAGGCTTCGGAACTGACTCTCCCATAGAACCCGTAAATCCGTGGGAAACAATCTACGCAGCAGTTACCAGAGGAAAATTTGAGAATGTTGAGACCTACCTGCACACAAAAGACGAATGTCTATCCCTAGAAGAAAGCCTTTACAGTTACACATACGGCTCTGCATATATAATGCACGCCGAAGATGACCTCGGAACCCTCGAAGAGGGTAAATTCGGAGACTTCGTTGTGGTGGACAAGGATCCGTTTGAAGTTGAAGAGAAAGAACTGAAAAACATAAAAGTTCTAGATGTCTACGTAGGAGGTTCAAAGTATTACTAGCTCCCTTTCGGCGTTTGTGAGCCTCTTTCCCTTTTTTTCCACAGCTACGTCGTCTTCTATTCTCACTCCTCCAAGATTGGGAATGTAAATGCCCGGCTCAATGGTAAACGTCATACCTTTTTCAAGAATTCTCTCATTCGTTTGACTTATATAGGGCTCTTCATGCACTTCAAGCCCAAGTCCATGCCCCGTTCTGTGGATGAAGTAGTTACCATAACCTCTCTCGGATATATAATCCCTTGCTGCCCTGTCAACATCCTTAGCCTTTATTCCTTCGCGGACACTCTGAAAAGCACTCTCTTGGGCTTCTTTGACAACCTCATAGATTTCTTTGAGCTTTTCATTCGGGTGCCCTATGGCTATGGTTCTCGTGATATCGGAGCAGTAACCTTCATACTTTGCCCCAAAGTCAAGTATCACGAAGTCTCCGGGCCTTATTTTTCTTTCACTCGGTGTATGGTGAGGATTTGCAGCATTTTTCCCAGAAGCCACTATAGGCGAGAAAGACACTCCGTCCGCAAGCTCCCTGATGAGAAACTCAATTTCCAGCGCAATTTGCTTTTCACTCTTTCCCACCAAATCCCTGCTTATTATTTCATAGAAAACCTTGTCTGCAATTTCAGCGGCCTTTTTCATCAGGCTTAGCTCCTTTTCATCTTTGCGCATTCTCATCTCTCTTGTAATGACGCTCAGCGGATAGAGAGTGCAGTCCTCCAAAAGTCGCTCAATGTGGATTAGAAAGCTCGCCCTCATTGTATCTTCCACCAGGATCTTACCGCCCTTCAAATTCAGAGAAGCTAACACCCTTTCAAGGATTTCATAGGGGTTCTCTTCATCGCTCCAGAATACTGAATTTTCCCATTCAACCTCGTTTTCGTAGAGCTTGGGCGCTATTAGAACGCTTTCTCCCTCTCTGTTGACCAAAAGGAGAAAAAGTCTCTCCTCGGTCGCCTGAGGGGCCATACCGGTTAGGTAATATAGGTTGCTGCCGGGGGTTATCAGCGCACCATCATAATCATCTTCCCGAAGAAACTCCAAGAATTTCTTCATCCTGTCCACATATACCACCATGAAGAAACTCGCGGGCAAAATTTATAAGGCCTCTCCCAAAGTTTTCTTGGGTTGCCCCGGTGGCCTAGTCTGGATAGGGCGCGAGGCTGCGGACCTCGAGGTCCGGGGTTCAAATCCCCGCCGGGGCGCCACATCTTATTCTCATATTCCACAATAATAAAAACGACCAAAAATTTTTAAATAACGCCTAGTAATTAAAATACAGAGCGTTTCTCATACGCCGCATTTCCCCACTCCGAAACAAAGTAGTATTCTGGAGGTGGTAGAGATGATAGAGGACGCGTTGATGCTCTATCTGCTCAGCAATGCAGGAACCAACCAAAAGAAGAAAAAGAAAAGAAAGCTCCTGGTTCTTTGATCCTTCCGAATTTCGAAAAGCTTAAATACTCCTTTTTAGTAAAATAAAGTTAGAAAAATTGGGGGGTGGTAGGAATGGCATACGTGGCAGTACTGGCGAACATCAACGGAAACTTCCCAGCCCTCATGAAAGCCCTCGGAAAAATTGAGGAACTCAAAGAAGAAGGCTACGAGATTGAAAAATATTACATCCTCGGAAACATAATTGGATTGTTCCCCTATCCAAAGGAAGTTCTTGATGCTCTTGATGACCTGATAAAGACCAACAATGTAAAGATAATCAGGGGAGAATTTGACCAGATAATAGCCATGAGTGATCCCCATGCCGAAGGGCCGGATTATATCGATGAACTTGCAATCGAGCCGTATGTAAAGAAGGCATTAAAATACACCTGGGAAAAGCTTGGCCATGAAGGAAGGGAGTTCATAAGAGATTTGCCTATATACCTAGTTGATAAAATAGGCAAGAACGACATTTTCGGGGTCTACGGAAGCCCATTAAACCCCTTCGAGGGCAAGGTTCTTCCAGAGCAGCCTACCTCATACTATGAAGCCGTCATGAGACCGGTAAAGGACTACGAACTTCTATTAGTAGCATCACCAAAACTCCCGGTCAATGCCATGACAAGGTACGGAAGGGTAGTATGTCCCGGCAGCATTGGATTCCCGCCGGGAAAAGAGCACAAAGCAACTTTTGCCCTCATAAACGCTGATAACCTGCACACAAAATTCGTAGAAGTTGAATATGACAAGAAGATCATAGAGGACAAAATAAGAGCAGAAGGATTACCAGAGGAGCTCATTAAAATCCTCTATCACGGAAAGGTTTAAACAGCTCGAACACCCTTTTTATTTCTTTTCTGAATATTCCAACGTATGCCACAAAAGCCAATAACAGGAGAGTTTTTGAGAGAAATACAGTGAACTGCAGTAGAAGAGCCACAGCAAATTGAGTATAAGAAGTAAGCGAAACTCCCAGCTTCTTGTTTGCCACAACTAATGTGCCAGTTAGTATCGTTAGATATCCCAGAAAGAGCCCGAAAACAGCCCCATATTCTCCAAAAGAGCTTATCGAGAATATCCAAGCAGCGAGAGAAACCACAGCGCCCAGGAGTGAAATTATGGTCCCTTCTTTTACATATTTTGTCGAGTTCAGCGCCACTATGCTGGGGTTGTACGCTATATACGTTTCTACCGCCATGAGAGTTAGGTAGAACTCTCTACCCAGATTAAACCCAAAGAGTAGCGATAAAATTTCTCTTCCGACAAGCATAAGGATAAAAACCGCCAAAGCCACTATAAAGGACAGCAGCTTCGTGGAGTCTTCAGCAAGTCTCTTCACGTATTCCATCTCATTTTTCCCATATTTGTAAGAGTATAAGGGCATTATCGCAGATTGAAACACCTGAGGCAGGTAAGTCAACAAAAATGCCGCCGAAAGAGAAGCCGAAACAATGCCTGCAGCTTCAGGAGAAGCAAGCTTCTCGGTTAGGAAGTATGGGGCTTGAATAAGAAAAACCCCCGAAACTGTCCCAAGAAATGCAAAGCTGGAATACCTCAAAAGAGGTTTAAGGGTCTCCAAGGAGGGTTTTCCAAACAGCCTCTCCCTAAAAAGGTACAAAAATCCAAAAATGGCCACGCCAGAAAGAAGGCCAATGTAGGGGAGGTAGTAATTTTCCGACAAAAATCCTCCAATAAATAGCACAAACGCTCCAATCATTGTATAAGCGTAAACCTCACCTTTGTGAAGGCCATAGATAAAGCTGCGAAACGTCAGCTGGAGAGCCCTCAAGACTGCCAGAATGGCCAGATAAAAGTTAAAAGGAACTAAAACCAAGCCAGCTAAAGGGAAAGAAAATCCCAAAGTTGATATGGACTTTATTTTTTCCATTTCTCCCCTCCCTAGAAACTCGGAGGCATACTTCCCCAGAGCAACTGCAAAAAAGCTTAGGGGAACTGCCAGTAAAAATGCCTGCGATATAAGTGAATTTACCTTTCCCAAAACTTCGACACCAAATCTTCTTGAGATAACTATGCTGTAAATAAGCCTGCTGAGGCCAAAGAGAGCGAGGGCAACTATACTCGCTATTGAATGCCGAAGCATAACTTTTCTCTCATAACTCATAAGAGAAAATAAATAAAGCAGAATTTAACCTTTGCGGAAGCCTAAATAAAAGCCCGCAACAAACGCCCCTGTTCCGGGTAAAATCCCCACTACTTTATCAGCCAAGCTTAAGGTTGACGTAGTTGCACTTTCCGCAAGGTTAAAGAGGGCATCGGTGTTTATTGTTATAACTCCTTTTTGCTGGAGCCAGAAAAGGCTTAAAATGTATGCACCTATCAAAGTGAGTACTATTTTTATGAACTTTTTAAGCGCATAACCTGTGATAAACCCAACAGCAGCCCCTATACCCATATCACCCATTATTCCGCCAAAGTCGAAGTTCATAGTGACTCACCATTTGTCTTTAGGTTTCTGCAATTAAAACCCTTTTGCTTTTGGATTTTACAGTGGCAAAATGTTTAAATTGTATAAAAACTATCTTATATAAGCATAAATGTTTTAAGAGCAAATAATATGTGTCATTGAGGGTGATACATATGGCAACACCTATGGAAAGACTCAAAGAGAAGATGACAAAAGAAGTTATGTGGATCTACATACTGAGACTGCTAAAAGAAAGGCCTATGTACGCATATGAGCTCAAAAATGAGATAAGGGAGAGATTTGGATTTGAACCCGCCACCGTGAGCAGTTATGTAGTGCTTTACAAGCTCGAACACGAAGGCTACGTCACTTCAGAATGGCAGGAGAGCGAGACTGGAAAGCCCTCCAGAAAATACTACAAGCTTACGGAAAAGGGAGAGAAACTTCTCGAAGAAGGAATAAAATTTATAGAAGAAATGCTGAACAAGCTCAAATGACTCTAACGTCCTGCTCCTCCTCTTGGTTCTCTAGCCTTTGCTCTTAGTCCCTTGTATCCGCACTTCCTGCACTTCTCTGCTTTCCAGGGGTTAGTAGCACCACACCTCATGCATATGTACTTCCTAAATAGCCTTGCCTCAGCTTCAGGAAACCTCGCCATTTTAATCCCTCCATGATCTTGACTGTGTTCACTTACAAGCATTTCTTTTTAAGCTTTACCTTTTTGAAATACCGAAAGATTTTTATTCAGACTTTGCTCTCTCACTTATGAGCGGGGGTGCCCGAGCCTGGCCAAAGGGGACGGACTTAAGATCCGTTGCCGTAGGGCTGCGCGGGTTCGAATCCCGTCCCCCGCACCACTTTTGTAAAATCATACTCCTTTCTGAGAAACTTGTCTTGAAAAATAGATTCTTCCAACAAAAATTAAATAAGAAATCAAAGCTTCCTCAAACTTGGAAACCAGTATTTTTTACCCTTCTTCTCTTTTTCTTCGTCCCATTCGTGTAAGATTTTGACAGCTTCACTAGCAACCAATGCTGCTTCTTTTTCACCGGCTTTTCCAAACTCATTGGTTATTCTGTTCGCAAAAACCGCACAAACACAGCCTGCCCTAAGACCATAAATGTTTGCAAGGGTGTAGAGTGTAGCCGCTTCCATCTCAAAGTTCGTGACTTTGGCTTGTCTCAGGTCATCTATGAGGTGCTTTGCAAAGCTCGGGAAGTAGCCGTTCAATCCAGGCCTTGCCTGACCTACATAAAAGCTGTCAGTAGAAGCGGTAATTCCAACGTGGTACCTAACCCCCAATGTTTCCGCAGCTTCGATCAGGGCTAAAGTGACCTCAACATCGGCACTTGCCGGATATTCTACTCTCACATACTGCTTTGATGTTCCCTCAAGTCTAACGGCAGCTTTTGCTATTATCAAATCCCCAATCTCTATTCCGGGCTGAATTGCCCCTGTTGAGCCGACCCTAATGAAAGTGTCAGCACCTATTGCCGCTAATTCTTCTATCGCTATTGCCGTTGAAGGTCCTCCTATTCCCGTTGAGGTAACGCTTATAGGAGCACCCTTGTACCTTCCAGTGTGTGTTCTGTACTCCCTATGGAACGCTATTTCCCTCGCTTCATCCCAGAGAGAGCTTATCTTGGGAACCCTCTCAGGATCGCCGGGGAGCAGAACATATCTAGCAACATCACCGGGCTTGCAGGCTATATGGTACTGGTATCCTTCTTCCGTTTGAGGCCTATCCGCAGGCATGAATTTTTTCATTTCTCTCACCTCCACATGAATTTTGGAAAGGGATATATAAATGAAATCCCTACCCCAAATGGTGAGACAATGCTGAGATGTCTGAAATGCGGAAGAACTTACGAGGACTTTAAAATTATGTGCAAATGCGGTGGAGCCCTTGAATACATTGGAGAAAAGAGGGGGAATTTTGAAAGCTTGTTGAGAAAAGAATTCTTAGACATAAGGAGATACCTCAGTTTCTTGCCCCTAAAAGAGGAGTTTTTGCCGAGGCTTACGACTCCAATAACCCCGATAGTGGAGAGAAAAATTGAAGGGGTTAACGTTTTCTTCAAGCTCGAGTACTTAATGCCAAGCGGGTCCTTCAAAGACAGGGGCACCTATGTAACCATCGCAAAGCTGAAGGAAGAAGGCATAAGCGAGGTAACGCTCGACTCTTCAGGAAACGCAGCGTTAAGTTTAGCCCTCTTTGCAAAAAGCGAGGGGATAAAAGCCCACATCTCCATTCCAAAACATACAAGCGAAGGAAAAAAGAGACTTCTCAGGCTGCTGGGAGTAGAGGTTCATGAAGTTGAAGGGTCACGAATGGAAGTGCATGAAAAGGCAAGAAGCTTTCTGGAGGGAATTTACATATCTCACTGGTACAACCCGTATTTCCTTGAGGGAACAAAAACGGTAGCTTACGAGGTTTATGAGCAGATAGGGAGTGTAGATTATGCATTAGCGCCCACCGGAAGTGGAACCCTGTTTTTAGGCCTCTACAAGGGGTTTAAAGAATTGGAGACACTTGAAGGGACAAAAACTCCCAGAATGATCGCTGTCCAGGGAAAAGGGTATGAAAGCCTGTGCAAGATGAGTGAAGAAAAAAGCAGGCTTGCAGAGGGGATAGCAATTCCCGAACCTCCCAGAAGAGAGCAGATGCGTAAAGCCCTAGAAGAAAGCAACGGAATCTGTATTTCCGTAGGAGATAAAGAAATCACAGATGCCATAGAAGACCTCATCTCCATGGGTTTCTTAGTTGAGCCAACAGCAGCAACAGCATATGCTGCATTTAAGCTACTCTTAGAAGAAGGCTATTTTGAAAAAGGCGCAAAAGTGCTTATCACCCTCACCGGTTCTGGACTGAAAAACATTTAATGGAGCCGGGAGGGGGATTTGAACCCCCGTAAAGCGGATCTGCAGTCCGCCGCCTCACCTCTAGGCTATCCCGGCATTTTTTCCCGAAGAATATATTTTGGCGCCGCGGCGGGGATTTGAACCCCGGAGGGACTGCGCCCACCGGCTTAGCAGGCCGGCGCCATACCAGGCTAGGCTACCGCGGCACGTCCTACATTAACCAACATTAAGGAGTTTGGGAGGGTATTTAAAGTTTTCGCAAACGGCAACATTGAAGATAGGTATAAATACCCCCTCGGTACATTTAAAGCTGATGGAGCTCTTTAACTCAAAGCTGTGTGCTCTGTGCAAAGGAAGGAAACTCCTCTGTGGAAGGCCTACTTGCCCGATTCTCGAACGCTTTAGGGTAGTGAGGACTGTTGAGCAAAAGATAAACCGCAGAGAGATTTTTGGTTCCTCCCCTCCAAGCATATTCGTTGGTGAATACGGCTATCCAAAAGTCCGCATCGGGCCCCTCGTTCCCCCGATAGAGGGGAACACCTCCCATCTCGACAGTCCCCTAAAGTGGGAGAACAAAACAATAAGGGATATCCTCTACTACCGCTCCCTTCTGGTTATGGGGGAAATGCAGGCCGATATTAACGTGAGAAAGAGCGGAAGAATTCTTGAAGAAGTTCAGGAGCTGGCAATGTCGATAAAGCCTGTGGACAGCGAAATCCTTCTCAAGAGAAAGCCGATTTTAAAAGTCCTTCCAAGTGAATTTGCCCCGCCCATAGGGCCAAAGGCAGAACTTCTCGACTTCGAGCTCACAGATAATCCAAAAATACCGAGGAAAACCGATTACGTTGTGGGGGATGAGCTGAAAGCCGAGCAAGCAATAATGAGACTCTACAACTGGGGCTTTGATGAGTACTACATAATAAGACTCCTCTCTGCAGGACTTTTGGGCATTAACAGAAAGCTCGTTCCAACAAGATGGAGCATCACAGCTGTGCAGGATACAATAGGGAAAAAGCTGAGAAAAGAAATCCTGCATTATGAGCCTATAAACGAATTTGAGCTCTACTTTTACGAATTCCTCGGCAACAGATATGCCGTGCTTTTAATGCCCGAAACTTACGCATTTGAACTTTTGGAGGTCTGGCTCAAAGGCTCTTTGTTTGGAAGTGACGAGCCTGAAGTAATCCACGACTATGAGGACTTTCACGGGATTAAGGGGTACGCTGAAGAGACCACGGGGGCGTATTATGCCGCCCGTTTGAGCGTTCTTGAAAGCCTCAGGAGAAGAAGGAGGCAGGCAAGAATAATAGTGTTCAGAGAAGTAACTCCAAAGTACTACGCTCCCGTAGGTGTGTGGCAGATAAGGGTGGGGGTAAAGAAAGCCATGGAGAATCAGGTAGGAAAATTTAACACACTCCAAGAAGCCTTCAATGAACTCAGAAAACTCCTTGAGCTAAAGCTTGAGAAATATCTAGAAAAAAGCTGGATTCTGAGGATGAGAAAGCAGAGAACACTCGACTATTACCTCAACTATCAAAGGACATTTTAATATCAAAACTCCCAAAGCTTAAACTTTTTAACCAGCTTTTCTTAGGATAATTTATGAGAAAAAAACTCGCCCTCATAAGCCTCGACGGTAGCGGAGTTTACAATTTAGAGCACATGCCCTTCTTAAGTGAGCTAGCGGAAGGAGGGTTCTCCATAACGGTCGACTCAATATTTCCCACACTCACGGATTTAGTCCACACAAGCGTTATGACGGGGGTTCCGCCAAGGGTTCACGGTGTTGTAGAAAACGGCTACTATGATAGAATAGCCGACAGAAAGGTGAATTTTTACGAGTATGAAGTCGCTTTTAACCCCCATAAAGTCATAAAGGCAAAAACGATAGTCGACATCCTTCGGGAGAAGGGAATAAGGAGTGCCTCTGTTAGCGGCTATACAATGCCTCCCTTCAGCGGTACCCACGTTAGAATATTTCCCCCGTTTTTCAGCGACGATAACCTCTATAGGGAACACGGAAGAGACTGGAGAAAAGATAAATGGGTTTTAAATTCTGCCCTTTACCTCTATGAAGAGTGCAAACCGGATTTGCTCTTGGTTCACTTCTGCTCGATTGATGGTATGCAACACGATTACGGGCCCCTAAGCGATGAAGCCATGAAAGCTGTTGAAACCGTGGATACAGCATTAAACGTTTTGTGGGAGAGGCTCAGGGATGAATACGCATTTATAATCTTTGCAGACCATGGACAGGAAAAAGTCCACACGTGGGTAAACCTGAGGAATTACCTTAAAAAACACGGCATTGAAACGCTGAGGGTCTCATCCGGAGGGGGAGTGCACGTTTATCTAAAAGACCCAAAAGAAGCAGAGGAGGCGTATCCGCTGTTAAAACGAGCCCCGGGAGTTAAATACGTCTTTTCCAGGGATGATCTGCCCCATCTGAACACTCCAAACAGCGGGGAGCTCATAGTCTCCGCCAAGGAAGGGTACTGGTTCTGCTCTCACAGGCTTTGCAATGGAATTAAGGGAACGAGCTACTGGACAAGGGGTATGCACGGCTCGATGAACGAGCCAGTAATGAAAGTTCCGCTGATTTTGTGGGGGTTTGAAAATGTAAATACTGAAAACGCTAGCCTTTACGATATAGCCCCCACCATATTGAAGTTCTTTGGGATAGAAAAACCCGAAGACATGGTGGGAAAAAGCCTAATTCGATAACCAGCTGTTAGAATTAATGATAAACCGAAAGTGGAAAAGAAATAAAAGAGCTCACCTTGAGGACTGTGCAATCCTCTCGATTTCTTCCTTCTTGCTGTATGCGAAGCTCTTTGTATCCTTGTTTGCTGCTGCGATAATTTCTTCAGCCAAAGCTTCGGCATAGCTTGTCTTGTTGCGGTAGCACTTTGCTGATGCACCAAGGGCAATGTTTCTCAAAGCAACGTCAAGTCTTCTCAGTGGGGAGATATCAACTGCGATATGGTACCTAACTCCACCGAACATGACGTTTGTGGTGTCTTCCCTTGGGGCAGAGTTCTCAATTGCCTTAACAAGAACCTGGATTGGGTTCTGCTTTGTCCTCTGCTCAATGATCTTAAAGGCCTCTTTTACAACCTCATAAGCTTTAACTTTCTTGCTCATTAATGAGCGGTGTTCTCTCCTCATGAAGTGGCCGCCTACTTTGTAGCTTGAAGCACCGCTTCTCATGACTTTGTTTATAAGTCTCTCAACCACATGGACATTGGCCTTACCGAACTGCTTCTTAGCGTGCCTTCCGTGGTTGTGTGGGAGAATTCTTGGTTCAAGGTTAATATAAGGTCTGAGTGATGGATCCTCAACTACTACATCCTCAACGCTCCATCTTCCGAAAACCTTAAGGTCTTTTGGGACAAAAAATCTCTCTTCCAATGGTTTAGCCATGAGCATCACCTTCTTGGCTTTTCTTTTCTACCCTTAACTATTTCTTTGAGGGATGTTCTGTTAACCATGACAACCTTGTATCTAATTCCTGGAATGTCACCTACAGCTCCACCCTTTGGACCACCAATTCCCTCTATGATAACTTCATCGTGCTCGTCAATGTGCTTGATAGCACCGTCACCTGGTGTGAACGCTGTAACTACCTTACCGTTCTTGATGAGCTGGACTCTAACAGCTTTTCTCATACCTGAGTTTGGCTGCTTAGCCTCAACTGCAATCTTTTCAAGGACAATTCCTCTCGCCTGTGGTGCACCTTCAAGCGGGTCGCTCTTTTCCTTGAGCCTGAGTACTCTTCTTTTGTAAGTTATGTCGCTCCACCTAAACTTCTTTCTCTTAAGCTTGAGCTTTCTTCCAGCAAATTCTCCGTAAGGAGCTTTCTTTCCAGCCATGATCATCACCTCAAATTACCACGACTTCCTCAATCCCGTGGTGCCTCTCCATTAATTCTTTGACGAGATTTATGTTTTGCCCCCCTCTACCTATCGCCTTGGGCTTATCCCTTTGAGTCACATCAAGGAGGGCAACTTTTTTCCCATCTTTCTTTTCAGTTATGTGAACTTTTTTAATCCTTACGCCCATTGTTTTATAAATGTTCTTGAGGAATTCTTCCGGATCCTCTGAATGTTCTATGAGCTCAATGTCCTTCCCCAACATTCCCTGTATTCTCTTAACGTTGCTGCCCCTCTTGCCTAATGCCAAACCCATTTCTCCCTTCTTGATGACAAATATTAAGCGATTCCTTGCTGAGTCAATTAAGCAGTCGAGCACTGTTGCTCCTGTAAAGCTCTCAAAGAGTGCAATGTACTTTATCTGGTCTGTGTTTAGCTTGAGTGGCATGCTCACTTACCTCCAGCAAGTGCAAGTATTTTGCTCTCTCCAGGCTCTACTATTGCCAAGGATGCAATCACGAAGGGCTTACCGAGCATTGTACCCAGCTCAACGCTTGTCCCCTCGAACTCATAAACTGGAATGTTGCTGAGCTTTGCGTAGTAGTTAATATCATCCTTGATTTCCTTTGGTGCGTTTTTAGCAACAATGATGAGCTTTGCACCACCAGTCTTGGCAAGCCTAACTGTTTCATTTGAACCGATGACAACTTTTCCTGTCTCAAAGGCTTTTCTAAGCTCAAATGCCAAATCCATTACCTACACCTCCTTACTCTTCTTCTATGGGTTTTTTAATCGGTAACTTCATTGCCAGTTTAACGATTCCCGTTCCAACCGGAACGGGTTGGCCAATTAACACGTTTTCAACCACACCGTTGAGGGGGTCAACTTCTCCCCTTTCGGCAGCTTGAAGTAAGTGTTGAACGGTAATCTCGAATGCAGCTCTAGCGAGCACACTTGCCTTTGTACCAACCACACCATGTCTTCCAATGGGTCTCACAATACCATCGAGGGTCATCATATCGGCGACGAGCATGATGTGTCTAACATCAACCTCAAGACCCTGCTCTTGCATCGTTCTTGTTATTTCTTCGATAATGGCATTTCTTGCCGCTTCAATGCCAAGTACTTCTGCTATTTCGTGGATGTTGTTTGTCCTTGTCCTCGTCGGGTCAACGCCAGGAACTTTGAGTACCTGTTTGAAGTTTGAGCCCTCTGTATAGATGACGTATTCATCGCCCTCTTTTCTGATAATTGTTTTTCCTACGCCTGAGAGTCCTTTCAAGCGATGCTTTTTAACTTTATCGGCGAGCCTTCTTAATGTTGAAACATTTTTAGCTTTTTTCAATCTGATTATCACTGTATACCCATCAATTTCGATTTCTGCGGCCTTGAATGAGCGTTCAAGCTTTGCTTGGATCTTCTCCATTGTTAAACCGCTTTTCTCAAGGCGTTCTGGGTCAATATCAACTACAAATTCCATATTAAGTACATCAAGCGTCATACTTCTGGCAAGATTCTCAAGGGTGGTTCCTTCAATTCTTCTCGCAACTTCACGAGCTTTCTCTGGGTCATATCTGTGTTCTTCATCAAGGTAAACGGTCATAATTGGAGTTGAGGGGTTCTTTCTTGCATCGACAATCTCAATGATTCTTGGAAGACCGAGGGTAACGTTAATTTCAGCAACACCCGCATAGTGGAAGGTGTTAAGGGTCATCTGTGTAGATGGCTCTCCAATTGACTGTGCGGTAACTGTTCCAACGGCCTCTCCAGGTTCTATTAGGGCTTTTTCGTATTCCTTAACGACCTCATCAATTATTGCCTCCACTTCTGCCTTCTGCAACTTGTACTTTTCGTTGTAAGCGAGGAGCTTCTCCAAAAGCTCCTCTCTAACTCTCTCTGGCAACTGGGAGGCTTTGCTCTCTACAAGCTTTTTAATAGTTGAGCTTGAGACCATAACATCTCACCCCTTTTCCCTGAGCTTTATTAAAGTCCTCATTATCACTCTATCAACGTCTACTGTTTTTCCGCCCCAGCTCTTCATTGGGTCTACTCCGTCCTCACCGTAGCGGAACTGCACTATAATTCCAGTTGGGTCTCTTACTGTTCCGTCGTAGTCTACCTTGAGATCCTGGAGGGCGTTTATTAATCTACGTTGCATGTAACCGCTCTGGGCTGTTCTAACGGCTGTATCGACAAGACCTTCTCTACCACCCATTGCGTGGAAGAAGTACTCCTGCGGAGTCAATCCACTCTTGTAGGAGTTGACGACAAAACCTCTTGCCCTTGCCCCGAGGTCTCCAGGTTTAAAGTGACTCAACACTCTGTTTCTGTAACCTCTGTAGAGTCTCTTACCTCTAATCGACTGCTGTCCAAGCATAGCGGCCATCTGGGTGATGTTGAGGATCTTACCTCTTGCTCCAGTTTTGGCCATTATAACGGTATGGTTGTTCATACCCAGATACTTCTCAGCAACTTTACCCGCGTTATCTCTGGCCTCTGACAACACGGCCATTATCTTGCTCTCAAGGGTCTCTTCGAGGGTTTTACCGGGCAATGGTTCAAGTTCACCGTTCTTGTATGCCTCTATTAGCCTTTGAACCTTGTCCTCTGCCTCCATTATTATCTCTCTAATTCTTGCTTTCGCCTCATCGGGAAGGTCTTCGTCATCTATTCCGGTTGTGAATCCTTTGTGAGTAATGACCCATATCGCAAGCTTTGTAACCTGGTCCAAGAACTGCCTAGCCCTCTCAACACCGTACTCTCTGACTATAATGTCAAGGATTCTTCCGTCCTCTCTACCATAAGCTTTCTTGTCTATTGCACCGCTCAGCAGTTTTCCATTGCGGATGTAAACAAAGCCATCTGTGGCAACCTCTCTAATCTCTTCTTCACTGGGCACCAGCTTCTCTTCAATGAGCTTTTCAATGGGTTCACATTGAGATGGATCGTCACAAAGCTTGTTGCGGTACCAGATTGTTAGGTCATCCGGCAATAAGAGGGAGAATATAGTCTTTCCACTCCAGTACTCAACGCCGTTTTCTACCTTATCTGGTTTTGGAAGCTCCTTCACATCAACACCTGCAAACATCAACATCTGCTCAACTTCGTATTTCGTGAAGTATGCCCCTTCTCTTGTCAGCAGATAGCCACCGGATATGTGATCTTGAATTCCACCTATTATTGGTCCTCCGTATCTTGGGGAGAGAATATGATTTTGTACTTCCATAAGGATCTTAGCCTCAGCCTGTGCCTCTTCCGTTTGTGGGACGTGGAGGTTCATCTCGTCTCCATCGAAATCAGCGTTATAGGGAGGACAGACTGCAAGGTTAAGTCTAAACGTCCTGTAGGGCATTACTCTAACTCTGTGAGCCATAATACTCATTCTGTGAAGGGAGGGCTGTCTGTTGAAGAGAACTATATCTCCATCGAGAAGGTGCCTCTCAACTGTCCATCCAATATCAAGCATCTTGGCTATTGTTTCTCTATTGCTTTCCATAAGGCGGATTCTTCTTCCCTGCGGGTCTAGCACATAGTTAGCTCCTGGGTACTTCTCAGGGCCGTTGAGAACCATCTTTTTCAGCTTTTCAATGTTGAACTCGGTTACCTTTTCTGGGACGGTGAGCTCCATCGCAACGACCATTGGCACGCCAACTTCGTTTATACTTATCATTGGGTCTGGGCTGATAACAGTTCTTGCAGAGAAGTTAACACGCTTACCGCTAAGGTTCTTCCTGAATCTTCCCTCTTTACCCTTAAGTCTTTGAGCGAGCGTCTTGAGTGGTCTTCCGCTCTTGTGCTTTGCAGGTGGAATTCCGGAAGTTTCATTGTCAAAGTATGTGGTCACGTGATATTGAAGGAGATCCCATAGGTCTTCGATAATGAGTTGCGGAGCTCCAGCTTCTATGTTTTGTTTCAAACGAGCGTTAATTCTTATTATGTCAACAAGCTTGTGCGTTAGGTCATCTTCAGCTCTTATACCGCTTTCAAGGGTAATTGACGGCCTCACATTAACTGGAGGAACGGGCAGAACTGTCAAGACCATCCATTCCGGTCTTGATTTCTCGGGATCAAG
>LDZQ01000013.1_pt1 | contig 19903 bp, 20 predicted proteins | sample 615361 | NCBI WGS metagenome assembly LDZQ01 (sample SAMN03408297, study PRJNA278302) | terrestrial metagenome | isolation source: oil reservoir sample I2 | place: USA: Alaska, North Slope, Ivishak formation | collected 2013 | reverse complement strand
GTACACACACCCTTGAAAAGGGTATACCATCCCCTTAAAAAACTAACAACTTAACTTCAACCCCTGCCCCGTAGCCTATTCTCTTGTCAAAGACCTAAGCCATATTTAAAAACTATAATATAAAATTTTTACAAAGCAAGCTTGTTTCTAATAAAAACTGTCTCATCAATATAAAGTTTTTATAGTTTCCCAATTTTTTCCTATCTTTAATATTTCAGACTTGGATTTAACTTTAAAAACAGCTATTCTATACTCGCCCTCTTCCTCAAAAAGAATTTTCTCTATTTTTTTAATTTCTTCCTCACTTTCAAAAACACTCCATTGCACATGCATCCCTATTTTTTTGAGATTTTTTCTCACTTTATTCCTAACTTTTTCTGTTTGATAATCGTATAAAATCACTCTCATAACCTAATCATCTTTAAATTTTTCCAACTCTGCTAAAAATTCTTTTATTGAATTTGTTAGCTTTTCTTTCATTAAATTAAATCTATCGAGTATCTTGGTTAACACCGGTTTTTTAAGAAAATATCCGTTATCTCGTTTTTCAAAGTCTTCTTTTAACACTTCATTTTCTCTTATAAGTTGTCCTACAAAATAAGTAAGTTTTGGTCTTAATATCTCTAATACGTCTGAGGCAAAGGCTGCATGAGCTCCTTTTTTAACATGCAAAAAAGAAATATAGGGATCAAATCCTTTTATCAAAATCGTTCCGATGGATAAATTATATCCTAAGATATAAACAAAACTTAGTAAAGCATTTACTTCATCTGGGGGTGGGTTATAGGTTCTTTCGGTAAAAGTAAACTCAGTTGTTTTTAACATTTCTGAAAAGGAGTTAAACATCAATTTGGAGGCATACCCTTCTATACCTAAAAGTTGCGAAAAACCTTGGATTTTTTCAATGTTCAGTTGAATTGCCTCTAAATCCAGACCAAAAGTAGATTCTATTTCTAAACATTTCTTTTTTACTATATATTTTGCGACTTCTAATCTATTAAAAAGATTTAGTTTTACCTGTGTTAACCTTGTATAAAGGAAGCTACTGTTATAAGGAGGTAAAACAATTCCTTTAATAAGTCCATAGGTAGTTAAGAAAATAACAGGTATGTTGTTAGAACTGCACAAGGATAGAGCCTCAGAAGTAATAGAAGCTTTACCGAAAACAAGAACACCATCTATGTTAGTGACAGGAACACTCCCTTTAGTTTTAGGAGTTTCTATGTAAAGCCTTCCGGCTTTTTTCTTTATTTCTGTGTAATCGCTGAAAATTACAATTGTTTGTTTCATAAGTTTTATTCAAAAAATACAAAAACTTTCCAGGGTTCTAATAAGTAACCTTCAAAAATTTCAGGAGGGTCTACTGGGTAAAAGAATATTCGGTCTGTATCTTTATCTACTATTTCCTGTAGTTTTTCATAAAGGGCCTCGATTTTATTTTTACTAATATCCGGAAGATAAAACGCACTATACTGAACTCTATACCCCAATTTTTGAAGTAACCTTGCCACCTTTCGTCTTTTCTTATGGTCTGAAATGTCATAAACTATAAGGTAATCCATATCCAAGAGGGAGGTATCCCCAGTTTTATTAAAGTTCCGTAGGGTATTTTAATCAGTGCTTTTGTTCCTTTCCAAAGCAGAAAAGAAAGAAATGCTTTAACTATAAATCCTGGGTCTGCCGGAGGGGGTTCTTTTAATATAAGGTCGTTGGTTGATTCAAGCACAGTAAAAGTAAAGGCTACAGGGAAGAAAAAGTCATCGAGAAAGTCTTGACCATAAAGTTTTTCCTCAAGTTTTGGTAATGTTTGAGGCAATCCTACCTCACCAAAAAATAAACCTGTTAAGACTGCACAGGCGATGCTGTAGTAACAGTAATAAGCTTGGATTATAAGGTTTGCTTCTTTAAGAAGATCTTTATAAGAAAAAGCTTTTGGCAGATTATAACCATAAAGTTTTAGCGACCGGTAGTTTAAACTCCAGAGGATTATACTCTTATACTCCCTCTCCAAGTTTTTAGCTTTTAGATATTCAAACAAAAGTTTTCCCCAGTATGTTTTAAAGATTTTATTAAAGTTGCGATAAGTCCTTTTATACCTTTTATCTATAAAGATCAAAAATTTGTTGGGAAGGTTTAAAAAACTAAAGTTTTTTTCTGCCCCAAAACATAAAAAGCCTCGAAAAGCTTTAAGATATTCTGTGTTTAAGTGTTTGTAAGTTTCTGTTATGACTGCGATTTTAGGAATCTCTTCCATTTGTTAAAAAGTTTGTTTAACCTATATCTCAAATAATATTTCTAATATTTTTTTCTTCGTTTCATTTCCTGGTTTATAGCGCAAATAAATGGTTTCACCATCTTTTTTCACCTCTACACAGGTTCTTTCAAAACCACAGTGAGCTAAAAAATTCCGTTTGTCTGCTTTATCACAACCTCCTTCGTATTTACCTTCTATAAATTCTGTTAAAGGCTTATATTCACTGGTAAATTTAACTTTTATTTCATCCTTGATGAAGTTATTGTGTAATTCACGTCCTAAATACCAACTGTTGAGTAAAAGGTTAAAGGAGTCATAAAGGGTGGGTTTATCTTTTATAAAGATTGCTTTAAGTTCAGCCACCGTAACCTCAGGTTTTTGAGTTATACCTTTTTCTTTTAGTGCTTTTACAATGCCCTTGTAAAGGGCAAGCATAAAGAAAGCCTTTTTGAAACTATCAACTTCAAGACCTGCAGGTTTTTGAAAGGTGTTTGAAAGTAAATCTTTGGTTTTGGTTATCAAAAAAGTGATCCCATCTTCAATTTTTTCCAAATTGTCATATTTAAAGGTATATAATACAAGCGGAACGTTGTTTTTAATAGCAGAATAAAATAAATAACCATATGAAAACAAAGGATTAAGTTTTTCTTTAAATTCTCGTTTTAAATTTTCGTCTAATTTATCATTGATAGTAGCCAATGATTTAATAAAATTATCGTAAGTTTGTTCTAAAATGATTTTATCTTCACGTATTTTAACGTTTATTCCTTCTGGTTTTTGGGGATATTCGAAGAAAGTTTTTACATCAAGTTTGGTTTTATGGATTTCATAAAAATTTTTTGATGGAGTTGGGGCACCAATTATGGGATCAGAAAAAATTAGATAGACTTCAAGGGGTGAATGGTCTTTTAAAAAATTCTGTAGTTTATAAAAAGTATAAAAAAGCTTAGCTCCTTCTAAAAGTGCAGTAACATGGAAGTTCAATCCACTTGAAATGTCGATAAAAAGCTTGTTAAAAGGTCTTTCTCTATACCTTGATACTATGTCAAGGAATATTTCTAAAACGAGCTCATCAAAAGTTGCATCAAACTGAAACCTTCCAAACTCTCCTAAACTGTGAATAACCGTAAATCCGTCTGCCTCTTTGGAATGGGGATGGAGTTTAAAATAGGGATATGGATTTTTATAATAACTTTCTTTTTCTGAAAGATCGCCATCCAAAAATTTACTCAGTTTTTGTTTAAAATCAGCATAATTTTCTGGTATATTCTCTATAGCACCTTTATTTATTAAGAGACTTGCAGGAAAAACAAGAACAAGTTTTGCCTCTTCTTGTTTGTTTTCTTTGATAAATTCCCGATAAGCAAGTCCGGTTAAAGATGAAAAGTAATCCTTTCCCTCAATTTTAAAGTTTAGTTTGTTTAAAAACTTTGGGTCAAACCTTCCGATTTGATAGATTAAGTTCATACCTATACCTCCTCCTCTACAATCCTGTATTTTCCTAAACCAAAGCTGGTATTCTTACCGCAGTGTAATATCTCTCCAGCTTTTAATATAGGAGTAAAAGGCGATAGATTCCCTTCAAATACAACCTTTCCTATAAGGCCTCCCATTTGCATGCGTCGCTCTTTTCTAAAGGAGTATCTTTCCCAGTCATACCAGCGCAACCCATGGTGTTTAGTTTTTATTTTTTCGGCAAGGGAAATTAATTCCCTTGCTGGTATACTTTTGGTGTTTCCCTCACAATGAAAATAATATAAAGATGTGATCCTTCTTAAAAGTTGGCGTATTAAAACATGAAATTCTAGCCTCTTTACCAATTTTTTCTGATAGATTAGTCTTAAAGGAGTAAGAAACTCTATGGTAATTTGAGTTTCTGAAGAAAAAGGACCTTCGGTTTCTTGAAGGTTTAGCAAGAAATTTATCGCAATTTCACCATCTTCTATCAGATGTTCTAATAGATTAAATTTGCGTTTACCTTTACCGATTCCGTTTTCTCCAGCCAGTTGAATAGCTAAAATAAAGTGAGGCGTATAATTGATGGCTTTCCCTATTAAAATAACCTTTAAATCAAACCGGTCCCCTTTAGCAAAGATTTTTTTATCTGTTTCTGGAGGTTCGATAACAAAAGGATGCGGTAACGAAGGGTATTTGTGTAAGTTAAAAGGTAAGGGAGTTGTTTTATCAGGTATGGTCTCAAAAATATAAGCATAATAGCAAGTTTTAAAAAGTGGACATTCATGACAATCAGACATAGTTTTTAAAGTGCATAAGGCAGACCTAAGAGCTCTTCCTATTACTCCACGGAAAGAGGATCCTTTAAACTCTGGAAGATAAAGTTCGTCTTTAGGTTCACATACAAAGGTTAAATTTCGGTAGGGAATTTTAATCATAGCTTCATTGTTTATCGAGAACCTCCTCTATGTAAAGCATAACCCATCCAAAAGGTAAGGCTTCATTTAAAATTTCTTTACTTGGAGAAGCAACCCAAAAAGTTGTTGCACTATCTTTGTATAGCTTTCTTCCTCCTGGCCCCTTTATCAAAATCTTCCTTAATCCTTCAATCGTTACCGCCTCTGCCCCTGAATGTTTACCAATTTTTAAAAGTATCCCTTTATTTTCTCTTATGGCCTGAACTTGACGGCTGTTAAAAGAAAAAGTGATCCCATATTGTTTTAAAATTTTTAATTCACTGTGTAATAAATTAGCATAGCGTGTGTTAATACTGTTAAGTAAATCTTTTAAAGTTATGTTGTGTTTTATGTTTCCATTTAAAGGTTCTTCTAATTTTATTTCTCCATAAAACACTTGCCCTTTAGGTATAACTTCAACTGGTATTGATAATTTTGCTCGTTGCGTTCCACCTTGATTTGCAATGTTTTTACTAAGGTTGATTTGATACAAGATTTGTGTATTGACAGTCCTTTCAGGTCTTAGGTCAGAGCATTTAAGCAACTTAAAACAATCCTCCTTAACATCCTTATAGTTTAAAAGTTTCTTCTCAAGCTCCTGGGCTATTTGGCTAATTTCTTTCCTTTTAGTAGACAAATTAATATTTTGGATTTTTTTGATAACTTCTTCTATTTCCATTTTTACCTTACCATTTTTTAATTGTTGTTTATAAAGTGCTTCTAAATAAGCCGTTCTGATAGAACCCTTTAAAGAACTTCCAGGAATAATCGGTTCTTCTGTTAAAGGATTATAGTAAGTCCTGGGGATAGCCAATCGGTTAAAGTTTTGCAAGATGTCTTTATCACGGTTTAGTTTTAAGAGTTCTACATATCGTTTCCCAAGGTCTGAAGGTATTCTCAAAACCTTTTTGATGTAAAAATTTTTTATTTTAGGTAAAATTCTATAGCAATAAAATTTATAGAGTTCAATCAAGGCTTTTGGACCTTTAATTTCAGAAATTTTATTTAATTCGTGCCAATCGTCGTTTTGGAGATTTTCTATGAGGTTCCAGAGGGATAAATAGTAAAGATGGTTGGTCTCAGGATCGATTACGAAACTTGTAGGTTCATAAAAATCATCACATCCTATGTGGACAGGGGTTAAGGTTTCTACTTTTATCTTTATAATTTTAAATTTCATCCTGTACCTCCACAGGGATAACTAAAGAGTACCCTTGGGTTACACAGTTCGGTAAAACAGTAGAGACATTTTTAATGGCTTTTCCGAGATAAACCTTCTTTTCTGCCTTATCTGGGAGATAAATTGCTCCTTCATCAGCCATTAAAACCGGTGCCTTAAAAGGATTAGATGAAATGCTGAAAACATCTCCATGCCTTCCAAACCTAACAAAAGGTTCATAGTAAATTTTTTTATATGACTGTTCAGGAACCGAAGGAGAAAGGGTATAGTAGGCATTAAACGAGGGATTTTTTTCATAAAAATCAATTTCTTTATACTCAACTAACTTAAATTTTCCCCAACCACAGGTAGCATCTTTTCCAAATCCTATTTCACCAACTCTTTCTAAGGCTTTTAGAATTCCCTCAACCGGTATGTCTTCTCGAATTCCTACAAAAATGACAAGGTCTGTGAGATACCAAAAATTAGCAATCACAAAGGGACCAAAAGGGGGCTGGGTAGTTTTACCTACAACCCTATCTATGGAACAGCGAGCTTGTTCACCGTTTGCTACAAAACTTATCTTTTCATACTCAATTTGATTCAATTTAGGTAAAGGCTGAGTATAGACAAAATAATTTTTTTCTTTTAGTTGTTTTCTTTTAGCGATGATTTCTTCTTCATCTAAGCTAAAAAGCAGATATAATGGTAGGGATGGTCTTTTAAGATAAATTTTGTTATCGTGGTAAGGGAAGGCTGAAGAAAAGATCGAAAAGGGATGTATGTCATAATCCTTAAGCAAATTATCAAGAGGTTCTCCTACTAAAGTTTCATCATAGGCTATTTGCCAACAAACGTGCCCAAACAGAGTGTCTCCCTTTATAGGAGTACCAAAACAAGTTAATGGTTTGAGAATAACTTGATAGACCTTCAAGGCCCCCTCCTAAATATTCTACTAACTAAACAATTTTTTTTCTATTTCTGCAAATCTTTGGTTTAAATCTTCTCTTTCAAATTCGAATTTTATCCTTCCATAACCTCTCGAACCAGAACCACCAAGGTAGTCATACTCCAAAAGCTTCAATCCCTTTAGGATTTCGTCAAATAATTCTTCATCATCGTCAAATAGCACCTTAAAACTGACCTGAAATTCAAACTCAGCTCCAGCAGGCACCCTTTCAGTAAACCTTGGATGTTCTGCCGTCCCTGTAACTCTGTTTATCCTGTTTTCTGATTTGATTTCCGTATAGGGTAAGTTTAATTGCTTTATCTTGGCCTTATATTCTTTAGTAAAAAAGCTATCTGCAAAGGCTAAACGTGAGGGACCAATATAACGTAAAACTTCTTCTGCAGCTCCAGATAGACCAAAAAGTTTTAAAATAATCTGACACCTGCGTTTTATATCTTCAGGGATGTTTTCTTTGGTTAACATCTTATGATTGGCTAATCCACCGCTTTTATTATCTGCCTCGTAAGCATAAGTAGGAATACCATAGTAAAGCTCAAGTAAAGACCTAATCTTTCCTTTTAGCGAAGACCCAGGGATGTAAGGCTCGTTTGTGTAAGGATGTTTAATTACCAGATTGTCTACACCTCCTATGTGAAATTCAGTATCACCTGAACCGATGTGAAGCCCGGTTAATAAAACTATTTTTCCTTTTATGACTTCAATTTTCCTTAATCTGAGAGACATGTGATTTCCCATGGTTTACCTCCTTGGCTGATTTTCTCTTTTTTGATCTCTAGAAGTTTTAGACTTTTTAGTTTCTTCAAAGTATCTATAAAATCCCATAAAAGCTTCAAAAAAGTTCATAAATACTTTAAAATCTTCTTTGGTTTTAACTTCATCTAAACATTTTTCTATAAACTCTTGAAAGGCTGGAGTTATTAAATCTCTACCTTTAGCATAATATACTTTAGCCCTGATCATCTTAATAAAAGGTAATAGTCTTTGAAAATTTTCTTCGTCTGCAGTTTTAACCTGATCATAGAAGAAAATGACCTCATCATAAAATTTTCTAATCTGAGTAATTTTGTTTTTATCTTTGTTTTCTAACCCTTCATTTTTAATCCTTTCAGCCCATTCTTTAGCCACCTCAGAAAATAAATCTGGATTTACTAACTTTTTTTCTTGGTCTAACCAAAAATTGATGTTACTCATGTCCTGCCCTCCTTGTCTCGTAGATTAGTTTCCAGAGAGGGATGCGAAAACCCTCCCCATAGTGGTCAAAAGTTTGTTTTAAGTCGATCAAAAACTCCTTTAGAAATTCTTGATACTTTTCTTTATTTTCAAACTTTGTTTTATTTATGTTCCTGACCGTAAAATAGTAAAGTTTGCTTGGCCAGGTTAGTGCGGTGAGGTTTTTTAAATCTGTATTTTTAAGATCTTGTAAAAATCTTTGGGCTATAGAATACATTTCAATTAAGAAGTTTAGTTTATAAAGGTAGGATCGTTGAAAATATTCATTAAAATACCAGTTAGATAGTTTTTCAAAAATCTTTGCGTTGAGTTCAAAAAATTGGTCCCATTTTACATAGCAATTAAATACTGTGATACCATTCTTACCGCTGTTTTTTGTATGTTTCAAACTCTTTTCTGACCTTTCTGCTAATTCTATTACCGGGATTTCAGGTTTAGTTAGGACAAATCCGCTTGATATAGTCAGATTTTCTGTGTTATATGCGGTATATCTTCTAAATTCTTTTACTACCTCTTCACTAAAATTTAAAACGGTGTTCCATGGCCCTATGATGAATAGATCATCTCCTCCGGCAAAGACGTTATAGATCTCCTTGTAGGAAGATTTTGTTAAACATATCCAGGGTAGATAATAAGCAAAAAATAAATTTAATTGACGAGAAATGGCAATGTATCGTGATAAAGTCCTCTTCTCTGGTCTTAGCCCTTTGTTGAAAAGCAATCCTAAGTTGTCTACGTCAGATTTTAAAACCCCTAAAGCTGATATCCCTAAAAGTTCGTCATCTTTTTGGTTGACAGCCTTTTTGGCCAGCTCTTCTAAGGTAATGGGTAAGTTGTTTTCGTCCTTAGGAACATATGAATTTATGAATTTTTTAGGAATAATAGTATACAAGGCTTTTTGAGTGCTATCTTCTTTATCTACTTGAGGAAGACTTATATTCCATAGATGTAATAGATTTTTGCTATCAATTTTCCCTAAATCACTGCTTTTTAGAAAACCAACAAAGTAATTATTGAAAATTGGGACTTTTAAGGTATTTAGGGTTGAGGCTGGTTTATTATTAAAAATTGCTATAAAATTTCTTTTAACTATAGATTGTCCGATGGTAATTTGGTCATAACAAATTCCGCATGTCTCTACGTCTGTCTCCTCTATTTTGAATTTAAAAGGTCTTTTACCACACAAATCACAAGTTTTACTTCCGGAAAATTCTAAGAAATAATCCTCATAAACCCCTCCAAATTTTAAAAGGTCAAACTTTTGATATTTTTTAGCTTCAGAAAGTTTTCCAAGGTTTCTTATAAGGCTAACATAACCTTCTGGATGAAGTAAATCTTCAGGTTTAGCCGCGGTCCAAATGATCCCTATGGATACCTCTCCATAAAAGTGCTCATATAACCAAGTGTTAATTTCTTCCTCAACCTCTTTTAAAGTATGAGAGGTATCGGGCAAATTGGGAGCAAGGATTAAAAACTTACCTCCATTGTTGAAAAGAACTGAACAGAAAGATAATCCCAACCTTTCTAAAATTCTTAAGGCAGAAAGTTCACTCAATAAAGATACATAAAAAGAGCGTCCTCTTAAGAGTTTGGCAGCATATTTGCGAGTAGAACCACCAGAGGAAAAAATAAAATTTTGAATTCCATAAAAATTACCTTCTATAAAAAGAAACTTTTCTATCGATCGATTTTTAATCGAATTTTCGTTCAGGCTGTTAGTTTCTTTGTGATATAAATAAAGGGCTGAGGCAAGGCTTGCGGTTAAGTATAGATGGTCGTAAAGCGAAACATCACTTGGGATTTCTACAAATTTATGGTCTTCCGTTTGTGTAACCGTGGCTGAAGGGACAAAAACAAGATAATGCATCAAAAGATTGTTTAACCCCTCTAACCATTGTTCTTCATTCAAACCTAACTTCCTGGTAATTTCAGATAGTTTATTAAGACTATCCTCAAATTCGTTGATTATTTTTTTATAACTATCGCTGTTTATAGAAATTTTATCTTTTGCCTTAGGGAAAATAACTTCAGGATTAAGTGTTGCCAGATCATAGGCATACTTAAAGTTCTCTTCCTTGTTTTCTACCCAATTTTCATTTAAACTCAAGTCTTCAAAAAGACAAAGAAGTGGTCTGCTTTCAGCAGGAATTTTTGACGGAATATCTTCATCGTATTTTCTTCTTTCGTATCCACTGCTTAAGGTATCAGCTTCAGTAATTATTAATTGCTCTTCAGAGTCTGGCTTGTGGTGTTTACACGCTAAATTGATCAAAGAATCTTTTTCTGAGCTATATTTTAAAAAATAGGAAGGGATAAGATTTTTAAATTTTTCTATGAAATAGTGGGTATATAAAACATGCTCATGGGTATATCTTCCTTTATAAAAAGGTTGGTACAGTTCTTGGTTTTCCTGATTTTTAACGTCTGAATCTAAAAAGATTTTTGCGCGTTGATAAATTTTACCGATATCGTGAAGAAGGCTTGCTAACACAACTCTATACAGAAGTGGGTCTTTTCCCATCCTAAAGCCTCCCGCTTTGTTAATAACATTTTGTTAATAACATCTTTTTATTATATTATATAACATTCTACTTCCTCAAAATCTGACATCAGTTTCGCGAATTTTTCGTAAAAATTTAAAACTTAAAACCGGCTCATAAAGGGCTGTGCCTTTTTGAAAATTATACATAAAGCCATCTACATAATGTCCAAAAGCTATTCCAATCATAAAAGCTATTACCACCGGACAGGAAAAGAAGAAATGATAACTCTTAAAAGACTTTTTCTCCCTTATATTTTGTAAAAAACTTGCAGATTCCTTTGCTACTTGATGAAAAAGCTCAACCGGTAAGTTTCCTTTGTATTCAGACTCTAAAATGACAAACGAAGGGTCTTTTAAGAAACTGGCTACATAGGCTTTTACATCTGCAGTCAGTTCATGATGTGAAAAATTAAGAATCACAACCAAATCCTCACCTTTATCTTCAAAGATTGGGTTTATCAGTTTAAATTCTGAAATCCTTTCTTTGAGGGTCCTTGGAGTTAAGACTTCTATTGGGTGGTAGGTAGCAACTCCATCTAAAACTTGATAATGATAAACAACGAAAGGGTCAAAGTGAGAAAAAAGAACTCCAAGGGCAAAAGAAAGGGCGCTTGCCGTCCTAAAACCAAGATGAAAGGTTTTGACTCCAGGAAGAAAATGCCTTATTTTATAAATTTTATAATAAAACTCCTGGCTCACCCTTTCCCAATCTTCTTGTTTTTGAAGTTGTCCAGTAATCATGTAAAAATCTTCTTCAGAAAGTCCGTAAAACAACTCAACCCCTTTTAAGATAGGAAACTCCGCAAACTCTTTTTCTCCTTTGTAAACCTCTAAAAAAGAGTGAACTTCTTCTTTCCCTGAAGAAGTAACATAAAAGGGGACATCCCAGGCTTCCTTTTCAAGATACTTTTTGATGGTATCAAACTTTTTTACCTGAAGAGGGGTTATAAGCCTTAAGTTGTTAGATTGTGCAAAAGAAACTTTTTCTTGGATAAAATCAACATCCAGAATGTCTCCTTTTGAATTTAGTTTTCCAGTAAATCTCAGGTCATCAGGTATTTTTTTTATACTCAAAGTCACCGCAAGAGGAAGCATGAAACTATCTCCTCCGAAAGAACTTTCAAAGAAAACTGCAAAGTTTTGGTTTACAAGCTTTTTAATTATAGAAAGTTTTCTTTTTAGATGTTCTAAGTTGGTTATAACCTTAGAAGTTTCTGGTATCACCAAAGCCTTTACAAGGCTACAGGAAATTTTCTGGGTTTTTTGTTCTTTTCCTGCTACGATTATCTCACATATCTTTCCCTCTCCTTTGATAATCCTTTCTGCATCCTCTTTTTTTATGCTTAAACCTTTTGCTAAAAAAGAAGGACTAACCACGTCTTTTAATCTTTCTCTTAAATAAAGCAAAATTTCAAACTGTAGCTTGGGAGAAAACAGATAGAATCTTTCTAATATCTCTTTAATGTGTTCGTCTAAAAGACCCTGTTTTAGGAATTCGAGAAAATGCGAAGGCTCAAAATCTTCAAATCTGAACATCAAGCTCCTCCTCAAGGATAGAATAATCAAGAGAAAACGGCAAAGGCTCTATGATTAGTTTATCTGTTTCTAATTCCCCCTCAAACAACACCTTGTCTTTAAAGGTAATCTTTACTTTTTTACCGATGGCATGTTGAGGTAGATATAAAATTAGTTTAGCTTCATCGTCTTTTCTTTCTAAAAATGCAAAAAAGTTTTTCCCTTTAAAAACGTTTTTTGAGGTTGCAGCCTGAGAAAAAGCATATTCTTGGAAAGTTTTATACACTTGATAGTCTACCTTTATTGCTTGAAAACTTTCTTCGTAAGAAGAAAGGGTATCTAAGAAATTAAGCAAACTAAAGGTGTTATACGGAGCAAGTCTTGACATCTCAAGTCTTATGTATTCTCCCTGAAGGTTGTCTGGAATAGAGGTTTTTTCAGCATACTCTATTAACTTTTCAAAGTTGCTAACCTTTCCTAAAATCATAGAGAAATTTTTCAAAAAATCTTCCATCAGATAAACCCAAAAAGGAAGACAGGCAAGGACCATCTTAAAGTTGTGAAGTTTAATAACTGGAGTGTCCTTAAGGTAAGCAAGAGCTATTTTTTCGCTTAAAACTACGCACTTGAATAGTCTTTCGTTATAGAATTCTATCTCGTCGACAACCACTACATAAATTGGAGGGAAAAGCCCAAGCTGTCTTAAATCTCCGACACTAATGTCCCCACCTTCAAAAGAGAAAAGAACCTCTTCTTTTTTCAACAGACTTTTATATAACCTATACTCCCGGTCTAAAACATTTTTTTTAATCATTAATCCACCAATAATGTTTTAAAAATTTTTCTTTTTATTTTATTTATAATAGATTTTTTCGCAGATTTCTGACTTAATCATCTCAAATACTTTCACCGCTGGAATTTCTTCCACTTGAAAAGGCTCTTCAAAAACATTTTTTAGCTTGTTTTTAATCCTTTCCCATCTCTTATAATGCACCTCTTTTTTGGTGTTAGTGGGAACTTCTTTTTGATAGATATGTTTATATATGTAACAGCATAGGGTTTCAAGTTCTTTTTTGCTAAGGGTTTTCTTGATAACATTAACGATTTGTATAGCTTTGATGTTCTCAAGATAATCTAATACATATTGAGGTAACCTTTCTTCAACTTTATATTTATCTTTAAGGTCTGTCTCGTTTTGTAATTTCATATCCTCTAAATTTATCTCTTTTTTTACAGAACTAAATTCTGACGTAAGATGATAGTAGATTAAATTTTTTGCTGTGGTAAAAATATATTTTTCATGTATAACCTCAAGATTTTTTATCATTTCTTTTTTATCCAAAAACCTCAAAAATATTTCTTGGGTTAATACCTGAAGATAATCAGAGCCATAATATTTTTTAAAAAGAGACTCTGTTTTATGGTCAAAATAGGTTTTAAAAGTTTTTTTGAGAATCCTTTGGATGTTTGTTGATAAGGAAATAAATTCCTGGCGAGAAAGCTTGTTTTCTAATAATTTTAAAAAAAGAGGTTTATAATCTTTCATAGGTCATAAACTTTTTTATTTTAAATCTCTATAAAGTTCATTTTATTTAAATGGTCAAGGTCTTCACAAAACCCACAGTAGATGATTTTACTTATGAGAGCTACATCTTTAATCTTTACTGCTAAAAGTTTTTGATCCAAAGTCTGAAAAACATAAGAATTTCTATAAAACCAAAACTTTTTACATAGAGAGTTTTTGTTAGGACAAAAGTCAAGGTCTACAGAAACTGAGGTTTTTTTAGAGGCAGTCAGAAAGACTAAATAAAAAAACTCTTTGGATTCTTCAGCTTCTTTCCATAAAATAGCAGGGCGCTTTTTCTTTTCATGAGTAACACCAAGTTTTACCTTTAATAGTTTTTCTAAATCAATAAGCTGAGGATAATCAATCAAAACTAAAAACTTTTCGTTTGAAGGAAGTACCGTTATAAAATTTTGTAAAGACCCTATCCTTTTCATCTTAAAAACAAAATTTACTGATAATTAGTTTATATTAAAAAATAATTGTATTAAAAATTGAAAATTTTTCAACTCGTCACACGAACCCAATTTTGCCCTGAAAATTAAACTAATTCCATTCAATGACATTCTACTTTTTCTTTCTTAGCTTTTTTCTATATTAAGGGGGATGAGTGTAGAAGATAGTAATAATGTTAGCGTTTTTAACCCGAGGGAAGCTTGTAACCCTTTAAAAATTTTAGGTGTTATACCTAAAACATCATTCTACAAAAAATTACAAAAATTATAGAGTAGGTTTTTACAGCAGACATAATTTTACCATGTTATAAGGCATACCTCCATCGATCTTAGAAATATTTATAATCTCAGTTTTTTAACAATAACTTTTTTGTTTACTGAACTTAAAGATTTTGCTCCATAGTTTTTCTTTTTCTTTGTTGTTCCTTCTGTTCGGTTTGAAGTACTTTGTTCCAAAAGTCTTTTTTGGCATAGATCAAGGTCATGGTAAAACTTAGATGAGGAGCATCAAGAATAATTATAGAGTTCCCGCTGATGAATTCAGCATATCTATCTCCCACAAAGGGAACCCGCGATTTAACAAGTTTATACTTTCCCCGCAGGGATTTGAAAACCTTGTCCCAGTAGTAGTAATGCTCTCCAAATTTACCCTTTGGGAACTTCATGATCACTGCTACAAGCAGTCCCCTTTCGTCAAAGATAGCTGTTGCCGAATTCAACCCTTCTACGTCAGTTTTTGAGGTATCAATTTCATACATCTCACCGTTTGAGTATGCGTTTATACCTTTTTTAACGGCAGAATATTTATTCTTCAAGTCGGAGATAGTGGCTTTGCCAAGCGTTAGCCCAAGCGGACTTGGGTCATTACTGGCAAGAAGAGGTGTGGCAAATAAGAAAAGAAGCAAAGCTTTGATCAAACCCAAAATCCTGTCACAATTCCTCATCGTTCCTTCCTCCATCTTTTACTGTTTACTTTCTTTAAAATAACCGTTTAACACTACATAGCCAACAAGCCAGTTCCCATATCTTGAGAAGTAAAGCCTTTTGTCCTTTGTGCCCATTGCGTCAAGAATGGTTGCAAGTAGCTCCGTTCCTGCAACTAAGTTCTCTTCTGAAAACACATCCCTTACCTTCATAACTTCCTTTTTAGCCCTCTCTTGATCTTCTTTTGGAACTTTTCCGAGATCTGGAGAAAATACCTTCTGTGGTGCTTGACTTAAACCCTTCCTTAATCCCTCAAGGTCCTTGATACTAATTTTAACATAACTTTCTTTCACACTCTCAGGTTTTTTCAAGCTCACCGTTGCCCACACGATGCCTCCCAGAAGAAATACATCACGCCTTCCCTTAAAAGCTGGATACCGCCCAAACTCTTTTTTAAGTAGTGGTTTGACTTCACCGTCAAGCACTTTCTTAAGAGCTGCCCTGAAGTTTCCATTCAGCGTCTTGGCTTTTTCAGTAAGGGTAACTGTCCCGTAAGGTATCTCAACGCTTCTAACTGTAAGCTTCTCTCCTGTCTTCTCAACATAACCTATTTTTGTGTTTCCACTTCCGATATCGAGAACTACCGAAGTATAGTAGTATTTTTCAGGTACAGCTCCAGCAATACTGTAAAGCACCTCTTCGTCTTTGCTCAGTTTTTTAAGAATGTAACCGGTTTTTTCCTTAACCTTTGCGGAAAGCTCATCAAAGTTAGAAACCCCTGAAACGGCACTGCTTGCAACAAGAAATATTTGCTCTTTCGGGACACCCTTTGCTTTAAGCTCTGCCAGTAACTCTGCAACTGCTTTAACCGTATCCTCTATACCTTCAGGAGAAAACCTCCCTGTTTCCTTTACTCCGGAAATGATGGTGGTGTTGATGTTTCCCCGATAGATTTCTTTTAAATCATAGAGCTCGCCGTCTCCAAGCTTGATTTCATAGGCTAAAGCCTTTACACCCTTTGAACCAACCTCAACCCCACCATAGACAGCCTGAGTTACCCTTTCAGGTATATCAAGTGATGCCAGAGAGAAAATAGTGTCCTCTATGCCGCTTTCTGCATTTATTGTTTTAAAGATATCTAAGGCTTTGTTCAAATACTCCCTGGCAAGTTTTTTATCTCCTTTATCTCTATAAAGCCATCCAATGTACTTATAGGCAACACCTTCCCAGTATTTATCTCCTATCTTTTGAACCCTCTTTAAGCCATCAAAGAGATAATATTCGGCATTTTTAAAATCTTTTAATGCTCTATAAGTGTCCCCAAGGTTTAGCTCGGTTGTAGCAAATCCATGATAGTTGCCATATCGTTCATCAATATCAAGAGCTTTTTTAAAATATTCTATCGCCTTGCTGTAATCCTTTTTCTCAGAATAGATAAGAGCGATATTGTTGTATGTTGTTGCTTTTTCTTTTTCATCCACCGAAAGTTTTAAGGATTCATTATAGTAAAAAAGGGCCTTCTCAAGATCTCCTTTTTTCCGATAGATTCCGGCAATATTGTTTAAATTACTGCTTTCTCCTCTTCTATTTCCTGTTTCTTTAGCCAGTAAAAGAGCTTTATTATAGTAAAAAAGGGCTTCATCTAATGAGCCTTTACGGTAATACGCACGGCCTAATTGGTTATAAATTGATGCTAACTCGTTTTTCTGACTTGTGTATCTTTCTGCGTTTTTTAAATAAGTAATAGCAAGGTCAAACTCTCCAGTTTCTAAGTATGCACTTCCGAGACATAAGTGACTGTATGGACTTGAAGGAAAAAGGTTTACGGCCCTTTTTCCGGTAGAGATTGCCCTATGGTAATCCTGGGCATCAAAGTAGTTGAAACATTCTTCTATCAGAGATTGAGCGTAAGCGAAGGTGCTATGCGCTAAAAACCAGAGCAAAAGAATAAGATAGAGAAAAAGATTTTTTCTTTTCATTTTTTCTCCTCCGGCAATTTGTATTTTTTTAATTTTTTACCCTGGCAGTTTAAAATAATTTCTTATAAAACAATCTTCTTTTTTCAATTTTTGCTTATCTCTCTTACTCTCTTAATTAACCCTCGTCCCCTTTCTCCGAATTCTTTTTCTATCCACTCAAGGAGTTCTCTTATGGCATTGGGCGAGCGCTGGTCAACCTCTTGATCTCTTAAGGTTATAAATTCATAAAACTTTTTCTCAAGGTTGAAGGACGGGCAGATTATTCTGTAATTATATTTTTCGTCTTTAAAATCACCATAAACATAACCATCTAAAAATATCAGGCAAAAATTTTTGTTCTCTCTTTCTAAAGCTTTTTTAATCTCTTTTTTCAGTGTTTTTTCATTAAAAAACTGATAGGGATTGTCTTTAATTTCGTAGGTTTCAGCGCTATCTCCGTAGATTTCTTTAAGAAAAAAAGCAATCGGACTGTGCAAATCAAGAATGACGAAGGTAAACTTCCCTTTGCTTTTTTCAAGGCCTGAAGATATAGATTTGACTGTTCTGATTTTGTAATGAGGGCTTAAAACGGTTTGGCAGTAGTAAAAGTTTTCTTCAGGGATTGAGTGTGGGACAGTACTATTTGTGTTTACGGCAAATTTTCGTTCAAAGGCTAATTTAGATATCAAAAGAAAAGGAGCTACCAACACATCTCCCACCGCAGATGAAATTTTTTCTTGCGTGGTTGGTTCCCTTTTTAAAGCTAAATCAAATCTTCTTATCAGGTCTTTTTCTTCCTTAGTAAAAGAAGCTGGGTCCTTTGTTAGATAAAGTTTTAAGGCCTCTTTCGTCAGGTTTAGACATCTTTGTAAGCGTTCTTCCTTGGGAAGATTTTTGACTCGCTCTTCTACCTCTTCCCAGCTACCTTTACCTTGGTTAGTTTGAGAAAAAGCAAGAGAGGTAAACAGACCAGCTATCAAGAGGAGAGAAAGGAGGACATGCTTAAGCCACTTGTCCCACAGACTCACCTTTTTTCTCATATTTGACTCCTCCTGCTATAACCATTTTAGGGGAGAATTTTAGAAAATGCCTGCAATCTGTTGAGATATCTTGTCCACAATCTCCCTTGCTGCTTCATCTTTTTTCAGGTTGGTTTGGGTGGCTGTGACGGCAAGCTTTGTTCGGTAGAGCTGGTAGTTGGTGTTAATCTGCTGTTCGGTATGGATGGTTGTGGCTGTTCCCTGTTTGGCTTCTGTTATGATCTTGCCAATCACAGGATTTTATGCTCTTTCCATGATCTGAATGTCAACCACTCCAGCAAAGGTCTCAATTTTTATAGCCGAACCAACAAGAGCTCCACCTACATAGCCAACTCCGGCTCCTATGGCTGCAAGTATCAGTGCCTCAACGTCTCTACCTCCTGCCGCCCCACCTGCAATGGCTCCTGCAATGGCACCACCTGCTGCTCCTTCTTTTGCTCCAGTTTTTCGGTAGTAGTCAAAGTAAAGGATGTTAACCTGAAGGATGTAGTCTGCCGTTGACGGATCCTGAACAAGATTGTAGCCTTTGCCAGCAAGTTTATCGGCTATAGCCTTTCTCAAGACCTCGGTGTCAACTTCCTGAAGTTGCGAGGTGTTTCTCACATCCACATAGACATTTCTGTATTTGGCTTTTTTGGTTACGTCAAGAAAGATGGTATCTGTCATCTTGTAGTTGGTGGTAAGCTGGCGATACTCTATGGCTTCGGGAATGGTGGCACAACCTGTTAACTGAAGGGTTAAGGCCAAGGCTAAAGAGCAGGCAACAACCTTCCTTCTCATAAATCCCCTCCTACCCTTAGTTTTTTATTCAATAATAAATAAAACAGGTTTCAAACACAAAATCTGACACAGAAATCTCTTAAATTTTTGCCTAAATTAAGCCCCCAAGAAACGAGAGAAATTGTTACAAAAACTTGATTAGTCATTCCATCGTGAGAAGTCATCATAACGGCTAAAATAATCGTCAAAAAGGTAGTCGTCATTAGAGTGGTGATGTAGGTAATACCAGTCCCAGAAGTCGTCGTCGCTGTCATTGTCATAGTGATGGCGATGATACCAGAACCAGAAGTCGTCGCTATCTGTGGACAAAGACGAGTAAGAGTGAGTTTTTTCGTAAAAAGCGTCTTCATCCAAAGAAGATACATTCAGACGGTTCTTTGGGATGGAAAACTCATCACCTGAGAGTCGAGAAGAGAATTTAATGAAGATAAACAGGATAACTGCTATCAAAAGGAGCAATTCAATCATTAAATTTTCTCCTTTTTTTCTTTTATTTTGTTATTAATATTAAATCATAAAAAAATCTCTTTTCTGACACTTTTAACGCTATTTTAGATGAATTCTTAAGCAAAATCATGTAAGTTGGAAAATTTGTATTTTGAAATTTATTCACCTAGAAGGTGATTTTACGCAAATACCGACCCCCAACTACAACTATACTTGTTAGTTTTTTTTACAAAAATAAAGTAATGAAGGGGCGAAAAGTACGCTGGTTGAAGTGTGATACAATGACAGGACTTCCTTGCAGATAAAGGTGTTAGCAAAGGAAGATTATACATTCTTCTCAGCTGACCCTATAAACTCGGGTAAGGTAAAAAGTTAATCACCTTACTGGCTTCCCAGAACCTTTCAATTTTTTCTTTAACATTTCTTCCGAAATTTTCTGCTAAAACCATGGATAGATCAAGGTAAGCCTCATTTTCCAAAGAGTAAGAAAAACCTCTTAAGATGCTGTCATGTTTCTTGAGTAAACTGTTTGCCGTTTCTGTGAGCTTAAAGTTCAAAAATTTTCCTTGTTTTCTTTCTATGCAAGCATTCTTAAGTAGAGCAGATTTCTCTTTTCTTTCTTTAATCCCTTTTGAAGTAGGGCAGGTTTCTACA
>LDZQ01001195.1_pt1 | contig 19943 bp, 26 predicted proteins | sample 615361 | NCBI WGS metagenome assembly LDZQ01 (sample SAMN03408297, study PRJNA278302) | terrestrial metagenome | isolation source: oil reservoir sample I2 | place: USA: Alaska, North Slope, Ivishak formation | collected 2013 | reverse complement strand
AGCAGGAAACCCCGCCCGTCAAGTGGAGTAGTTCACTATTTTATAGTCCCGTGGGGTAGTGGCAATCCTGATGGGCTCTGGACCCATCGACAGCGGTTCGACTCCGCTCGGGACTATACCATCTTCCTTTTGGGCAGATTCTCATAGTCCCGTGGGGTAGTGGTAATCCTACCGGGCTTTGGACCCGGTGACAGCGGTTCGACTCCGCTCGGGACTATCATCCTATATCATTTTTTTGAAGGTTTTGGAAATGGAGAGACTTCTCATAGTAGGTGTGAATACAAGACCTGTTGCAAAGGCGGCATATGATCTTGGATTTGAGGTCTATTCTGTAAGTTATTATTGTCCAAAGGATTTTGATTCTTACCATGAAAGAAGGTGCATACTAGAACAGGAACCCCTAAAATCTTCAGGGAGGTTCCATGAGAAATTTAAACCATCAAATCTTAAAGTTTTAGCAGAGGATTTTTTAGATGAAGTCGACAAGATCATAGTTTTAAGTGGAGGGTTCCCTGAGGATTTCCCTTCCCGGAAAATCCTTGGTAACAAAAAAACTCAGAAAATAGAAGACAAATACACTTTATATAAAAGGTTATGTGGGAAATTCAAAGTCCCAGAAACTTATAAATTAGATGATATGGAAGAAGCATGGGAGATACAAAAACAGAAACCAGAAAAAAGATTCCTAATAAAACCTTTAATAGGATCTGGAGGTTTTGGAGTTTCCCCCATATCAGATTATAGAGAAGATCCTAGAGGCCCATTTATCCTCCAAGAATTTATTGAAGGATTACATTTAAGCGCTTCTGTACTCTCCACTGGCAAAGACGTTATGACTATCTTGACAAGTAGGCAACTGATAAACACTAATATCAGAGGATGGGAAGATAATCTTATATATGCAGGGAATATAGTGCCCGCACCCTACCCTGAGATTAAAAAAGTAGGAGAAGACGTGATCAGAAACTTGGCTCTTCTAGGATCAAACGGTGTTGACATGGTTTTATCCCCAGATGGTTTATACGTGATTGAAGTTAATCCTCGCATACAAGGCACTTTTGAATGCGCTCAACTCTCCCTTGGCATTAACATGTTATCTGCTCATATCAGCGCCTGTGAAGGCGAACTCATAAATGAACCCCCAAGGAAGAAATATACGATGAAGAAGATAATTTATACCCCTTTCAAGTGCCAGGTTGGCGATCTCAACCTCCCAAGAGTATATGATATACCCTGTGATGGTTCCATAATAGAAGCAGGTGAGCCGCTGGTAACCTTACTCGATTCTCACGAAAATCTCAACATTCTCCTTGGGAATATTAAAAGGAGTTTTAAACAGGTTATGGGGAGATTAAAAGTCCTAGACAGGCACCTTTATTATACCCAAGAGTATTAGTATGAATATGATGAGTCCTATTGCTATTAGTATCCTTGTAAGTATCATACCCCATGTTAGTATTAGGAATACTTTAGCTCTCCTATCAGGGTCTTTAAGGTATTCCTCAATAGGGTCCCTAGTCATTTGACACCCTCCAAATTGTTGACGAGGAAAATATATTGGGTTGTGGTTGGGAGTTCTCTTCTCAGAATCCTGATCTCAGGATTGTAAATGTGTATCTCATCTGGTATATCATATTCGTCTATTTCTCTTCCTATAATATATGAGACTATTTTAGCTTCTAGTTTCCCTTTTATCCTCGCACCAGAAATTGTCGCATCTATTTCTATATATATGGGTAATCTGAGACGTTCCTGTTCATTCTCGGAGAGTAATGAGGCTATGAACTTAAGTTCGTCTGTCTTGAACCTGTGTCTGCTCCCATCCGCCCCGATTACATGGGGTTTTTCCTCTCCTAGGAGTTCCTTGAGGGTTTTCCTCTTCCTTGGCACGTGCCTGTTAAGGATGACAATCTGCTTCTTTATAAGTCTTTCAGTTCTATCCATCTCATCTCTCATCACAATATATTAATATCTTATAAAATATCAAAGTATCCATGGGGGATGTTAAGTTGGATATTGATATTGAACAATGCAGAGAAAATGATAAAATAAAAGAACTTATAAGTACAAGCGGACTCCCAATAAAGTATATCAAGATTCTTTTACGCTTGGCTGATGCTATATACCTTAATGCGATAAATTACAATGTCAGGATAAAGGATGGGGAGGTTTCAATTCTCCTTGTCTCATCCAAGGGTGAAAATGAGTTTGGAAGATTCACCACAAGTGCGCTTACAAATGTCTTCTATCGTATCCGAGAATTGGAGAAGAAACATGAAGACATAGACACAAAATGCAGGGTACATGATGGCATCCTTGAAGTCCAATTTAAATTTGCATAGGCCATGACAAAAATGAGGTTGGATTATTATTACAAGTTAATAAAAGAGGTTGAAGACTTGGAAATTGACACTTCCACGCCTTCAAAGCTCCAAAAAACGTTAATAGAAGTGAAAAGGAAGAAGAGGATCCTTAGAAGGTTAAAAAAGAAGGTGGTGGAGGATATACGGGATATCGAGGTGGGTTATCTTATAAAGAGAATAGCCATCCGCCGGGAAATAGAAGATTACGAGGCGAATCCATCACTATTCAAAAGGTTGGCGGGAAAAGACTCGCACACACTAAGACTAAAGGTATTGAAGAAAATTGAAAAGGATCGAGAAGCCAGAATAAAACCCTACAATGAAATCAGAGAAAAGATAAATGAATTAATTAATGACATTGACGAGATCATCAAGCAGCTGAGTAAAGGGAGAATTTAGATGGGGGCCCTAACAGTCCCCCCAATGGGATCAATATTTAATGGGTTAATTCTATTGGTAGAAGTATCAGGACACCTAGAAGGTCATTCTTCTTTATCTCACCACTAAGGGCCGCTGCAAAGGTTGCGTGGTCTGCGATTCTCTCCATACTGATGGGTAGAGGCACCTCTTCTCCAGCCGCGATTACATGTCCTAGTCCGTGAGTTGCATAAGCACACAAGTAAACTATATGATTGCTGGGGATCCTAATCCTCTTTATTCTGATGGGTTTTATTTCCCCTGCTTTCACCTTTACATTTTCAGCTGCAAGTATAGCCCTCAAATGACCGTAGATATCAGCATCTAGTAATCTGAAATCAACTAGTTCTTTCGCGTATTTTTCAGTTGCCCTTTTAACCTCGCCAAGTCTTGTTAATATTCTGACCATTACTCCATCTCCATGGATTCTTTAATCATCTTCAATCTCACAAAGTTCTCTCTTTCCATCTCCTCTAATCGCATTTCAATGTAACTGACTGTATTCTGTAGCCTTGGTATAATTATGTTTTCAAGGGCGTTAACCCTCCTTTTTGTGGATTCTATCTCCCCTGCAAGCAACCTTACACTTTTTTCTATCTCACCCAATTCTACTATGAGGGATACTGATTCCTCAAATTTTTTAGCAGCCTCGTCAAGTTTAACAGAAGTGTCTACTAGACCATATCCTCGCTCGACCATGGATCTTTCTGTTGATTCTATTTCAACTACTGGGACAACAACACCCATTATATTCCTGGAATCGATTTCAACTTTGAGAAACTCTTTAACTGCCATGGCGGCTTTGTTAACGGCCATGTCCCCCATCATTATCTGCGCTTCTGTCAGGTCTTCGAATGCTTCTTTCAATTTCTTCTCGACTCTTTCACGTGCCCCTCTAACCCTCTCTAGTATGTTGAAGAATTCCATGATGAGGGCGTTTCTTTTTTCCTTTAGTAGATTATATCCCTTGACAGCGAGCTTTTCTCTCTGTTTAAGTTTTAGAAGTTCCATCCTGGTTGGGTTGATTCCTTCAATTATTTCTTGCGCCAAAGTTCATCCCCCCAATAAAAGGTAAAAGATGTTCCTTTTTGGGTGTTTATTCCCCTTTTGGTAAGTATTTGTCAATGTGCTCTTCAGCCACTCTCTTGAGTTCTGCGCGTGGTAATATGCTTAGAAGCTCCCAACCAATGTTAAGAGTCTCTTCTATTGACCTGTCCTCGTCACGTTCCTGGTTTATAAACCTTTTTTCGAATTCATCAGCAAATTGCAAGTATTTACGGTCCCTGTCAGTTAATGCTTCTTCACCCACCACGGCAACTAGGTCGCGGAGGTCTCGGCCTTCTGCATATGCGGAATATAATTGGTCTGAAACCCCACTATGATCCTCTCTAGTCCTTCCCTCTCCTATACCACCACTCATGAGCCTTGATAGTGATGGTAGAACATCTACCGGTGGATATATACCTTTACGGTGGAGTTCGCGGCTGAGCACCACCTGGCCCTCTGTAATGTAACCTGTGAGGTCTGGTATTGGGTGTGTAATATCGTCTTGTGGCATGACCAAAATCGGCATCTGGGTTATTGATCCCTTCTTGCCGATTATACGACCTGCTCTTTCATAGATGCTCGCGAGGTCCGTGTACATGTACCCTGGGTATCCTCTCCTACCAGGGACTTCTTCCCTAGCAGCTGATATCTCCCTTAAGGCCTCACAATAATTTGTCATATCTGTGAGTATGACTAGTACGTGCATGTCATGTTCGAATGCGAAATATTCGGCTGTTGTAAGGGCCATCCTTGGAGTGATTATACGTTCAATGGCGGGGTCGTCTGCAAGGTTCATGAATACTGTTACACGTTCGAGGGCGCCGGTTTGTTCAAAGTCTCGCATGAAGTAATTGGCTTCTTCGTGTGTTATACCCATGGCTGTGAATATGACTGCGAATTCACTCTCTTCTGTAAGGACTTTTGCTTGTCTTGCGATTTGGGCTGCCAGTTCATTGTGTGGCAATCCTGAACCTGAAAAGATGGGTAGTTTCTGTCCCCTGACGAGGGTGTTCATCCCATCGATTGTTGATATACCTGTCTGGATGAACTCTGCAGGGAATGCTCTTGCTGAGGGGTTTATTGGGTAACCGTTAATGTCAAGTTCTTTTTCTGGGATGATCTCTGGGCCGCCGTCTATGGGTTTCCCTGTGCCGTCGAATATGCGGCCTAGCATGTCCATAGAGACGCCTATCTTTGCTGTTTCTCCTGTGAAGCGTATTTTTGTCGTTTCAGTGTTAAGGTCGCTTGTACCCTCGAATACTTGTACAACGGCGATGTCTTCTCGCACTTCAAGTACCTGGCCCCTTCTTTTCTCGCCAGTTGGTGTTTCGATTTCAACGATTTCCCCATATGCTGCTCCTTCAACGCCTTCCACTATCATGAGGGGCCCTGACACTTCACTTACAGTGGTGTATTCTCGGGTTTTAATATCTACTTTCATCTTAACACCTCATTACATTGTTGGACGATCTTCTCTTCGATTTCTTTGACTCTTTCATCAAATTCATCTTCGGGTATGTATTTCATACGTCCGATTTCCTCTTTGACTGGCAGGTTTACAAGGTCTGCTGCTGGGGCTCCTCTCTCTAGTGCTTCTGTTGCATGTTCATGGAATTTCATTATAATTTTGAGCATCTTTAACTGTTTTTTTGGCGAGCAGTATGTGTCGACTTCGTGGTAAGCGTTCTGTTGGAGGAAGTCTTCACGTATCATCCTCGTGGTTTCGAGGGTTATTCTTTCCCTGTCTGGTAAAGCGTCGGGTCCTACGAGTTGTACTACTTCTTGTAGTTCGGCTTCTTTTTGTAGTAGTGCCATTGCATTATCTCTTGTGTTTCTCCATTCTGGGTCGACGTTTTTAGCCCACCATGTTTCTATACTGTCAATGTAGAGTGAGTAGCTTTGGAGCCAGTCTATAGCTGGGAAGTGTCTTTTGTCTGCGAGTGAAGCGTCAAGTGCCCAGAACACTTTACATATTCTTAGGGTGTTCTGTGTAACCGGCTCTGAGAAGTCCCCTCCTGGTGGTGATACCGCGCCTACTATTGATACTGATGCTATTTTGTCTTCTGTCCCGGCTGTTATGACTCTGCCAGCTCTTTCATAGAATTGTGCAAGTCTTGATGCTAGGTATGCTGGGTAGCCTTCTTCGCCTGGCATTTCTTCGAGTCGGCCTGAGATTTCTCTCATGGCCTCTGCCCATCTTGATGTTGAGTCTGCCATGAGTGCGACGTCGTATCCCATGTCCCTGAAGTATTCGGCGATGGTTATACCGGTGTATACACATGCTTCCCTTGCAGCTACTGGCATGTTTGATGTGTTTGCAATGAGCACTGTCCTGTCCATAAGTGGTTTTCCTGTTTTTGGGTCTTCGAGTTCTGGGAAGTCCTTGAGAACCTCCGTCATCTCATTACCCCTTTCTCCACATCCTACATAGACTATGATGTCTGCGTCAGCCCATTTAGCTAACTGTTGTTGGGTTACGGTTTTCCCTGAACCGAATGGTCCTGGTATTGTTGCTGTTCCACCCTTTGCCACTGGGAAGAATGTGTCCTGCGCCCTTTGACCGGTTATGAGGGGCACGTCAGGGTCTAGTTTTTTCTTGTATGGTCTTGGCCTCCTAACTGGCCATTTTTGCATCATCTGGATCTTCTCGGGGCCTGTTTCTGTTTCTACTTCTGCTATGGTGTCTACTACTGTGTATTCTCCTTGTGGTTCTATGCTTTTCAGCGTCCCTGAAATGTTTGGTGGTATTATTATTTTGTGTGTGACTGCTGAGGTTTCTTGGACTTCTCCGATAACGTCTCCACCTTGTACTTTTTGTCCGGGTTCTGCTAGTGGTTTGAATTCCCATTTTTTGTCCTTTGGGATTGGAGGTACGTCAACACCTCTTTGTATGTAGTCTCCTGTTAGTATTTTGATGTTTTCTAGTGGTCTTTGTATACCGTCGAAGATTGAGCCGATGATCCCTGGGCCTAATTCTACTGAGAGGGGGCCTCCTGTGCTTTCTACTGTTTCTCCTGGTTTGATTCCTGTTGTTTCTTCGTAAACTTGAACTGTGGCTGTGTCACCTTCAAGTTCGATGATTTCTCCTATTAGTTTTTCTTCACCTACTCTTACCATTTCATACATTTGGGTGCCTCTCATTCCTTCCGCGATGATAACGGGACCTGCGACTTTAATAATTTTTCCTTTCTTTATCATTTTACCAACTCTATTCCAATTACTCTTTTGATAAGCTCTCTTAGGGGTTCTACTCTTTCTTCGGAGGGACCGTATTTGTCGGGTATTTCTATTATTATTGGTAATGCGCGTGATCCGGTGGCTTCATCAATAAATTCTCTTAATTCGTCACCAATCTTTTCTGTGACGATTATAATAGAAACCTCTTTTTTTATAAGGTCTCTGATGATCTTTTCAGCTTCTTCTGGGGTTTCCACGGCATGTCCTTCTTTTATACCTGCTAGTCTGAAGCCTGTTACGGTGTCTGAATCTGCAACTACTGCTATTTGTGTGCTCATATTAACATCTCCTTAAGTATGGGTTCTGGGAAGCTTGGTTCTCTTTTAGTGCGCGCGATCACTTTGAGGTTTTTGATTTCAGCCTCTTTTCTGCTGAGGAATGTTATTATGGGACCTACACCGAGGGGCCTTTTTAATGCGAATGTTCTTGCGGTCTCATTGATATACTTTTCCAGCGCTCTTTCAAATGTGGCTAGAGATCCAGTCTCTTCGTATTCTGGGAGTGCTTCTGCGAGTATTGGACCATAGTCTGTGCCTTCTAATTCATTTATTATACCTTTTATGTCTTCTGCCTCCATGAGGTATTCTAGTTTCCATTCGGGTAATTGGTAACTTTCTGGTATTATGTATGGGCTTATGTCTTCGTATTTGAGGTTGTCGGCCTTTGCACGGAGTATTATTTTGAGGTTTGTGGCGTCTATTTGCGCGCCGAAGTATGTGCGCAGTATCTCAGCATCTTCTTTTGGGATTGATAATTCTTCTAGGACTTCTAGGATGGTTTCCATGTAGTATTTATCGAGGGCGGCTTCAAATGGTAGTAGCATCCTTGTCTTCTCATAATCTGAGAGGGCTGCTTCGAGTATTGGGCCATATTCTGTGTCTTCGAGGGCTGTTATTATATCCTGGACTGTTTTAAGGTCTGTTAACTTTTTTAGTTTGTCTTTTAATTCGCCAAATGGTATTAGGAGGTTCGTTGTTTCCTCTGGACTCAAACCAGTATCTTTTGCTGTTAAGAGGCTTTTTATGTTTTTGATATCCCATTTTTTAAACTGTGCCTCGAATACTTTTTTTATCCTTTTTGGTGCTATTTCTGTGATTAATTGGTAGATTTCTGCAAGTTGGCTTTCAAGGGCTTTTTCTATAGGGTATTCGTCTATGTATTTTGCGTAATCTGGGAAGCCCCTTAGGTAATTTTTGAACTCTCTAAGGTTTTCAGTTTCCATGACCTCTGTGAGTTGTCTGTCTGTGAATAAACGCCCCATTCTTGCTCTCACTCTTGCTGTGGGATATGCGAATGGTACAACATCCCTGAGAAACCTTATTGTGGGTACTACTATGATGATGGCTCCTGCAGCTGCTATTATACTTATCAGCGCCTTTAGCATGGTGGGGCTGTCAATCATGTGTGATCTCTCCATTTTTTAATCAAAGAGGATTTTTGCCGCCTCTGAACGCAGAAACTTTTCGAACCTTGAAAGTCTCGCCTCGATTGTGTTGTTGACTTCTATTCTCCCATCCTTGGTTTTAACTATGGCTCCTCCAATGGTCTGTATGGGTTCACCAAGTTCTAGGCTGGTATCTTTGCCAGTGGCTGATTTAACATCCTCTGCGATGGAATCTAAGTCCTTTATCTTTTCTTTATCATCCTCCTTGACGTGGACTATCAGTTCTCCTCCCCCAATTTCGGTGGCGGCTTCCTTTATAATATTCTCTAATGATTGGATGTATTTTTCATCTTTACTACTTGTTATCTTCTGTAATTCTTCTTCAGCCTTTTTGAACGCCTCAGTGATTATCTCTTCCCTCGCCTCCAATTCAGCCCTTCTAGCCTTCATCTTAGCCTCTGATATTAACTGGTGATATTGCATCCGAGCTTGTTTCCTAGCACTTTCCAGTATTTTTTCTTTTTCGATAGCTGCTCTTTTTTCACCATCTTCTATTATGGATTCTGCTTTCTTTTCAGCTTCGCTGATTATCTTGTTAGCATTTTCCTGGGCCTCGGAGATTATGCTAGAGACAATCTTGTCCACTCCAGGGTCCATCTATTTAGCCTCCTCCCATAACGCCACCAACGAGCAAGAGTATTGCTATAAGGAATCCGTAGATAGCCTGGGTTTCTGGCAGTGCGGTGAATATAATGCCCCTCGCGAACATTTCAGGGTTTTCAGTAACTGCACCTACACTTCCTGCTGCTACGTTTCCCTGGGCTATAGCTGATCCGAAACCTGCAACTCCTATGGCTAAACCTGCGCTGAGGGCTATGATACCGCCTGTTGTGCCAAGTGCTTTACCGCCACCTAGGATTCCTGAGAATACTATAACTAATATTCCTATAAGGAATCCGTAGATAGCCTGGGTTTCTGGCAGGGCGGTGAATATAATGCCCCTCGCGAACATTTCAGGTTTTTCCGCAACTGCACCTACACTTGCAGCTGCTACGTTTCCTTGAGCCATGGCTGATCCGAAACCTGCGAATGCTATAGCTATTCCAGCTCCTACAGCCGCCATAGCTGTTCCTAGTGTAATCTCAACCATTCTTTTCACCTCTCTATTTTGGTAAGTTTTCTTTCAGCACTAAATGGGTTGAATTTTCTCTTTCCTCCCATAAAGAATTGGGAGAAAAACTCCACATAATGTAAACGGAGTGAGTGTATGAAAGCGCCAAGACTCTGGAATGTGTCATTGGCAATATGGCCAAATACAAATATTATGGGTGCTAGGGCCACTCCAATCACTGGTATGAGGTTGGCGCATATTTCTGTGACAATATTAACTGTCATGGCCATGCCCCCCGTGGATAAGCAGAGGGCTAACAATCTTGAATATGATAGTATAGTCCCTAGGAATCCTGAAGCGTCAATGAGTCCGAAGAGTCCATTATAGTAGACTAGTAGTATGATCCCTAGGACGGCTATACCACCTCCAACTACCATTAATGGGAATATGTTGAATAACCAGCCTAAGGCAGCTAAAAGTATGCCCAATTCGAGTATGAGCCATACTATCTGGGATCCCATGGCCTCACGCATGTTACCCATTTTTATATTGTTTCTTGCACCTACAATGAGTCCGAAGTTTATATGTAACACGCCCACGATTAGGGCCATTAAGAGTACGTTTTGCGGTTCTTTAAACGCATCTATTAATGGGATTACTGTGGGGAGGTTTATGTGGAAGAAGCGTGGGAAAAAGTCGCCTAAGAATCCGTTTGTAACCATTCCGAGGATGAATGCCCATAGGCCGCATGCCATGAATATTATGCCGAAGCTTCTCATAAACTTGTTAACCTTCCCGGGGCCCTGGTATAATATGAATCCGACTAGGGCATCTATTATCCCATAGAATGCGTCTGTAAGGCAGAAGCCGAAGAAGAATGGGAGTATTAAGGCCATGAAAATCGTGGGATCGTATTCGTTATATTTTGGGGGTGAGTACATTTTTATGAATGTTTCGAATGGCTTTGCGAATCTTGGGTTTTCGAGGAGTATTGGCACGTCATCGTCGTTGGTGCTTGGTTTTTCACGTTCAATAACGCAGTGTTCTTCGCTGGCCTCTTTAATGATCTTTTCGGCCTTTTCACAATCTTTGAGGGGAACCCATGCTTCTAGCATTACGGTGTTTTCTGTTTCGCCGAATGCTGAGTATATTTCGTTTCTTTCCTTTTCGATTGTAAGTTGTTCTTTGAGTATGAGGAGTTCTTCTTCCCATTCGTTTTTTATCTTTTCCACTTCTTTGATTGTGTCTTTTCTTTCTTTGTGGATTTCCTTAAGTCTTTCCTTGGATTTTCGGATTACTTCTGAGGGTTTGCCCTTGAGGCCTGCTATTTCGAATCTTTCGAAGTCCATTCTCCTTAATAGGGTTGCTATTGTATCTTCGTGTTCTTTTAGTGTTATTAGGAATACTTTTCTTTCGGTTGGGGGTTCTGTTTCCATGTCAAAGATTGCGAATTCGTCTGTTATCTCTTTTATCTTCTCAGGTGCCTTTTTGAACTTTTCAATGGGTATTTTCCCTACGATGGCTGTTATGTACTTAGATTCTTCTATATCGGTAAAATCAATATCGAAATCGACTAGTTTCCCCCATAGGTTTATAGTGGACTCTAGATCTCCCTTTTCCGTGTCTAATTGGTTTAATTTACTTTCAAGGGATTTTATCTTCGTTTCTACCTTTGATAATTCCTTTTCTGCTTTCTTTATTAATGATTCTGAATCTAATTCTTCTACTTTCCTCTTTTTTGGGATTGGGGGGTTGAGGAATTCTTTTATAACCTCTTTTATCTTTTTTTTCTTGGTTATTAGTGTGTCCATGAAATCTATTATACTTGTTGTTCTCATCAGGAGGGATGCTATCCTAGTAGTTTGGGGTGTGGGTTTTGAAGGTTTTAATAGTTGGGCCCATTGTGGGTCTTCTTGTATACGCTCCGATATGTTATCTATTTGTGTTATTCCTTCTTCGTGCAAGGATCGGATCACAGGGTCTGTGTATTTCTCAAAGGTTATGATTTTAAGTTTACGCATCCTTGCTGGTAGAAACATTTTACTCAACTCTAGATTATTGTTTTTATGATAAGTTCTGCTGCTTCATCAATTTTATCCATGGCCTTGGATTTTAGGATTTCTGTTTTCCTTTTAGTTTCACTTGAAATTTCTGCTGCTTCCTTCCTAGCCTGCGCCTTTGATTCGTATATCATGGCCTCTGCTTCGTCTTCAGCCTCTCTTTTAGCACTTTCTATGATCTCCAGCGCTTTCACCCTAGCATCTTCGATCATCTGGGATGATTTATCCTTTGACTCCTGTATTAGCTTGTTAGCATCATTTTCAGCCTTTTTTATCACCATGATAGCTTCTGCTATTGTTGCCATTTAAACCACCCTTTGTATAGTGAAAGGTCTATCTTATGAGTATATTTATCTTTTACTATTTCATTCCACTTCCATAATAATTTCATAAATTTTATGAGTAAAAGGATTTCATCCCCTCATTATCCTATCTGGTTTTCTTCCATGATATTCTATGTCCCCAAGGTCCAGGGTCTTCCTGAAGGGCTTCTCTTCCATCTTTTCCTCACTTATATGAGCTATCAACCCTGGTAATCTTCCTATCATGAACATGCCTGTCCCAATTTCCCAATGGAATCCAAGATCTGACAATATTGCCGCATTAGCACCATCAATATTCATATTAATATCCTTCAACCGATTTAAAACCTTTTCTATTTCCAATGCTAATTGGGCATGTCTCCCCATACATTTATACTTCCTCGCTAATTCCAATATCCTAGCCGCCCTAGGATCCCTACTATGATACCTATGACCAAAACCGGGTATCCTCTCATCCCTTTCCAGATAATCATGGACAATCTCCCTTGCAAGTTGAGAAACCTCACCATCATCCTTCAGAGTCTCCTGGAGGAGCTTCATACAATCCTGAATGGCCCCTGCATGTTCTCTTCCAAAAGCTAAAAGTCCAGCTGCTGCGGAAGCATGTAAAGGAGAACCTGTAGATGCTGCTAAACGAGCGATCTGCGTGCTGGGTGGGGTAACACCATGATCACAGAAAGATACAAGTATAGCATCAAGCATCATAGACTCCTCTTTGGAGGGTAAATCTCCCTTCAATAATAAGAAGACAACATCAGCAAATGAAACATTCCCAATCAAATCCTCTTGGAAATATCCGCGTGTAACGATGAAATCTTCTTCAATCCAACTAATACTAGTTTTCCAACGGGAGACATTAACATCGAATATTTTTTCAAGCGATTCTTTCCTTATTGCCATTGATCACACCTCATAATATTATTGTCGCCCTTCTCGGCTCCACACAACAAGAAAACCTCATAGAAACTATCCTCACGCCACTGGCTCTCTGGGGCCCGATCTTGATAAAGGATCCCAAGGCTGTTACGGATCCTCCAAGTCCTAGGCCACCCACACCAGTCCTATTAATAGCTTCTGTTAAATATTCTTCGATCTTTGATTGTCTGTCAAGGTCACCATTGGCCATAGCCTTAAGCATGAGAGAAGTGGCCTCAAAATGAGTCCTTCCAATGCCAATGGCTGGGATGCAGGGAGTGCACCCCAACATTGGAATCTCTGTTTTCATCCATGTGAGAACTTCTTCAAATAATTTTCTGTTATTATGACGATGGAAAACTCTATATGTACGAGCGCGTATTTCAGGCCCCCCACCTAACATTAAAATATGGATCTTTATAATGTCCTCGCTTATTGCATCCATTAGAAAGGATGGGGGCGCGACCATTGAAGGATCATCATATAGGCCTTTGCTTTGTTCTATACGTTGAATTTCATCTCCTTTCACGGCCATGGGCCTTCCCGGCAATTCCTTTAAACCCTCTTTTATTCCTTCTTTTATCTGGCTTAGGAAGCCACTGGGTGGGGTGACTTTTTCTCCGATTTCGATGATGACATGGGGGATCCCAGTATCGTCACAGAGTGGCCTTTTTTCTTTTCTTGCTATTTTCTCATTTTCTAGGATTAGTTTGAGCACCCAAGCTGCATTTTCATCTTCCTCTCTTTTGAGGGCTCTTTTGTATGCTCTTCTAATGTCACTTGTATAACTTGTACTTGCTTTTATCAGAGCATTCTTCACTCTTGTAACGAGGTTCATCTGATCACCGGTATTGCAAGGTCTTTACCGCCCCTTGGAGAGGCTTGGGCTTCTGGGTAGTATCTTTCGATCATTGATTGTACGAGTTGTACTTGTCTTATCCTTTCCTTTGCTTCCGTCTTTGTGGTGTCCCATCCATGTTTTTTCGCGATTGAGCCTCCTGTTTTGAGGTAAACTGGGGCAGTGTACCGTATCATATCCGGCACTTCATAGTGTCTTATAAAACCCCCTGAGGATTGTGGATTTTCTGTATGTAAATCTATTGGTATTCTTATGGTGTTTCTGATGGAGGCTAGCATAAGTATTGGGAGGTCCCTAACTGGATTGAATGAGTCTGCTCCAATCTTTTCTAGTAGTAGGGCGGATGCTGGGTTGCCATGTCCACAATGTGCTGAAACTTTAAAGCGAAGATCTTCTGGGAGGTGGCCTGATTTTCTCATCTTGTTGAGCACCCATAGCATTCCTTCATCATATACTACTATACCCTTAACACCTATATTGGCGGCTCTTTTAACGTCTTCAAGGGCGTATAATAGGTTTTCGTAGCCCCTGAGACGATATCCTATCCTCGCACCTTCTCTAGTTTTCGCGGTTGCGCTCGTATCATAAGTTGCCCTGGGCCCTACACTTAGGAATAGTTCCAGTTTTGCATCTGCAGCGATTTCGACCATTTCTTGGATTTCTTGGTCTGTGAGTAGCATTATACCCTTTGTTTGAGTTACTCTGTGGATTGTTACATCATATTCTTCAAGGGCGTCTATGAGGCTTCTGAGGGTTGAAGGTTTTTGTATCCCAGGGACTTCGAAACGATACTGTGCGCCGTCTTTGAATGTTTTTTCTGATTCTTTGAGAGGGTAACCGCTTTTTATACCGAGATTTTCTAGAAATTCTCTATTGTTCATGGGGTTTTCCTCCGTAGGTCTAATTTGTCCATTAGCTCGTCCATGGTGCTTGATTCTATTTTATCTAGGACTTTTAATTTTTGGATATCATATCCATTGTTTAGGATTTTAAATTTTTTCAGGATGTCTTCTTTTGTAAATGGTTTTTCTGGTTCTCCATGGGCTAACATGCTCGAAGATTCTAAGCTTTTATCTTTTAATCTTAAAATGACCTTCGAAGGTCTTTTTTCCGGGTAGAGATAATTCATTTTTTTGCTGGTTTCTATCTTGATTTTCTTGGCAAGTCTTTGGGCTTTTTTGAATTTTTTCATGTTCTCTAATCTTAGATCCCCATTTAATAGGAATAGTGCGAGTGAAAATGGCAGGCTCTGTCTTATAGATTCTATGTTCTTTGGGTTGTAATTGTCGTGTTCTGCTGCCACTTTATATGTTTTTACAATTATTTCATCCACAATATCTTCATTGATTGATTCTGTTCCTAGAGAATCGAGTATTTTCGCGGCCGCGTTTATGGTGGAATGGAGATGCCTGCAGATGGGATATTTTTTCATATAAATTTTTCTGATATGGAAACCACCCAATTCTAGGTGAGTATCATGTTTTGGACTCATAGCATTCAAGAAGCCTTCATCACCTTCTATTATGGTATCTGCCCCGGTGAATCCCTCAAGTGCAAGGAGGGCGGAAAGCACTCCGGATTGGGCTGCTCTACCTGCATGTAAATGTTTTCCCATACTACCTTTATGATCAGATTCAAGAAGCCCCGCAGCCTGGGTACCTGCTAATCCTAGGCAATCTAGTGTCTGTTTTTTATTTAAATTTAGGATCTTCGCACTAGCTGCAGCTGCCCCGAATGTTCCACAAGTGCCTGTGGAATGGAATCCCATGTTACGGTGATATGGGTTTATCATAAGCCCTAGGCTTAGGCATATTTCATAGCCTACTATAATGGATGTGAGAAATTTTTTTCCTGTGACTTTTTCTTTTTCTGCTAATGCGAGTGTCGCTGGTATAACCGATGCTCCAGGATGTAAGTGGGCTAACCTGTGGCCATCGTCCAAGTCAAGATTATGAGCGAATATACCATTAATTAGACTGGCATTTAATGGGTCTCCACGCCCATGACCTATAATAGTCGATTCACCATGGGATATGAAAGGCTTCAGGGCTTTTAATGCTGAAAGTCCACTTTTTTCTCTTGATCCCCGTAATGAAACTCCGAGAAAATCTAGAAAACATAATTTAGCCTTCTCCAACGCCTCTGAGGGTATATCATCATGCTCTAATGATACTATAAAATCAGCAAACTTCCTTGTTATCATAAAAATGATGTTCTCAGCGGACAATATAAACTTTTTATGTTTTATCAGAGGGTTAACAGGTCACATGGACAATGGCTGCTACTTTTTTCCCTGCCCCTATTAACTGGTTATATTTTTTCACGGCTTTACATGTTGGCAATACTATGATATCAGCATCTATGCTAATTTCACCCAATCTTAGGGCGCCATGGACGCCTGATCCGACAATTATAGTCTCTGGTTTTTCATGGATTAGTGGTTCGATTTCCTCCTCTGCAAGGATATGTGAAGTGCCATACTTTCTCCTTGAAATTTCCTTTTTTCTTGGTGTTACATTCCCATCCACATGCACTATGATATCATGATTGTATTTTTTCTCATCATATTCTACCATTCCAAATTTACAATCTTGGAACATGTTGATCACTTTATCCTCTTACATTTGAATATCACAGTGCCACCATCTGTATATGGCTTTCCAGGGTCTACACATTGCATATACGCATTTTCAGGGTCGTCTTCCCTGGTAAGTCCAAGTTCAACCGGGCACCAATCCCTTTCAAGTATAGTGGTATAATGTAGTATGGTGGATAGTGCATGGGTGCAAAGTGCATCAGTCTCATCTAAAAGTATCTGGGGATCGTCTACAATAATCTTGTCACCTTCCTTATAAACTGGGCATTCCCCTTTTATCTTATGGACCATTATCTCCAACATTCCAAAAAAACCTCCCCCAGATTATTTGATCTTCAAGATGTTCACTAATAATATTTTTATACACTTACTTCCTTTTTAGCATTTCTATAAGTTCACGATCATATTCTTCAATCCTTTCAAGTCGTTTTTGGAATTCGTCAATCTTCTCCTCAAACTTTTCTAACTGGTATCTTCTCTCCTCAAGGATCTTGTCCTGTTCTTCTCTAAATTTTTCGATGAGTGTTGAAGTTGCAGAGGCTGTTATAAGACTTGTAGCTACAATCGCACTTAACATTACAATGACACCTGTAAGGCGGCCGAGGACAGTTACTGGTATGATGTCACCGTATCCGACTGTTGTAAGGGTTTGGAGCACATACCATAGGGAATCCTCATATGTGTTAACAGCAGGATTAACAGGAAATTCCACCAAAAAGAATATTATGGTGAACAATAACAGAGAGGAGATGAACAGACTCAAACCATAAGTTAACCGGCTCTTTTTAACAAATTTATTAACAGAAGCTGCAAGTTCCTTCACAGCAAAAAATAACCCGAAAACTTTCAATAAATTTAATGGTTTGAAGACCAGGGAAGCGGGCTCAAGGCCCAGGCCGTAGACACCGATAAAATAGAATGGTATGGATACGATAAGAGCGTTCCAATTAATGACCCTATGTTTCAAGCGGAACAGATATCCGATTGCCAATATTATGCTCGTCACAAAATCAAAGATGATTATATCGGAGAATGTTGCATGTTTCAATGGCAAGAATATGCTTATTAGGAGGAGGAATCCGTCGAGGATTATTAGGGTGAGTATTATCACTTGTAGGAATAGACTAAACTTTTCTTGGATCTTTTCAATCACATACAACTCCCCTAGGGGAAATCTTAAACATTAACGCGGGGGGTATAATCCTAGTGCCATGCCCCCCCATTATTGGGGGGGATTTTCATATTTTTTTGAGGACTTCATCAGGTTTTAGGATGCTGATACCAGTGTTTTCTCCAACCACTTCTACTTGCACTATCCACTTTGGATTGTTCTCATCCCTTTCGAGGGCCAGTTTGTCAATTAGAAGTTCTGAAAGATCATCTATTATCTCCTCTGGGGCTTTTATATATCTCCTGCCTCTGAGATGGCATATAATCTTAAATGAATCTCCTGGTTTAGTTTTTTCCTTTGCAAGTGCAAGCGTCTTCTCTAGGATGCTATCTTTTCTCGTTTTTACCACGAGTTCGATCGGCACGACCTTTGATATTACTGTTGTAGGTGAATTTTCAAGGATCTTCACAGCCTCCTTGGGATCCATTGCAAGATCGATTAGAATTACATTAGGAAACTCACAATCTTTTATGTTAAGTGGAGATTCATAATCTTGAAGTGCGAGTTCGAGTTCCTCCATCCCCACAAGCTCTTCGCCGCCAATTCCACCTTTCTGGCCACATACAGTTACAAGAAGGTTAAAATATTCTGGAATTTTCATTTTACTTCACCCCCACAATTTTAACACAATAAGGATAGGATTCACCTTACAGACCTTATTGGTGTATTCTATTGTATAATATTCTTTTTTTAGTGTAAAATTTGCATTTTTTAATCCATTGGCAATTGCCACAGATTTCCTCCAAGATCTTGAAATCTATATTTTCGATTAAAGAGTGCAGTTCATGGTACTGCTTAGTTTCTTTAACATTAAGGTTTAGGTGCTTGATTAGCCTCTCATCTTTGGCTTTTAGGTTCTCATCCCCTTCACATTTACTTTTATTGGGACACATCCTACAGATTTCATCAACCTCATTCACTAGTGTAACTTGGATGTTAGGATCTTCTTTTAGGGTTTTGATGATATCCTTGAGGTTTTCTGTGAATTTTTTATCGTATCCATATCCTTGGAAGCCTTCTATACATAGAAGGTGATGTGCTCTAATCTTTGGTGTCAACCTCTTCACCATAGGCTTCCTTGGGGGTTATGGCCTTTGTAAGTGCGGAAGCTCCTGTGATTTTAATAATGTCTCCTATGATGAATGGTAAAAGGCCCATAACAAGGAGATCCCATAGAGATGGGATGTATCCTTTTGTTGTGTAAACCCAGAAACCCAAGGCAAGGAGTCCTGGCACATAAATTAGTATGAAGTTGGCAAATAGCATCAGAGCAAACATGGGTATGAAATTTCTCGAACCTATGTATTTATCAACGAAATGACCTAGGAAGAGCGCTGCTATTATGAAGCCTATTAAGTATCCCCCAGTGGCTCCTAGGATGATGGTATAACCGCCTTCCATGCCAGCGAACCATGGTATCCCAGCCACGCCAAGGATTACGTAGAGTAGTTGGCTGAAGCCACCCCAATATCTCCCGAGAAGTATTCCTGAAATTAAAACTGCGAATGTTTGGGCGGTTACAGGTACTGGCGTCCAAGGAAGTGGGATTACAATCTGCGCCATTAAACCAGTTAAACAGGCCATGAAAAATGCCATAATAGATTTGTTAACGAAAGATTGGCTGGTTCTCCATTTGAATAACATGTAACGCTTCTTGTAGTAGCTTTCCAGGTTCACATTAAATCCCTCCATGGGGGCTGATTAATCAACTTATCTTTTTTATGATCAGCTTTTTATAAAATATTTTCCATGGGGGGCTATCTTAAGTGGATTAGTAGTTTTTCTATGAGCTCTGGTATTTTCTCATCAGCTAGTCTGTAATGTATCCATACACCTTCTTTTCTCCATTTAAGGATCCCAGCATTTTTGAGTATGGTTAAATGATGGGATATTGTTGGTTGCGGCCTTTCAAGGGCTTCTATTAATTCACATACACAACGTTCTCCATGTTGGAGGAAATATACTATTTTGAGTCTTGTGGGGTCAGCTAAGGCCTTTATAATGGAAGCGTCCCTTTCGATTTTTTCATCATCCGGGATCTTCGACAAGACCATTCTAAGTTCCTTTATTTGTTCATCTGTCGGTTTTTTAAGTTTCATGAGACCTCCTTACCCTTTCTCTTTGAACGGGCCACGAGTACGGGGACTCGAGCGCTTTTCACAATCTTTTCAGACACGCTTCCAAGCACAAACTTTTCAAGGGCGTGTTTGCCTGAAACTCCAACAACGATAAGGTCGACGTCCTCGTCTTCGGCCACTTTAAGGATTGAATCCGCGGCCTTTCCTTCAACATTCTTCAATGTAAATTTTATGGGCGATCCTTTTTCTTCTATTATGTTCTTGACGTCCTGGAGGGCCTTTTCCGATTCTTTTTTGAAGAGTTGGATCACTTTACGCGCCAGGTCTTCAACTGGAAGCCTTTCAATGGGGTATGTTTCGGTCACTGTTAGGACGATTAACT
>LDZQ01001483.1_pt1:17500-20013 | contig 20013 bp, 19 predicted proteins | sample 615361 | NCBI WGS metagenome assembly LDZQ01 (sample SAMN03408297, study PRJNA278302) | terrestrial metagenome | isolation source: oil reservoir sample I2 | place: USA: Alaska, North Slope, Ivishak formation | collected 2013 | reverse complement strand
TTTGTTCTTTGTCAATTGAATAGCGAGAGTGATGGTGTGAGGTAAGGTTAAGGAGTTTAGAATTAATACTGGAGGGTTTGATTCTGGCTCAGAATGAACGCTGGCGGCGTGCCTAACACATGCAAGTCGAGCGAGAAAGCCACCTTCGGGTGGTGAGTAAAGCGGCGCACGGGTGAGTAACGCGTGGGTTATCTACCTCTAGGACAGGGATAACACTGCGAAAGCGGTGCTAATACCTGATAAGCTAGTCAATTATTAAGTGGTTGGCTAGGAAAGGGTGGCCTCTCGGAGAAGCTACCGCCTAGGGATGAGCCTGCGTCCCATTAGCTAGTTGGTGGGGTAATGGCCTACCAAGGCTACGATGGGTAGCCGGCCTGAGAGGGTGACCGGCCACACTGGGACTGGAACACGGCCCAGACTCCTACGGGAGGCAGCAGTGGGGAATATTGGGCAATGGGGGAAACCCTGACCCAGCAACGCCGCGTGAGGGAAGAAGGCCTTCGGGTCGTAAACCTTTGTCAGGAGGGAAGAACTCTTGGTAGTCGAACAGGCTGCCAAGCTGACGGTACCTCCAGAGGAAGCACCGGCTAACTCCGTGCCAGCAGCCGCGGTAATACGGAGGGTGCGAGCGTTATTCGGAATCACTGGGCGTAAAGCGCGCGTAGGCGGCATGGCAAGTCAGGTGTGAAAGGCCACGGCTTAACTGTGGGACTGCACTTGAGACTGCTGTGCTAGAGTTCGGTAGAGGGTAGTGGAATTCCCGGTGTAGGGGTGAAATCCGTAGATATCGGGAGGAACACCAGAGGCGAAGGCGACTACCTGGGCCGATACTGACGCTGAGGTGCGAAAGCGTGGGGAGCAAACAGGATTAGATACCCTGGTAGTCCACGCTGTAAACGATGGACACTAGACGTTGGGTGGTTAGATCCGCTCGGTGTCGAAGCAAACGCGATAAGTGTCCCGCCTGGGGAGTACGTCCGCAAGGATGAAACTCAAAGAAATTGACGGGGGCCCGCACAAGCGGTGGAGTATGTGGTTTAATTCGATGCAACGCGAAGAACCTTACCTGGGCTTGACATCCTGCGAACCTGCTGGAAACAGTGGGGTGCCCTTCGGGGAACGCGGAGACAGGTGCTGCATGGCTGTCGTCAGCTCGTGCCGTGAGGTGTTGGGTTAAGTCCCGCAACGAGCGCAACCCTTGCCCTTAGTTGCCATCGGGTAAAGCCGGGCACTCTAGGGGGACTGCCGAGGTTAACTCGGAGGAAGGTGGGGACGACGTCAAGTCATCATGGCCCTTACGCCCAGGGCTACACACGTACTACAATGGTGGGTACAAAGGGTTGCGAAGCCGCGAGGTGGAGCTAATCCCAAAAAACCCATCGTAGTTCGGATTGCAGTCTGCAACTCGACTGCATGAAGGCGGAATCGCTAGTAATCGCGGATCAGCATGCCGCGGTGAATACGTTCCCGGGCCTTGTACACACCGCCCGTCACACCACGAAAGCCGGTTCTACCCGAAGTCAGTGAGCCAACCCGTAAGGGAGGCAGCTGCCGACGGTAGGGCTGGTGATTGGGGTGAAGTCGTAACAAGGTATCCGTACCGGAAGGTGCGGATGGATCACCTCCTTTATAGAGAAAGAACTCACCACACTCTCGCTATTTAATTATGAAGAGCAAGGAAGAAGGTCTTTGAAAAGGAGTTAAGATAGGGTTTAGATGGGCCTATAGCTCAGTTTCGGTTAGAGCGCACGCCTGATAAGCGTGAGGTCGATGGTTCAAGTCCATCTAGGCCCACCATAAGTGGAGGAGTAGATGGGGGTGTAGCTCAGCTGGGAGAGCGCCTGCCTTGCACGCAGGAGGTCATCGGTTCGACTCCGTTCACCTCCACCAGGAAGAGAAGGGTTTAGAATGGAGTATCTAGGTGTAGACTTAGGTACTTCAGATAAGCCTAGAAAAGGGTTCATTGAGAATTAAATAGGGGTAAAAAGGGAAGAGCGGGAAAATAGGTTAAGATATTAAGGGCAATCGGTGGATGCCTAGGCGCCAGGAGGCGAAGAAGGACGTGGGAGGCTGCGAAAAGCCTCGGGGAGCCGCCAAACAGGCTTTGATCCGGGGATTTCCGAATGGGGTAACCCACCTGGAGTCATATCCAGGTATCCCGTACTTAGGTGCGGGAGGCGAACCCGGGGAAGTGAAACATCTCAGTACCCGGAGGAGAAGAAATCAAAAGAGATTCCCTGAGTAGCGGCGAGCGAAAGGGGAGTAGCCCAAACCGTGTGGCTTGCCACGCGGGGTTGTGGGGCTGTCCACAAGCGATCCATGAGTAAGTAGCAGAAGCACCTGGGAAGGTGCCCCATAGAGGGTGAAAGGCCCGTATGCGAAACTGAAAGTGGCGCGGACAGTACCCGAGTACTGCGGGGCACGTGGAACCCTGTGGGAATCTGGGGGGACCATCCTCCAAGGCTAAATACTCCCTGGCGACCGATAGCGGATAGTACCGTGAGGGAAAGGTG
>LDZQ01001483.1_pt1:0-12500 | contig 20013 bp, 19 predicted proteins | sample 615361 | NCBI WGS metagenome assembly LDZQ01 (sample SAMN03408297, study PRJNA278302) | terrestrial metagenome | isolation source: oil reservoir sample I2 | place: USA: Alaska, North Slope, Ivishak formation | collected 2013 | reverse complement strand
CTTTAGTACCTGGATAGATATCTTTGTAAACATCATTACCTACATATAAAACCTGGTCAGGAGAAATATGCCATTTAGCCAAAGTTTGTTGGGCCTTTTGAAATAATCCTTGGGAAGGTTTGGCCATTTTTTCCTTATAAGACCAAAAACAGAGTTCTGGATTAAAATAATGAGTTAATTTTTGTCCTAGAAAAAACTCCAGACTTAAGGGAGTATAAAATTGGGCATTGGAAATAATCCCCAGCAAAACCTTTTTTTCCTTTAGCCAGTTTAAAAGTTCTTTTAACCCTGGCATAGGCCAGATGGGATTGCTTAACAATTCATAGAGAAAAGCAAATTCCAGGATTTTTTCCAGACTTAAATTTATTCCTAGATGTAGAAAAAAGGTTTTCCAGATGTGTACAATATCTACTTCTGGATACTCAATTCCTCTATCTTTTTTCTTTTTATGTTCTTGAGCTATTAGCTCTAAAAGTAAGTTGGTAGGAGAGGATGGCATTTTTAACAGAGGTAAGTCTAGTTCTCTAGCTGTCTGATAAAAAAAAGTTTCTTTTAACTCACTATCTTTACCTATGTCTCCAGCACCAGAAATAAGCAAAGTTCCATAGACATCAAACAGAATACATTTAGGAGAAAAAGGAGTTATCTGGCGTTTCACCTTTAGCGGAATGGGCTCTAAAGGTTTTAAATGTTTTTTTAAAATGGATTTATACTTCATCTATCTTTAATAAGCTCAAGTTTTCTGGAGATAAAAAACACTCCAATAATCTTTTACTATCTGCAAAACCTTCTAACTTACTTTGTTTATTTGTCGCCTCTAAATAAATATTTTTTAACTTAAATATATAATTAGAAAGGCTAAAATTTTTTTCTATTTTTTTCTTATTCTCTTCAATTAGATGATAATCTATGTTTTCTGGTAAGTTAAAAATCTTTTCTTTATGTTTTATTATCTTTTCTAATACTTGCATTTGTAGTTCTTCATCTAATTTTCCAAAATCTATTTGCTTGTTTTGTGTCCAATTACTAATTGTTTTATCTATAAAGTCCTGTTTTAAGGGCAGTGAGTATAAAGCAAATAAGGATTTTATTTTGGTGTGTATTTTTTGATGGAGAAGGTTTTGATTTAACTTATTTAAAGAAATTTTTAAACTGGGATAAAGATAGGGTAGTTTTATTTCTTTTTCTTTAAAATCTCTAGTAATTTCAGGTAAATCTCTGCCAAAAAGAGCTTTATTATTTAACCAGGGTTCCAGGAAAACCAGACCAAATCCTTCTGTTATGCTGGTGGTGAGGCAAAAATGAGCTTCCTTTAGGAGTTGTTCGTAGGGATAGGTATTAGCTAGTTCCAGGTGAAGAGGTAGATTATGGGTTTGAGCAAAATTTTTCCAGAGTTTAAAATAGGGGCGTTGCAAAGGATTTTGCGGTCCCAGGGTGGTGGCAAAAACATCATTAGCCCTTGCCTGGGTGGACCAAAAAATAAGTTCGCCTATATTTTTTCTTCTAATTCCTCTGGTGGGATAGAGCCAGAGTCTTTGCCGGGGGAAAATATTTTTTTCTAACTTAGCTGAAAAAAAGGTATTTTGAATGGGATTGGGTAAATGATGGAGATTGGAACTACCTCCTGCGTATTGAAAAAACTTTATGTCCCTGGAAGTTAAAAAGAGGTAATGGAGGTGTGGACCTTGAGGATACAAGTAGGTGGAAAGATTTTCAAAGTTATTTTCTCCCAGATGTTTTAAAAGTAACTGATAGTTTCCAGGCCTTCCATCTTCAGCAAAATCGTGAATATGCAAAAAAAGGGGAAATCCCTCCTGGGCAAGCCCGTAGACCACCTGAGGCAAGAGAAGGTTTTTGCCCAGGTTATGATTATGGACGTGAAAAATATCTGGGAAAGTGCCAAATACACTTTTGCTAACTTTTAAGATTTCTTTTTTTAGTTCCTGAGCAGAGATATTTTGAGGGCGCTTGCCTTCATAGGCAAGCCCTTTAATTACTTTTACTGGAGTGTTTATCTCTAAGCTACTTGGGGGAGCTTCTCCGCAGAGGATAAGGAGCTTGAAAGAAGGAGATTGCTCCAGGGCTTTTACAGTATTCAAAATGACCTTTGTCACCCCACCAGGTTGAAGATGGTAGTGAATAAACACAATGCGCATGGCTTTTTAATGAGGTTATAGAGGATTTAGTCCCATTTTTTCCCGGTACTCTGGGACCTGAAGCATGGGAGGCCTTTCTTCTTCAAAGATTTCATAGACAATTTGTTCGTAAGTGTCTTTTTTTACCTGAAATTGTCGCAGATAATAGGAAAGTTCAGGCAAACACTCCAGCATTCCTTTTTCCTTTAGGCGCTTGAAAAATACTCTTAAAATGCCAAAGGCCATTTTTCCCAAATCTCTAGTGGATTGATGGCGGTGTACCCTTTTGTCCAAATCTGTTTGGGCAAGAGCTTCCAGGCCCCAGTCTGAGTAGACGTCTATTAAGTGAGAAGTCTCTACTCCATAACCTATGGGAAAGGGTATACTTTCCAAAACTTCCCTTCGCACTGCGTATTCGCCAGATAAGGGCTGGATAAGGGCCGTTAATTCCGGGAAAAATAGGGAAAAGAGAGGTCGAATAAGTATCTCTGTAACTCTTCCTCCTCCAGAAGGGCGTATCTGGTCAGAAAGGGCCAGGGGCCTATCATAAAAGGCCTTTACGTATTTTATTTCTGGCCTAAAAATTAAAGGGGCTACCAGGCCATAGACAAAGCGAGGATGGATATTTTTAATATCTGCGTCTACGTAAACAATGATATCTCCTTTTAATTGATAAATAGCTTTCCACAGATTTTCACCTTTGCCCCGTTTAAATCCCCACCTGGGCAAGATTTCTGCTGAAAGATAAACATCAGCTCCAAAGGAAGCAGCAACTTCTAGCGTTCTATCTGTAGAGCCAGAATCAATGACCGCCAGTTCATCAATAAGGGGATATTGCTCCATAAGTTCAGAGCGAAAAATAACAATTTCCTTTCCAATGGTTTTTTCTTCATTTAAAGTGGGAATGCAGACAGAAATAGTAAGGTTTTGTTTTTCTTTGGCTTCAACTAAGCGCTTGAGGTCTTCAAATTGACTGTGGTGAAAGGTATTGGTTTGGAGCCAGTTATTTATGTTCTGCATAGATCTATCTCCTTGTCTATAAGAAGTAATAGACCTATGAGTTGAGCCAGACCTTTACTGCAGGGCTCTATTTCTATGTATTCATCTAGGTAATGCAGATTATCTGCATTGGTAAGTCCAAGGCAAAGAGCTGGTATATTGTGCTCCACAAAAGGAGAAATAACAGGAGAGTAAATATTGTCTTGAGGGGTAATATCCAGTTTTTCCTGGATATTTCTGGCCTTTAAAACCAGAGGATGAGATGAATTAAGCCCTCCAGCAATACTAGTGGCAATGGTTTTAAGATGGACAGATAAGCCCGGGTGTTGAGAGATATTATCCAGGATTTGATATATCTTTTGAATAAGATTTTTTATGGTTTGATCAGAATTGCTGCGAATTTGAAATTTTAAATTACAACTGCGGGCAGGATATTTATAAGAAGCTCCACCTTCAATGCTTCCCAGGGTTAAGACAGTATGTTCTTCTTCAGCTAAGGGTAGGGTTTTTAAGCTTTGAATGATCTGGCAGATCATCTCAATGGCGCTTGCTTCACTTAAACGGCGATTTATCTGACAGGTTATCTGCCCTCCAAAGGTGGACATGGAGCGAAAGTTTAAGCGTCCTAAAGGAGAGCCTTCTAAAAGTAGGGCACAATGGGGCTTTTTCTGGGTATTGGCAAGAAAAAATTTTAGCCCTTCCTGGTTGCTTTGTTCCAGGCTTTTTACTGCTCCTAAAAGGATTAAATCATTTTCCAGAGTTATATTTAATTTTTTTAAAAAAATGGGCAAAGAAAGCAAGGTGGCCACTCCCAAACTGTTGTCAGCCACTCCAATGCCCCAGACTTTGTTTTCTTCTAGAGTGTAGGTGTGATTGGCTGTAATTTCAAAGGGAACATCCACATGAGCAGTGAGTAAAATGGAATGCTTTCTTTTGCTTCCAGGCAAGATGGCCACAGCATTGCCTATTTCATCTGTGGCACAGTTTTCCAGGCCCAGTTGTAAAAATTTTTCCAGGATAAAATTTATCCTTTCTTCTTCCTGACCAGAAGGTGCAGGAATTTCGCCCACAAGTACCAGGTTGGAAAGAAGTATTTCCCTATATTGCTCTACTTTGCGGGCTAGGTTGGTTATTCTTTCAAGGGGATAGGTTCCTTGAGTCGTGGCCATAAAGGACTCCTTCTGGGTTATTTGCGGCCATAGTCATCTTCTAGCCTTTCTATGTCGTCCTCACCAAAATATTCACCCAGTTGTACTTCTATGAAAACTAAGGGGGTATTTTCTTTGTTTTCCACTCGGTGTAAGGCTTCTCTGGGAATGTCCACAGCCATGCCAGGTTCTAAAGTAAGAAGAGAGTCATTTAGGGTGACCGTAGCTTTTCCTGCAACCACTAACCAATGTTCTTGTCTTTTCTTATGCCTTTGTAGGGACAGTCTTGCCCCTGGCTTAACCACAATCCTTTTGACCTTGTGATCTGTTTCATCTGCTAAAATGGTAAAGCTACCCCAGGGACGATGCTCTGTAATTTGTAAAAATTCTTTTTGCTCCAGGTTAGACATAAAACTCTCCTTCTTAAACTGGTTTAAACCAGAGATAACCATAGGGAGGCAGGTTTATCTCTTTGGAGATAATATTATCAGTTAAAAGGTCTTTTACTTTATTAAGGCCTGATTCAATTTTGTCCAGAGGTATGGTCCTGGAATTTTTAGTTAGATTGTAAAGACAAAATACACTTTCACTTTCTGTACCTGGTATACGCTTTAAACCCAAAAGTCCCTTTTCCAGGTTTAATACTTCTTGCTTACTTTCATGGTGAAAGGCGATATGGTTTTTACGGGCCAGGAGCATCTTTTTATATTCCTTAAATACTATGTATTCTTTGCTTTTAGGATTATTTAATTTGTTTTTTAATTCTTCATATTGAAAAATAGGCCTATTTATAGACCTGTTTTGTTTATTCTTTTCTACTCCTTCATAATAGTTGGAAGTGCCAAAGAGACTGGGTAAATATATTCCAGGTATTCCCTGTAAGCTTAACATAATGGCTTGAGAGCATAAAAAGCGTTGGATTTGTAAGGATATATTATCTTTGTCCTCTGGATCTTTTAGGGCATCAAAGTAGGTAATATTTAGTTCATAGGGCTTTTGAGTATCTTTTTCCTGACGATAGGAAACCAGACCTCCTAAATCCTGGATGGTCTGGACTAAATTTTCCAATTCTTTTTCAGAAATAAGCCCTTCCAGAGGCCTAAGGCCAATACCATCGTGAGAAGCTGTAAAATTAAAAAAGGTGCAATTTTCTGGAGGAGAGATATTCTGGAGCCATTGGGTTAAAAGCTGGGAATCTTGGTGGTGAAAGGAATAGAGTAGAAGGGGTGGAAGACTAAATTGGTATACCATATGGGCTTCATCTTGTTCACCAAAATAACTGTAATTATCCTCTTGAGGGAGATTGGTTTCAGTAAGGAGCAGTACTCCTGGCGCTAAATAATCTATAATATCTCTAAAGAGTTTTACTACCTCGTGGGTTTGAGGAAGATTGAGACAAGAAGTGCCTATTTCCTTCCACAGGTAGGCAATAGCATCCAGGCGAATAATCCTGGCTCCCTTAAGGATATAAAAGAGAAGGATATCCAGCATTTCTATAAGTACATCCGGGTTTTTGTAGTTTAAATCTATCTGGTCTTCACTAAAGGTAGTCCAGACCCATTTAGTGCCCAAAACTGTATCCACTGGGGTTAGCAAGGGAGTGGTTCTGGGCCTTGCTACCTGGGAGAGATCGGTTTTAGGATCTACTTCTATAAAGAAATCTAGAGCAGGCAGGATGCCTCCAATATAGTCTTGAAACCAACTGGAGCACTTGGAAACATGATTTAAAACCAGATCTACCATGAGGATATATTTTCTGGCAATGCGCTCTATATCTTGCCAGTCTCCAAGCTCTGGGTTGACTTTGCGATAGTCTATTACAGAAAAACCATCATCAGAACTATAAGGGAAAAATGGAAGAATATGGATACCTTGAATATATTCTTGAAGCTGGGAGTCCAGAAATTGAAGCAGGCTTTGCAAGGGAACTGTGCCTTTTTCTTGAATCATATGTCCATAGGAGATGAGAATGGTTACATTTTGTTCCCAGAGAGAAGGGTCCACTTTAGAAGATAAACTTTCATAACGGGCAACAAGCAAGGCTATTCGATCTAAAATACGGTTTAAGTTGGCCTGAGGATAGAGAAAGCTTAAACGCTTTTGTAGGCGTTTTTTAAAGGAGTCTTCAATACGCCACATCATTTTACTCCTTGTTACTATTTTTTATTTTCTCTATTTTAATAAAGGAAAAATAAAAAAGAAGCAAGTAAAGGCCAAAAAAATAATAAGTAAGGATGAAAGTTTTAAGAAAGTTGATGGGTGATATTATTTAAAAGAGTGGAAAGGGAATAACGAAGAGTTTTATAACTATAGTAGCGCTGGGCCAGGGCATAATTGAAGTTGACCAGTTCCTGGCGATAAGTTTCATTACTTAGAAGAATTTTTACTTCTTCTACCAGGTCATTGGTTACAATTCCATGCATGGTTGGGACCCAGAAGCCTTTGGGAGCAATGTCTCGTACCCACACCGGATAACTATTGATAACAATAGGTTTTTTAAAATAAAAGGCTTCTAACAGGGCATTACCAAAGCCTTCGTAGATACTTGGATACACTACCAGGTCAGCCTGCTGATAGATATCTGAAAGAATATAGATTTTTTTCCCTGCACAACTGATTCTGCGCCGATAATTTACCCTGTCTCCAAAAAAGATGATTTCTACTCCCATGGATTTAGCTAATTCTTGCAATTGATATTGGTATTCAGACCCCTCATCTCCTGCAGGGTGGGAGACAACCAACTTGCACTGAGGGTCATTTAGACGGTGAATAAGATTTATGCTGTGCTCTATGCCTTTTCGGGGCACAACTCTTGTGGGTTGTAAAATAAGTTTATCTTCTGGAGATAAGCCCAGATCTTGCCTCAAATCCTTTGCCCAGGGGTGGGGCTCTTCTGGAGGAGGATTGTCAAAGTCCAGGACATTGGGCACCAGGATAGAAGGCACGCCTTTGCGTAAGGCCAGCTGCTCTCTAGCACTTTGATTGATCACCACATGTTGCAGTTGGACATCCCTGGGAGGAAAAGCCATATCCAAAAGATCAGGCACACAATTAACCTGGAACCTATCTCTTTCCCAGTAAAAATCGTGATGATGGGCAATGGCAGGGATACAGGTTTCAGCTAAAAAGCTGGTAATGGCTACTCCTAAAGGAAGGTGCATAGGGATAGCCAGGGCATTTTGAATAATCAGGATGTCTATTTGAAAATTTTCTACAAATTCGTAGAGAGTTTTTTTGAGATATTCACTTAAGTCATAAATGCGGCGGGTTACTTTGGGAGAGCGTTTGACCTTTCCCCAGATATGACGGTTTATCCACTCATTGTCAGGATGGGCAAAGTAGGCTTCAGGTATGCAAAAGGATTCTTCTTTAGGAGTTTCTAAAAGCCCTGCATACCAGAAACATTTGTGTCCTTCTTCTTTGAGTACTTCTCCCCATTTAGCAGCTTCTAAAGAAACACCGTCAGTACCTGCAAAACGGGTAGAAACAAATCCTATGTTATATTTTTGCTTATGCATAAAAATTTTTGTTGGGTAAAAAATAATTTTCGGGTATAGCTCCTTTTAAAATATGTCAAGCAAGTTTTAGACCAGAGGTGGGAGAAAGGTAAATGCTTAAAAAGATGAAAAAAGACCTGGAAGAAATTTTTTGGGCTGGACTAACCGAGGTGTTGCCTGAGAAAAAAATTCCTAAATTTTTGCGTCTCCAGGAAAATATTTTGTTTATTGGTCCAGATCTTCAGTTGGATTTAGAAGATTATGAATATGTGGTAGTTTTAGGGGCAGGCAAGGCCAGTGCTTCCATGGCCCTGGCTGTGGAAAAGATTTTACAGGATTATATTAGTACTGGCCTGGTCATAGTAAAGGACAACCACTCTCTGGATTGTCAGAAAGTTAAGATCAAAGAAGCCTCCCATCCCCTGCCAGATACCAGAGGACTTTTAGCTACCAAAGAATTACTGGAAATAGCTAAAGGTTACAGAAGTGAAAAGACTTTAATTTTATTTTTGCTTTCTGGTGGGGCCAGCTCTTTATTGGTTTTACCTGCCTCTGGCCTTACTTTAGAAGACAAGCAAAAAACTACAGATGTGCTTTTAGCCAGTGGAGCAGATATCAAAGAGATTAATGTCCTGAGAAAGCACTTAAGCGAAGTAAAGGGTGGAAGATTGAAAAAACTTTTAACACCTTCAGTGGTGGTGAGTTTGATTATTAGCGATGTTCTTGGTGATGACCTGGAAAGTATAGGATCTGCTCCTTTGGTTGGGGATAGTTCTACCTGGGAGGATTGCTGGCACATTGTGGAGAAATATGGTCTGGAAGATAAACTTCCGCCCAGGGTAATTTTTCGCCTGAGAAAGGGGTTAAGAGGAGAAATCGAAGATACTCCCCTGCCTTCAGATCCGTGTTTTGAACGAAATTTTAACTTTATTCTGGCGTCCAATCGCCAGGCTTTGCTTGGAGCAGCCCAAAAGGCCAGGGAATTGGGTTATAATTCTTTATTGTTAAGTAGTTTTATCCAGGGAGAAGCCAGAGAAGTAGGGAGGGTTTTAGCCAGTGTATACAAAGAAATTTTATATCACGATAAACCCGTGCCTAAACCTGCTTGTGTTTTAAGTGGAGGAGAGCCCACAGTTTGCTTGACTCCACCTATAGGTAAAGGAGGAAGAAATCAAGAATTGGCCCTGTCAGTTGGGCTGGAAATAGCAGGGTTGTCTAATGTTCTTTTTGCTTCCCTGGGTACAGATGGAACTGATGGGCCTACAGATGCCTGTGGAGCCATTGTTTCTGGAGAAACTAGAAAACTAGCCGAAGAAAAAGGATTATTTTTAAGAAAATATTTGAACCTTCACGATAGTTATAATCTATTTAAACAATTAGAGGCTTTGGTTATTACTGGCCCCACCTATACCAATGTGATGGACATGCACATTGGCCTTATTAAGTGAGTTAAGGTAAAGAGTAGTTTTTAGCCAGGCTATAGTTCTGTTAAACCCTTTAAAAAAATATTGACTCTCTTTTCAAGAGAAGCTAAAAGATGAATTCTTCGCCCGGGTGGCGGAATCTGGTAGACGCAAGGGACTTAAAATCCCTCGGTACATTGTACCGTGCCAGTTCGAGTCTGGCCCCGGGCACCATGAGAAAAAAAAGAAAGGCAGGGATAACTCCCTGCCTTTCTTTTTGGTCTGTTTTAACTTTTTTAGCTTTCAATGGCTATCTTCTTGGCCCTGGCCTTTTCTGCTTTGGGCAGAGTGATAGTGAGTACTCCCTTTTTATATTTGGCTTTGATTTTATCTTCTTGTACTTCTACAGGTAGAGGAATGGCACGGTAAAAGGAACCATAACTTACTTCCATGCGCACGATATTTTCTTTTTCGCTCTTTTCTTCCCTTTTCTTTTCTCCCTGCAGGATAAGGTAATTGTTTTCCAGGCGTACATCCAGGTCTTTGGTATCCAGGCCTGGAATTTCCGCTTTGACAATAATTTCTTCATCAGTTTCCCTTACTTCAACAGCGGGAGTAAATAAGCCTGTGGCCAGTTCGCCATTGCCCCATAAACTTTCTTTAAAAAAGCGATCTACTTGATCGAATACATCAAAGACACTGGTTGTAGGAGTGAGAACACCTTCATTGCGTTTGCTGCGAATGCTGGGAAGAAGTCTTTCTAACATGGCCCTCACCTCCTTTTTATTTTATTTTTTTATTCAGCACTTATTTCAATTTTTTTAGGTTTGGCTTCCTGAGCTTTGGGTAAAAAGAGAGTTAAGACCCCATTTTTTAAGGAAGCCTTAATGTTTTCCTTGTCCACCACTTCAGAAAGGGTAAATTGCCTTCTGTATTCCCCTGGTACAAATTCCAGGTGAATGTTTTTCACCTTTTCTTGCTCTGGAATACGGGCTTTAGCCCTTATTTCCAGTTCATTTTCCTTTAAGTTTAGTTCCACATCTTCTTTGCCCACCCCAGGTAAGTCCAGAAGGATATAAAAACCTTCTTCCTTTTCCAAAATATCTGTATAAGGGCTAAAGATGGGAATATTTTCTCTATTTTTTTGAACGACTGCTTCAGTCATTTTTACTCCTCCTTTAATTTTGCTCTATTGCAATTTTTTTAGGTTTACTTTCTTTAGCCTTAGGTAATACGACTTCAAGAATTCCGTCTTTTAACTTTGCTTTAATGTTATCTTTATCTATGTCTATATTTAGATTGATAATTCTTTGAAAAAGTCCATTTGGTCTTTCCTGACGATAATAATTTCCTTTTTCAGATTTTCTTTCTCCTTTTATCACCAGACTTCCATCGGTAATAGTCAATTCTATATCGTTGATATCAACGCCAGGTATTTCTGCTAATACATAAATGTTTTCTTCATCTTCTTTTAAGTTGACAGGTGGATAGGCAAATTTCCTTTGACTTATTGTTGTTGGGCTAAAAAAAGTGTCTAATAGTTTATCCAATTGCCTTGGCATATCATAAAAAGTGCTTAAATCTATGACCATTTTTTCACCTCCTGCATTGTGTTTTCAAAAATATAAATAAAAAGAGATAAGAGATAGTCAAGAGGGGAAAGAAAAAAATTAACCAGAAAAATAGGGAAAGGGGAGAAAAGAAGTGGTTTAAAGCAAAAAGTTAGGCAAAAAGGTCCAGCAAGGTTCCTACCATGGAATCATAGGTTTGGAGAACTTTAGCATTGGCACTAAAATTGGTTTCAGTGATTAGCTCTGTGGTAAGTTCCTGGATGAGATCTGTATTGCTGCTTTCTACATAGGTTAGTTCTTGCTCTACCTGGGAGTTTTCTTCCTTGAGGGAGATTTCTGGAATCAGCGCTCCTGGAGAGTTGTCCTCTATGATTTGACTGACCACTACACCCTGATCCTGAGGGCCTGTTTCCAGGTCAGCCCTGCTGGATTTAAACTCATTGGTATTTATATTAGCCAGATTGTTGGCACTGACTTCCTGAATAAGGCTAAAACTTTCCAGGGCTGATAAACTGGGATAAATGGTCATTTTTTTCTCCCTTGTTGGTGAAGGAGTGAATAGTTTTGCTTTTCAAGTTTTGTAAAAGATTTTTAGGCTATTTTTCAGGAAGAATCAAGAGGGTAAATTTTTTTATTTTTTTGGGAAGTGTTTCTAGAGTTTATAAGATACATTTGGATTAAAGGGAATTGACAAGTTGAGTAAAATAATTGAAATAACTAAAAAATACTTAGCAACGAAGTGAGTGGGTGTTTAGGAAGTTGGTTTATGTAGTTTAAGGTTTGAGCAATATTTTAAATTTAATAGATAGAGCAAAAATAAGAAGGGTAGCTGGCTATTAATATTTATATGAAAATTTAAGGAGATATAGCTATGGAAGAAAAGGTTCAAGGTTTTGAGGAAGAAATAGATCTTTTGGAACTTTTGGAGAGGCTTTACAAACAAAAATGGTTAATCCTGGGTATTACAGCCCTAGGGTGTCTGTTGGCTTTGATAATTACCCTTTCCATGCCCAAAAAATATCGGGCAGAAGCTTTGTTTGAGCTTAAGTTTATTACTTTTCCGGAAGTTTCTGAGGCTTTTAAGGGATATCAAAAAAATCAATCTCCAGGGCTTGAGGTAAAGTTTATTGCAGTTAGAGGAACTAATAATATCATTAAAATTGAAGCAGAGGATAAATCTCCAGAGAGTGCAAAAGATAGCTTAAATAAAGCAGTAAACTTAATAAATCAGAGTTTATTTAAAGAGAAAGTGGATAAAAAAGTTAAGGAAATAAACACAAGGTTAGAGTTTATTCAGATAGCCTTAGAAGAGGTAAATAAAAAAAGCGGAATTATTTATGACCCAGCAAAGGCAGCTGATTTGTTAACAGAAAAAGAAAATTTGGAACAATGGCTTAAAAAGCCTCAAATTTTATATCCTGTAACTGAAGTTAGTGTAAGTAATAATCCTGTAAAACCAAAACCAGTACTTAATATAAGTGTAGGAACTGTTTCTAGTTTATTCCTGGGGATTTTTATTGCACTTTTTAAAGATGCTTTAAGAGAAAGGAGAAGAGGAAAACAGTTGGCTTAAGAGAAGGAGGATAGTTGTGTAAATAATGTTGAAAAGTTAAAATACTGAAATGTGCAATGGGTAAACGTTGAATTAAAAAGGAACAAACATGAAAAAACTACCCATAGGAATACAAACCTTTAGAAAAATTCGGGAAGAAGATTATGTTTATGTGGATAAAACAAAAGAGGCTTA
>LDZQ01001545.1_pt1 | contig 20066 bp, 22 predicted proteins | sample 615361 | NCBI WGS metagenome assembly LDZQ01 (sample SAMN03408297, study PRJNA278302) | terrestrial metagenome | isolation source: oil reservoir sample I2 | place: USA: Alaska, North Slope, Ivishak formation | collected 2013 | reverse complement strand
TAAAAATACGATCTGCGGTGGGGAAAATGGTTAAAGCTGCCCTCCCAACTTCAAAAGGTGGACTTGATGAGAGGGTGCATGAAAGCCTCGTAAGGGCAGAGACTTTCACGTTGGTGGAACTTGAGGATGGAGAAATCAAGGATGTAAAAGTTCTGGAAAATCCCTATAAGGATGAACCTTATGGTGCAGGCTCCAAGGTTGCCCTATTTCTGGTTAACCTGGGAGTAAACGTCCTCTTGACACCTATGGACTGTCCCAAGGGAAAGGCAATACTTGAGGCAGGAGGGGTTAAAATAATCAAAGTAAAACCGGGAAAACGGGTAGAAGAAGTAATCAAGAGTCTCCAAAGTAGCTTATAGCCCCCGTTGGGCATATCCTTTGGCAACCCCTGCAGAACTCCACGCACTCCTCTGGTTTTATCACTTTGGGCTTGCCCTCGGAGGCATCGTAAACCCCATGGGGGCAGAAGTTTGCACAAGTTAAGCAGCCGGTGCACTTGTCATAGTCGATTATGGGATACCAGTTGTCTGCCATTTTCATCCCTCCTGAGTATCAACGCTCATGGCTTCATTAATTGCTCTCCTCCCCATTCCGTAAGCTAGAACTACCTCGGCATTGTGTTCCTTGATAAAGTTCGGCAAATCTCCTGGACTATGTTCATCAAAGGGCACTTCAACAACCTCTACGTTCTTTGTTTTTCCCTCTTCAACATCAACAAAAACAAAATACTCAGCCCTTCCAAAGTGCCTACTTACGTTGCTTTCTAAGCCCCTGTTATCCTCGGCGGGTATTGCAATTCTCATGTACATCACCAAAAATGGATGAAGTTTGATGCATATAAAGTTTGTGCATATGCACAGAAATCATAATAGGAAAGCTTATCAGATTTGAGAGCGTATATTATTTGAGGGATATCCATGACCGAGATAAAGCACGTAAAAATCGGAGAGGATAAGTTTAGGATTACGGAGGAGGAAGTTGCCAGAAGGGAGCTTAAAGTTACAAAGATAAGTGACGACGTCATTCAGGTGCAGGAAGAAGTTCATGGCATTATAGCCCTTGTGGGTGCTGTAAGCAGCGTTAACATCAAGAAAGAAGAGCTTAAAGAACTTATAAAGGTCGCAAAAGAGGAATTCGGCTGGACTGATATCTGCTGAACCTTTTACCCTTTTCTTCTTTGGTATCATTGGGAGTGATATATTTTATGGTGGTAAAATTTTATAAGATCGAAAGTAAACGTATTATTGGTGATGTCACATGGCAGTTGGAGAAAAGATAACTATCAGCGTGATAAAGGCTGATATTGGGGGATGGCCGGGACACTGCAAGGTTCATCCAGCCCTTATCGAGAAGGCTAATGAGCTTTTGGGTAAGGCAAAAGAAGAGGGGACAATAATTGATTTCTACGCCACATACTGCGGCGATGATTTGCAGCTTATCATGACGCATAAGCACGGTGTTGACAGTGAGAAAATACACGGTCTAGCTTGGAACGTGTTTAAAGAAGCAACTGAGATAGCAAAAGAGCTCGGTCTCTACGGGGCTGGCCAGGATTTGCTTAAAGATGCCTTTAGTGGGAACGTTAGAGGAATGGGCCCAGGAGTGGCCGAGATGGAGATTACCCTGAGAAAAAGCGAGCCTATCGTTACATTCCACATGGATAAGACAGAGCCGGGAGCATTTAACCTGCCGATCTTTAGGATGTTTGCCGATCCCTTCAACACTGCTGGACTGGTCATTGATCCCCACATGCATATGGGCTTTAGATTTGAGATATGGGACATAAAGGAGCACAAAAAGGTTATTATGAACTCCCCGGAGGAGCTTTACGACATTTTGGCACTGATAGGTGCAAAGTCGAGATACGTAATAAAGCGCGTGTATCCAAAGAAAGGGCACAAGCTTCCTGAAGATGAGCCGGTTGCCGTTATAAGCACCGAAAAGCTTTACGAAATTGCTGGCGAATACATAGGAAAAGACGACCCAGTGGCAATAGTAAGGGCTCAAAGCGGTCTCCCTGCCCTTGGAGAAGTCTTGGAGCCATTTGCATTCCCACACTTGGTAAGTGGATGGATGAGAGGAAGTCACAACGGCCCAATAATGCCCGTTCCCCTCAAGTATGCAACCCCATCGAGATTCGATGGACCTCCAAGGGTTGTAGCGTTGGGATGGCAGATCAACAAGGATGGAAAGCTGATAGGTCCAGTTGACCTCTTTGAGGATGTTGCATTTGACGAGGCAAGAAAGAAGGCATTGGAGATTGCAGATTACATAAGAAGACATGGACCCTTTGAACCACATCGCTTACCGCTTGAGGAGATGGAATACACAACTTTGCCAGGTGTTTTAGAGAAGCTTAAGGACAGATTTGAGCCGATTTGATCTTCCTTTGCTAATCTTCTTTTTTTTGGTTCTAAAGAATCTATGAAATTCACTTGCATTATCCAAAAATCTTAAATAATTTGCTCTTTTACATAACACTCAGAGTGATATGGGAGGGAGGGATATGAGGTTTTCAGTGCTTAAGATAAACCTCGATGAAAAGAAAGTTGAAAGTGAAGAATTTGAGCGGGAGGGTATTTATGGCATAATTGATTATGCCTTGTACTTGCACGATGAAGTTTATAAGACCCACGAGCTCAAAAATCCCTATGATCCGAGGAACGTCATGATTTTTGGAAAAGGGCCTTTTGCTGGTTCTGTTCTTCCGGGCGCTCATAGAATGACTTTTGTTTACAGATCGCCTCAGTACGGAGGGGTTTTCCCATCAACTATGGGCGGTGCGGCTTATCAGTTTCAGAGGGTTGGAGTAGATTTTGTGGTTCTTGAGGGCAAAAGGGAAAAGCCCACAGTAATAGTGCTTTCCAATGACGGAGAAAACCTGAATGTTGAGCTCCACGAGATAGAGCTTGAAAAGGTAATCGAAATATGGAAGGATTACAAAGGGGAAGAGGGAGTTTATGCTCTCACTCAATACCTCATAGATAACTTCCATGACAAGTTTGATGGAATGGAGTATAGAATAGCTTGTGTTGGGCCTGCTTCTCTAAATACGCACATGGGAGCAGTGTTCTCTCAAACTTTGAGAAACGGCAAGAGAGTTGTCGGAAGTGAGGATTGGGCTGCTAGGGGAGGAACTGGGAGCGTTTTGTTGAGGGCTCATAACGTTGTTGCCATAATATTTGGAGGAAAGGCAAGGAAGAAGTTTCCAAAAGAGGACATAAGCAATATAAGGGTGGCAAAGCCGATAGTGGAGGGCATTCACAAGAAACCTATGAATGAAGTCATATCGGAAAAAACTGTGAAATACAAGTACAACCCCAAGCTCAAGACGGGAGGAACCTTTGGAGGGAACTATCCAGCCGAAGGAGATTTCGTGCCCATACTAAACTGGCAGATGCCATATATCCCAAAAGAAGAGCGTATTAAGATCCACGAGAACATAATGAAATACTACTGGGAGCCCTTTAACAAAGAGGCGATAGAAACTAAAAACTGGACTAACTGTGGGGAACCCTGTCCAGTAGTGTGTAAGAAATACGCCAACGGTCACCACATAGAGTACGAGCCGAGAGAAGCTAATGGGCCTTTAAGCGGTGTGATAACCCTTAGGGCAAGCGATATAAGCGTTCACGCTGTTGATGCCATGGGGTTTGATGCGATCAGCTTTGGAGGTACCGCTGCGTGGGTTTTGGAACTGGTTTATAGAGGTTTGCTCAAGCCAGAAGAAGTTGGAATTAGCGACAAGCCTGAATTTGATAAGGATTCTCTTCTCTTAAAGCCCGTTGAGACTAGTGAAAAGAATGCCAAGCTTGTTGCTGAATTAGCCCACAGAGTTGCTTTTGCTGAAACGGAAATTGCCAGGATAATTGGTGAAGGCATAAGGAGGGCTAGTGAGATACTTGATGAGAAATTCAAGGATAGATTGAGCTATGGAGAAAGCTTCAAAGACTATGGAGTTTACACACCCATAGGAATAAACGGGGAGATGGTACCCACTATGTACTGGGCTATTGGGAACTACATTCCTTTACCAATCCAAGGTCGCTACTGGACTTTCTATCAGTTTGGAGTATTCTTAGAGCCTGAAGAGCTTGCAAATAAGATAGTCGTCAGTGCCCTTTATGAATACTGGTACGACAACGTTGGTTGGTGTCGCTTTCACCGTGGATGGGCAAAGCCTGTGTTGAAGGCACTCTTTATGGAAGCTTATGGGGAAAATGTGGACATGGAAGAACAGGCTAAGAAAACAATAAGAAAACTTGTTAACTTCCTCAAAAAGGCAGGTTATGAGCCGGTATTCTGGGATTCAATGAGGGTTATAGACTTGGTTGCAAAAGGTGCAGAAGAGTTTGGCAACGAAAGATGGGCAGAGCAGTTTAAGAAAGACAAAGTTGTGACAGCAAAGGAGTACCTTAGAAGGGTTTTGGCAGAATACAGCAGAATTTTGGGAGTTGATTGGACGCTTTAATTTTTCACTTTGTCTTGTCTAAAAAAGAGGTGGTAAAAGATGTTGAAGGAGCCGATTATAGCCATAAATTTTAAGACGTATATTGAGGCCACCGGAGAGAGGGCTTTAAAAATAGCCAAGGCGGCAGAAAAAGTTTACAAGGAGACGGGGATAACAATAGTCGTGGCGCCCCAGTTGGTTGATCTTTATAGAATCGCTCAAGAAGTTGAAATTCCGGTCTTTGCTCAACATATAGACCCGATAAAACCCGGAAGCCATACCGGGCACGTTTTGCCGGAGGCAGTAAAAGAGGCCGGAGCCGTTGGGACTTTACTCAACCACTCCGAAAACAGAATGATCCTTGCGGATTTGGAAGCTGCAATAAGAAGGGCTGAGGAAGTCGGCTTAATGACAATGGTCTGCAGCAACAACCCTGCAGTTAGCGCGGCAGTTGCCACTCTAAATCCGGATTACGTTGCTGTTGAGCCTCCAGAGCTGATCGGCACTGGAATTCCAGTCAGCAAGGCAAAGCCTGAAGTGATAACCAACACAGTGGAGCTCGTTAGGAAGGTAAACCCAGAGGTTAAGGTTCTTACTGGGGCCGGTATCTCAACGGGAGAAGATGTGAAGAAGGCTCTAGAATTGGGGACTGTTGGAGTTCTCTTGGCAAGCGGTGTCACAAAAGCCAAAGACCCAGAAAAAGCAATAAGAGACCTCGTATCGCTGATAATTTAATCTTTAACAATCATTATCTCCGCTTCAATGTCCTCTAGAGATGCGTTCCATCCTCCCACTACATACCTTTTTCCATCTTTTGTTTCAACTGTTATGTTTGAGATAACCTTTCCTTCATTTTCAAAGAAGTCAACTATCCTTCCAATTAAATGGACGGGTTCTTGGGTCTTCACGAACTTTCCGTGTACTTCTATCTCACTTCCAATTAGGTTGTGATCCCTTATGTCCTCCACGAGAGCTCTAATATGTATGTAGCTCTTTGGAAGCTTTATCCTTTTTTCTTTTTTCTTATAGACTAGTTCTCCAGTGGGCCACAGTGCATGGTAAAAGTATCTATCGAGCATGAAAAGGAGATTTTTGTCCATTATTATTAAGGCGTAGCCCCTTATTGTTTGTTCTTTTGATTTGAACGCTTCGGGGGGAGCGTAAATGCCCAGATTTTTGTCTTGTATTACTATTGTTGGGTCCTCTACTTCTCTTACCTTAATTTTGTCTGCAATTTTTGGAACTTCCTTCTTTCCATACAAAAAGAGGTCAATTGTGACTTCCTTGTTTTTTGCCTTTAAAAATGGTGCCAGCTTTTCCAAAAGTTGTGAAGGAATTGCAAGGGAAAGGTGGTACTGGGCGTTCTTTATTGCCTCTGTTATGTAGTTCTCCAATGTTGTTTTGCTTTTTACTACTATTACCTCTCTCCGGCTTTCGTGGGGGGTGTACATGGCTTTTAATTCTTTTTTTGCGAGCTCTACCTTTTTCAGGTAGCCCTTTTCCATTTCGTCGAAAACTTTTTCCGGATCGAGTGGAACTATTTTCTTTGGCCTTTCACTTGTTATTGCAACAAAGCCCTTGCTCATTAAACTCCGCACAACGTCGTATATTCTTGGCTGGGGAACTTTTGAGAGGGAGGCGAGATCGCCTGCTGTGAGGGGTCCTTGCTTGATTAAAGTAAGGTATGCATTTACCTCATATTTGTTCAATCCCAACTCCTTCAAGAGCGCCTTGAGCTCGCCTTCCTCCATTTGCTCTCCCTCATATTATGGCTTTTTCAGTGTCCTTGTCAAATACGTGGATGTTATCCAAGTCAATAACTATTTTAACCTTACTCCCGACCTCAAGGGGTATGTGGCCTGGGAGCTTTACCTTTATGATTTGGCCGCTTCCTATATTGGCATGGACGATCGTGTCTGTTCCCAAAGCCTCAATAAAATCTACTGTTCCCTCTATTGTTGTGCTTCTCTTCACGTGCTCTAGAGATGAGATACCTTCTATAGTCATGTGTTCAGGTCTTATACCGAAGACAACTGTTTTGTCGATATACCTCTCTAGGAGCTCTTTAAAGTCCCTTGAAAGTGGAATCTCAAACCCTTCTCCCTCTAGGATAATGGAGTCATCCTTCTCTTTAACACTCACCTCAAGTAAGTTCATCTCCGGAGCGCCTATGAACGTTGCAACGAATATCGAGTTGGGCTTCAAATAAACCTCCGTTGGAGGTCCGACTTGAAGGAGCTTCCCTTTGTTCATTACCGCTATCCTATCTCCCATTGTCATGGCCTCAACTTGATCATGGGTAACGTATATTGTGGTGACCTTTAACTTCGTTTGGAGCTTCTTGATTTCCGCCCTCATTGTAACTCTGAGCTTAGCATCGAGGTTGGAGAGCGGTTCATCCATAAGCAGAACATCCGGTTCGACCACTATTGCCCTTGCAACGGCCACTCTCTGTCTCTGACCACCACTGAGTTGAGCGGGATATCTGTCAAGGAGCTCCTCTATTTGAAGCAGCTCCGCGGCCCATTTAACCCTTTTATCTATCTCGTCCTTTGGGTACTTTTTAATTTTCAATGGAAACGCTATGTTATCATAAACTGTCATGTGAGGCCATACAGCATAGCTCTGGAAAACCATTGATATGTTTCTGTCTTTGGGAGGAAGGTAAGTTACATCTCTCTCCCCAAACCATATCTTTCCGCCTGTTGGCGTTTCTAAGCCTGCTATCATTCTAAGCGTTGTGGTCTTACCACAACCGCTCGGTCCGAGGAGTACAAGGAATTCTCCGTCTTTTATAGTGAGATTTACCCCATCAACGGCCTTTACCCTTCCTTTATCAAAATACTTCTTGAGGTTTTCAAGCCTGACTTCCACCATTTTTAACACCTCATTTCAGTGTTATACCCCACATTGTTACCAAATACTTCCTAGCAAAGAATATGAACGTTATAGCGGGAAGTATCATGATGAATGCTGCTGCAAACTTGTAGTAATCGGGTGCTGCTCCTCCACTCGCTCCGGCCATTATTGACAAAATTTGAGCCGGTAAAGTTCTGTGGGATAGGGTTAAAATTGACGCTACAAAAACTTCGTTCCATGACATGACGAAGGTAAACATAGCCGCAGCAGCTAAGCCGGGTAATGCTAGGGGCAGGGTAATTCTGAAGAACGAACCTAACCTCGTGAGTCCAAACACCATGCCTGCTTCCTCAAGCTCGGTTGAAACACCTGCAAAGATGCTTGAGGTTATTAAGACTACAAAGGGAAGCGCCATTGCCGTATGGGCAAGTGCAACCCCTAATAATGTATCAATGAGGTTGAGCTTTATGTAAAGGATTACGAGGGGAATTGCCATCACAGGTATTGGGAACATTCTAAGAGCCACTATCGACAGCTTTATGGTGTCCTTTCCGGGGAAGATAAACTTTGCAACTGCATAACCAGCAGGAATTCCAAAGGCGAAGCTTATTGCTATTGTGATAAGTGCAACAATAACGCTGTTTTTAATTCCATCTAATGCTCCGAGCGTGAAGAGAAGGGTTTTGACGTATTTTATTGTGAAGCTTGTTGGGATGACCTTCTTCGGATCGTAATAGTCTTTTGGAAGAGCAAAGCCATAAAGCGTTGAGATTATTATCGGGATTACTATCCAAGCAACTACAGTAAAAATAAACGCATAGAAGGCTAGCCTTTTTAGCATGAACTTTGTTTCTTGGTTCATCTTCTCACCTCCAGATACTCAGCCTTCATGAACTTAATATAGAGTGCTCCAAGCAACAGTGAAAGTCCCGCTATTACTAGAGCGTAAATTGATGCCACGTCGTATTCTTTGAGCTCTGTTAGCCTATAGAAACCTTCTCCAGCCAGGGTTGGGATGTCTCTTCCAGCCAAAATCCATACAATACCGAATATCTGCATTGCGAAAAGAGTCCTGATGATCAAAGCACTCTGGATGCTTGGCTTTAAGAGGGGAATCACTATCTTCCTCAGCCTTGTCCAGTAATCTGCTCCAAAGACCTCTGCTGCCTCTAGATACTCATTGCTTATCATCTGAAGTCCGGCAAGGATTATGACAAAAACTATTGATGTTGCCCTCCAGAGCTCGGCTAGAACAATAGCCAGAAACTCCATATGGCGATATTGATACCCAAAGAAGTAGATAGGCTGATGGATAAGTCCAATATTCAGAAGAAGCTTATTTAAGAATCCGCTTGGGGAGAGCATGGAATACCATATCAAACCCGCAGCTACGTCGCTTATCGTTAGCGGGATTGTAAGGGCATAAATAGTAAGATCCTTTCCTTTAAATGCCCTGTTAACAGCAAGGGCCAATATAAGGGCTAACCCAACTTGGGTTGGGACAATAACTCCCGCAAGGGCTATGGTATATTTTAAAGCCTCCCAAAAATAAGGATCGGCAAATGTTTTTCTAACAGTTGCGAGAGAAAACTGCCCATTTTGGGTAAACGCAGTATAGAGGGCTTGAACAAGGGGATATCCAACAAAAAACAGCAGATATGCAAATGCGGGTAAAATTAAAAGATAAGGAATGTAGGAGGATTTGACCTTCATGGCACCTCCCTCATGGAATCTCTTGTCCCATCTCTTGGAAGAGCTGCTTTACTTGTGGGCCGAGTTCTTTAACTACTGCTTCTGGGTCTTCGCCTTTAAGGACGATCCTTTGGAATGCAGTTCTGTAAGCGTCTGTGAACTGTCCTCCCTTTTCGCCGAGGTTTGGAATCATGGCTACAACTGCATCGGGAGTTGCTGATTGTGCAGTGACACCTTCTGCGATGACTTTAAGTGGACCTGAGGGGATTGCACCAGTTGCTTCTTGGACTGTCGGGAAGAATCCAACGTTTTCGAGGATCTTCACCTGGGTTTCTGGCTTTGTGAGGTAGTCTATTAACTTCCAAGCTTCATCTGGGTGAGGAGCATTCTTTGGAATTGCCAATCCTGCAACTACGAGGATGAACCCTCTTCCCTTTGGCCCTCTTGGCACTGGGACTACTGCGAACTGATCTGGGTTGGTTTCTATTGCGTTCTTTATTCTTGCGGTGTGATCCCAGGCAATCATAACTTCTCCCCTAAGGAGCGGCTCACCCATAGCGTCCCATGTTGTGCTTGCTGGGTTGACATATTGCCAGAGCTCTCTAAGGTACTTCCACATTTCTACGGCTTCTGGGCTGTCGAAGTTTTTAGCCTGGTAGCCGGTAAAGCTTGGGTAGATGTAACCGTGGAGGAATCTGTGCAAGAGACCCTTTGGTCCAGCTGGGAATCCGAGCTGTGGTTGTCCTGTTGCATCTTTCAAGTTCTTAGCCCATTCAAGAAGAGCGTCGTACGTCCACTTCTCTGTCCCTTTCATGACGTCCTCTTGGGTAAGTCCAGCTGGCAGGTAATCGAACGCTTTCTTATTTACAACCATTACATAGGTGGCACTCATCCATGGGATGTAAACTTTCTTTCCGTTTATGGTTGCATATTTCTCGAAGGTGCTTATGAAGGTTCTTCCTTCAAGTTTTCTTCCGCTTAGGTCTTCAAGCCATCCCTTTGAGGCGAAGAAGTCCAATCCACCGTGAAGATCAGCTATCAAATCGATGGTTACCTTGCCAGTTTTTTCCTCTGCCTCAAGTCTTGTGGCCAAATCGGCATAACTGATAGGTATAAAGTTTACATCAATACCTGTTTGGTCACTAAACTCCTTAAGTAATTGCTCTTGTACAAAAGCTCTCTCCTCTGGGGGGGTTTAACTGTGTTGAAAGCCACGTTATTGTGACTTCTTCTGTGGTGGTTGTTTGTGTTGTGGTTTGGTCTCCCCCAATGCAACCACTCACTATCGCTCCTAAAAGAACCAAAACCAAAACTCCTACCAACCTTACCTTTCGGCTCATGGCCTAACACCTCTGAAGTATTCTGTTTGATTTTGCTAACTCAAAATATATAAATCTTGTGATATAAACCACTTTTTGTAGTTGTATTTAAAATGTGAAAAATGGAAACTCAGAGTTTGATAACTTTTCCAGTTTTTGAAGACTCGTAAGCGGCTAGAATTATCTTTAGGTTCTTTTTGGCGATTTCTCCGGTTATTGGTGGTTCTTTGTCTTCTATTATCGATTCTAAGAATGAGTTCACGATGCCATTGACATCGGCTCTCTCCCAGTATATCTTTTCCGCTCTGTCTTGATACACGGTAAAGTCGGGATATGCAGTTCTGACATCAAGGAATCCCTCCTTTCCGAGTATGTAGTACTTGATTTCCAGTCCATATGAGTATCCCTTCGGATTGCCCCATCCAGCGTTTAGAACTGCCACCACACCATTTTTGAATCTCAGCACTGCAGTGCCTATATCATCTACCGGGAATCCATATATTTTTGAATCAATGTCTGCGTAAACGCTCTTTGGTTCGCTGTTTGTAAGCCAGAGAAGAGAATCTATCCCATGTGGTGCGGTATCCATGAATCCACCGCCGCCTGCTTTTTTAATGTCTAAGAACCAGCTCATGTCCAAGCCTTCAAGGAAGATTGGGGGTTTGACGTACTCCGAGATCGAATATATGTACTCCAGATCTCCTATCTCTCCGGCTTCTATCATTTCTTTTGCCTTTCTAAGGGGTGTTGTAAACCTTGGATTAAAGGGAACCATGAGGTTTACACCGGCTTTTTTAGCTGCTTTAATAATTTCATCGGCGTCTTCGAGAGTTAAAGCAATAGGCTTTTCTAAAAGTATGTGCTTCCCTTCTTCGGCAGCCCTTATGGCAACCTCTTTATGTCTATAGGTTTCAATCGCTATATACACGGCATCTATCTTATTGTCTTTGAGGAGGGCTTCGTAGTTTTGGTAAAATTTTGCCTTCAGCTTTTCTGCCTCTGACTTAGCCACGTCTCTGTTTGCTCCATCACCAGATATTGCGTAGAGTCTTGCCTTTGGATTGGAGGCAAAAGTTGCTCCATACCTAAGTGCATGGGGATGAGCGTAGCTGATTATCCCAACGTTTATCATTCTACCACCCCCTTAAACTCCAAGGGCTCTTCTTTCTTTGCTGATTCTATCGCCGTCTCTGCCATTTGGAGGGCTATTAGTGCGTCTTTTGCAGTTATTGAAGGTTCTTCCTCTCCCATTATTACTCTGAAAAAGTGTCTTAGCTCGGTTTCAAATGCCTCAGGAAATGCTGAGAGTAATGGTGAAAAGCGCGGCATCTCAAAGTGGCTCTTTACCACTCCAACAACCGGTGTGTCTAGGGGGGTGTATCTTATCCTTCCGTTCTTTCCTAGGATATCTAGGTGGTGGTAAAAGACCCCATAGCGGGCTGGATAAGAGTAAGCCCAGCTTACCTCTGCTAATCCGGTTTTACCCCCTTCAAACTGTATCATCATCAAAAAGTGGTCATATGTTCCATTTACCTTTGCCTCTTTTCTTATGGCTTTTCCAATTCCAAGGATTTTTACAGGCTCACTCTCGAAGTACCACCTGAGAAAATCTGTAACATGGACTCCTAGGTCTATTGCAACTCCTCCCCCTTTATTTGGCTTCCAGTACCATGCAGTCTCTGGAAATGGCAATCTTTAGACTTCCGCCTTTCTTATCTGCATCGGTACTATGTTTCTCTTTTTTATCACTTCCTTTATCTGCACCCATCTCTTGTCGAATCTTCTGGTATGGCCAACCAAAAGCCATAATCCTTCCTTTTCTGCGGTTTTTATCATCTTTTGAGCTTCTTCAGTTGTAAGAGCTATGGGTTTTTCTACAATCACATGTTTACCGCTTTTTAGGGCTTTTATGGCCAGTTCAGCGTGAGTGTAAGTGGGGGTTAGGATTTCAACAACGTCTAAATCCAAATCGAGGAACTCATCTAAACTTGTGTACGGTTTTGCATTGAACTCCTTTGTAGCTTCTTTTGCCTTTTTCTCCTTTATATCCATGCAAGCAACGACTTTTATTTCTCTAATGTTTTTTAGGGCGTTTTTATGGGCTAAATTGAATATATTTCCGCATCCTATTATTCCAACCTTCAGCTTCCCCATGGGGAATCCCTCATGGTTATTAAATACCAAAAGATATTTAAGCATTTTTATTTTAAAACCACTATGAATGGTTGTATTTTGGTGGTCAACATGAGGGTCATTGTAGGTATTCCAAGCTATAACAACGCTGATACAATTGGATACGTCGTTAGACAAGCCGCAGAAGGACTAAAGAAGTATTTTGGGGGAGGTTTAATTATCAATTCAGACGGTGGGAGTAAAGATGGTACAAGAGAAGTTGTCATGAAAACTCCAGTCCCTGAAGGAGTTGAAGTAAGGAGTTTGGTTTACAAATGGCCAATACCAGGAAAGGGCAGTGCCATGAAAGAGGTCTTAGAGATAGCAAGGGAAGAAGGAGCCGATGCAGTGGTGTTTGTCGATAGCGACCTAAGGAGCATAACTCCAGAGTGGATCTACAAATTTGCCAAGCCAATTGAAGAGGGCTATCACTTCGTTGCCCCACTGTATTTAAGGCACAAATATGACGGAACAATAACCAACAACATAGCGTACCCAATGACAGCCTCTCTCTACGGATACAACGTCAGACAGCCAATAGGAGGAGACTTTGGAATCAGCTCAGAGCTTATAGACACCTATCTTGCCGATGAAGAAATTTGGAAAAGCGATGTAGCAAGGTTTGGAGTGGACATATTTCTGACCACTACTGCAATAGCGGAAGGCTTTAAAGTTATCCAGACAGCGCTGGGAGTTAAAATTCACGATCCAAAGGATCCAGCAGCTTCTCTAGGCCCAATGTTCAACCAGGTCGTGGGAACTCTATTTATGCTGATGCAAAAGTATGAGGATAAGTGGAAAAACGTTAGGGATATAAAACCGGTTCCGGTTTTCGGAGAGATGGAAGTTAGAGAACCAGAGCCTGTCAAGGTCAGCTTAGACCTGTTAAAAGAAAGGGCAAGGAATCTTTTCGAGGAAAATAAGGAGATTTTGGAGAGGGCACTCTCAAAAGAAACGTTTGAGAAAGTTAAAGAGGCACTAAGAACGTTCGACTTCGATGACGTCCTATGGAGTCATGTTCTCTTTGATGGGGCAGTGGCATATAAAAACGGAATACTCAAAAATGCCGAACCTTTAGTGCCGCTATATTTTGCAAAAACCGCAGACTTCGTGGAAAAAACAAAGGATATGACAACGGATGAGGCAGAAAAACTAGTTCTGAAAAGAGCGGAGACATTTCTAAGGGAGAAGGATTACCTTCTAGAGAGATGGTAAGAGCGCTTCCATCTTCTCATATATTTTGCTTTCTTTTAGGACTTTCTCGACCTTCCACTTTGGGGTTCTCATTATACTCATCTCGTAAAAACCCTCAAGGTTTCCCCAAAACTTCTTGGCAGCCATTGCTAAATAAATAACCTCTTTTGGTTTCAATTTTCGCTTTAAGTCTATGCATAAAATGTTGATGGCTCTCTCCAGCTTTTTGAAAGTTTTGTCACCTTCTAAAATCGCCAGCATAAAGTCTTCAATCGTTGGCTTTTGCCACTCCACGCAGGGGCCGAGGTCTATCTTGCTCCCGATTAAGAGGGGAATGACTTCAGTTTTTCCAACTTTAAAACCTTTCTTTGTTTTGCTATACTTGAAGGATGAGAGCTTGCCTCTTATGGAATCCATCACAGCTTTTTTGCTTTCATCTATGTCAATTGCAATGCCTATTTTCCCAACATGAAATCCAAAAACTTCCATTGCTCTCAAGAAGTTCCCAAGATTTCTTATTACTCCGGCGTTCCCTTCACTGGGGATTATGGCAATGTATCCGTTGTTCTTTATTAGCTCGTAGTTGTCTCTTTCGAAAAGCTTTTCAATTAGCACTAAATTAGGAGGAACTTCTCTGGCCTCTTTAAAGCCAAAGATCTTCTTATAGCTTGCTTTAAAGAACTTTGAATCGGTCTTCCCTTCACAGAAGAGAACGCTCACTTTTTCTGTGTTTGTTATCTCCGCCCCTCTCAGATCAAAATCAAGGTATTTCCTCAGCTCATAAGCTTCTTTGAAGGTTAACCCTTTACCCGTGTTTGAGTAAATTAAGACATGTCCTTCCCCTTGAAATCTCTTCAGTATGAGATCAATAAGCTCCAAGCTTACGGTTACAATCACTTCGTCGCCCTTTAGCTTATTAACGAATTCCCTAAGTTTTTCTCTGTTTTTTCCATACTCTGGGAATAAAATTTTTTCAAAATTTCTATCCGTTAGAGCTTCATCGTATCTGTCTCCAGTAACTATTATCATCTACTTCACCAGATCAACAGCTATAGCCCCTATAACTGCAAAGGTACTCACAATGATTGTGGCGCTGATGTACTGTCCCAATGAAAAGTTAGCGATATTGCCTATGCCGTACTGGACCACATCATCCCATCCAAGTTTATCGGGTTTGTTTTTCTTGTCTAACTCTTCTTGTATCTCATCCACTTGCTTAGAGAGTTTTTCCATATTTTCGTTTAGCTTTTTAAGTTCGCTTTCCATTTTTTCACGCTCAGCCACTCTGGGGTCAATCATCTCTTCAGCATTGGATTCATTCATCATCGCACTATCTGAGTTATAAAAACTCATATAAAGCTTTTTATTTTTCTATGCCAAAAGTGTTTCTGGCGAGCTAGTATGGAAGAAGTCCTTCTCTTACTTATGGTGGGGCTTGGAGGTTTTATAGGTTCTTTGATGAGCGGAGGGAGTTTAATAACCTTATTTATCCTCACTCTCTTCAATATTCCCGCAAAAACCGCTGTTGGAACATTAAAGATGATTATTGCGGCATTAACACTTGTGTCTTCTCTCACATACCTTAAAGCAGGCATTTTAAATCTAAAGACAGCTTTAACTATTGTGCTCTTTTCTCTGCTTGGCTCCTACATTGGTAGTGTTTTCTTGCTGAGTATTTCTGAGGAGGCCGCAAATTTTGTAGTGATGGTGTTTCTTATAATAGGGACATATTTTACATTAAAAGCGCCACAAGGGGAGCCTATGCTTAGTGGAAAGCTGTCTCAATCAATTGTGGGCCTGGCAATTGGCATCTACATAGGTGTTTTGGGAATAGCATCTACCCTTGTGGTAATCTCTCTCCTGAGGATGTTCTTTAGGGTAGATATTTTGAGGGCAAACGCAATGGCAAAGGTAATTATCTTCTTCAACAACTTTGTTGCGTTCATAAACTATGCAAAAAACGGCAGTGTGGACTATTCTATTGGAATGCTTCTTATGTTGCCCGTCATTATTGGCTCATGGCTAGGTGCTAAGACTGCTCTTAAAATGGATCCCAAGTACCTCAAAGGGGTATTTGTTGGCATTTCTCTGCTGACCTTGGTTAATCTATTGAGAAATTTGGTAAGCTAGGCAAATCTTAATAAAATTCAAAGTTGAAAAGATATAGAGGTGACAAATATGAAGAAGACCGTGGGTTTTGTAATGGCGTTGTTGTTCTTTCTCTCTGGTGTAGGAGTAGCCAATGCCTACAGCTTTTCAATAGACTCAACAAATGCCGTTATCGTGCTTCCCACTACAAAGGTTGTGAACAATCAACCCCTTCATATAAACGAAGACGCAATTGCTGGAGCACGGCTTGGAGCATTCTTAGTCCTTAAGGGAATAAAACCGAGCTCATACTCCACATACGTTGAGGTTCCAGTGACGTACAGGAGTGTTATTATCCCAGATAACGATCAATATTATAAGTTGAGCGAAACCGACATGCCTGATGTGGGCCTAGTTCTCGGAGAAACCCCAGAGGGAGATAAAATCGTTATTGCAGTGAACTTTTCAAGAGTTCTCTACAATTCAACGTTAAAGAAGGCACAGTTCGGGGATAGAAGTGTAGAGATAATATTCAATGAGAACACGACACCACTAAGCCTTGGTGGGGAGAACTCAAAACTCGTATCAACGGTTGAAAACGGAAAAGACACCCTTTACATATATTCCTATGAAGAGAAAAGTGATTCGAAGTCTCTTGGGAGCACATTAACAGTAAATGGATGGAAGATTTACTTTGTTGATATTGACACTGAGCAGAAAAAGACCCTTGTAGAGATAATATACCCCAGTGGGCTGGAAAAGACTCAAACACTCTACAAAGAGAAGTATTACATTATGTATGTGGATTCCCAAGGTCAGGAGGACTTTGAGGTCTACGATGCTTATCCCAGTGGAAGGATTGAGACCCTGCTGGAGGAAGGTGCTCAAAAAGTTCTTGTGTTTACTCCTTCGGACTTCTTCATAGGGATTGGCGGTACCAAGCAGGTTACTTATGAATATGAATATTACGAGAAAACCACAAAATACCAAGATGGGGATGTATACAAAGGACAGTGGGTCTGGGATATCGACCCCTCAAACTATTTATTCACCCTCTACCTCCATGTTGACCCTGAAAACGGATTCCCAGTTGTAACCTTAGGAGATGGTGATGTATTGAACCTCCCTATGTTCGCTCTTAGCATCTCACCAGTATTTGAGAAGGATAACAATGGGGCTATAACGGGGATAACAGGCTACAGGTTTTTGAGGACAGTTACAGTAAAGAAGAAGATCACGGTAGAAACGACAAAAGCCGAGGTTGTAGGTGATGTTAACTCCCTCATAATAACCGATGAAGAGCTTTCGAGTCTTCCAAACGACAAACATGTGATAATAATTGGAGGATGGGTCAGCAACAAAGCTTGGAAGGTCTTAGAACAAAACTATGATTCAGCAACAATAGAGGGCCTCAAAAACGACATAATGAACAAGGACCATGTAGTCGCTATTTTGAACAATCCAAACAATCCAAACTTTAAAGTTATAATCTTGGCAGGAAAAGACTACATACATACAAAGAAAGCTGTGGACGAATTTATGTCCAACGCTTAGCCTTTTCCTTTACTTTTTGTAAGAACGCTTATTTTACCGCGCTCTGATTGTAGCACGGATTAGAGTGGCTCTTCTTATTTTAGCTGTTTGGGACATCTCTGGAGTGTATTTAAGCTTTTCTGCTTCATTTCGATAAGCTTATAAACGCTATGATATATAATTCAACCATGCTTGGGAGCTACAACAGAGATGCAAAATTGTTAATAGCAGCCAATGCAGCAGGCGAGTTGTTCCTCCAGTTTTCCATATTCATAATGCCCTTTTACCTTAGGGCTTTAGGCTATGGGATGGACAAAATGGGAATTTTCTTTTCAATCCAGACTTTTGTTGGTGGACTTTTCTTTCTGATTGCGGGACAAATATCACTTAGGATCGGTTATAAAAAAACTCTCCTCCTTGGTGCTTTCTTCGGCCTTTTGGGGAGGATACTCCAAGTTTTGGCACTCAACTTTTACGTTATTGCTCTGGGATTCTTTTTAATAGGGGCTAACATGGGAATAAGGCAGCCCAACTTTTACGCTTTGCTGAGTGAGGAAGTAGGCGAGAAGCAGAGGCATCATGCCTTTTCTATAAGCTTTGGAATTGGAACGATTTTAAATGCTCTGGGGGTGTTAATTGCTGGATTTGCTCCCGGTTTCTTTGTGGAAACCTTTGGAATAACAAGCGAACTCGCATACAGGCTTGTTGTTTCCTTGGCAATTCTCCAGTTTGCCCTTGTAATCCCGATCCTTTTGGTAATCAAAGACGTCCCAGTAAAGAATCCACGTATAAACTGGAGGAAGGAACTTGTTGTAAAGATCCTCAAGTTTTCACTTCCTTCGGCAATGATAGGTTTGGGAGCAGGAATAACGATTCCCTATATGAGTCTATACTTTAACCTTCGCTTTGGACAAACGTTAGCGGTTATAAGCGGGGTTTTCTTTGCCCAACAGCTGGTCATGGGCATAGGCTCTTTCATACTTCCAAAGCTCGTAGATAAAATCGGCCCTGTGAAGACTATTTCCCTCTTTCAGAGCATCGCTGCTTTTCTCTTTGGGATATTCCCATCGTTGGAACTCTTCCTCTTGGCAGCGTTTGTTTATATCATCCGCTCAATCCTTATGAACATTGTGTGGCCTATAAATGATGCCTTCATGATGGGATTTTTTACAACTGAGGAAAAGGCAACGGCTGCGGGGATTAGAAGGGCTTTTTCCACTTTCATGAGAGGATTGGGGAATTATATAGGGGGCATACTGTTTTCAATTTCCCTTAGCTATCCCTTTTATGCCACGGCAACCCTCTACGTAACAGCCACCCTGATATTCTACTTCTTCTTTGCAAGGTATAACAAGGTTTAAGCGTTTCGATAAATTTATAAACAAAGCCAAATGATAAAAGAAGTATGTCACTCCAGAATTATAGGGGATTCAGCAGAGATGCTAAACTTGTCATTGTTTATTCCTTCTTGTCTCGGTTAGGGAGTAATATAGCTTATTTCATCCTACCTTTCTATTATTCTTCTCTTGGGATGGGTTTTTCCAAAATAGGAATTCTCTTTTCGGTCTCTACTGCAGCTGAGGCAATTGTTCTTTTGGTTTCTGGACATTTAAGCGTTAAACTTGGATATAAAAGGACAATATTGGTTGCAGTGGGCATATTTTTTGTTGCCAGGCTTTTTCAAGTGTTTATTCCAGAATTCTGGTCTTTTGCACTTGCATCTGTTTTGTTGGGAATAGGAATGGCACTTGAGGGGCCGGCGGTGATGTCCCTCTTAAGTGAAGAAGCTAGCGATGAAAGGAGGCACTACCTCTTCAGCTTAAATGCCGCTTTGGGAACGATAGGCGCTGCATTGGGGATGTACTTGGGTGGTTTACTACCCAAGATGCTCGATGGTTCAAACCCATATAAAATGACGCTCTTGTTTGTTGCATTACTTGTTCCGATTCAGGGCTTCTTCATTTTCATGGTTTCTCCAGTTTTGAAGAGGGAAGAAAAGAAACTCAGGTTTGAAAGGGAGCTTGTGATCAAAATCGCAAAGTTTTCCCTCCCATCGGCTTTAATTGGCTTGGGGGCGGGAGTTACGATACCCTATATGGGGCTGTGGTTCAACAAACGTTTTGGAACCAGCTTGGAGAGCATTGGTGGCCTTTTTGCTATTCAGCAGTTTGTAATGGGGATCGGAACATTCACCCTTCCCATGATTGCCGACAAAGTTGGGAGTGTTAAAACGATCGTAGGTTTCAATGGAAGTGCCACACTGTTGATACTCTCACTCCCCCTTTCTCCATCTTTCCCGATTGCAGCGGCGATTTATACAATCCGAACTATACTTATGAACATTGTCAATCCAATATGGGACTCATTTATGATGCGCTTTTTCACTAAAGAGGAGAGATCCACTGCCGTAGCATTAAGAAATTTCTCATGGACGACCACCTTCGGCATAGGTCAACTTATAGGTGGGAAAATTTTTGATTTATCCCTTGTAATGCCGTTTTTTGTAACTGGTATCTTGTACGGTCTCTCTATGATCACTTTTTGGATGCTTTTCTCAAAAGAGGAATCATAGTGTTGTTAAATGACTGGCAGTGGTGTAGGATTTTTAACTGAAACAAACGTGTGAGGAGCAAAGGAGTGAGAAACCCTAGTTCCTATTAGATCGTTAGGGTTATAAGCACTTAAGTCTTTTGATTGATTGGTGGTTGTATTGAGCTTTCAGAGGAAAATCCTGATCATAAAATCCGAAATCTACCCGA
>LDZQ01001474.1_pt1 | contig 20166 bp, 15 predicted proteins | sample 615361 | NCBI WGS metagenome assembly LDZQ01 (sample SAMN03408297, study PRJNA278302) | terrestrial metagenome | isolation source: oil reservoir sample I2 | place: USA: Alaska, North Slope, Ivishak formation | collected 2013 | reverse complement strand
TATGATGAATACTATGTTGGTGCTCGCAAGATGGGTATCAATATTTTTAAAGGCAAGGTAGGAGGTTTGGAGATTTTGCCTGGGGATAGACTGAGAGTACTTGCCTATGATATGGAGCAAAACACACCTATAGAATATGAATCTGATTTGGTGGTTTTGGCCACAGCTGTAGAAACTCCTGAAAGTACTCAAAAGCTGGCCCAGACTCTGGGCTTACAGTTCTGTGGTTCTAAATTCCTTAAAGAACTCCATCCCAAATTAGGTCCGGTGGAAACCTCTGTAGAAGGAATTTTTATTGCTGGTTGTGCCCAGGGACCAAAGGACATTCCTTACTCTGTTGCCCAGGGTAAGGCTGCTGCTGCAGTTGCTGCTGTACCTCTGGCTGAAGGCAAGGTAAAAATAGATCCTATGATTTCTGAGGTAAATACAGAAAAGTGTAGTGGTTGTGGTATTTGTGTTCCTCTTTGTCCTTATGGAGCCATCTCTCTCAAAGAAATGGGAGGTAATTTTAGGGCGAGTATTGAACCCAGTAGTTGTAAGGGCTGCGGGGTTTGTGCTTCTGCCTGTCCTTCCCAAGCTATTCTTTTGCATGGTTTTGATGATGAAGCTATTTTTAGTCAAATAGAGGCATTGTGCACATATTAAATGAAGTTTGTGCTTTGGGATTAGATTTTAAAAAGGGGCTCTAAAGAGCCCCTTTTTTGTTTTAGCAGGTTGAGATTACCTCTTAATTGGGGACGGGTTAAAAAAGTTATAAACTTAGAACAAAAGAGGAAAAGAAGAATAGTCCTTGTCTATTTAAAGAAAAATAGGTAGAAGTAGATTAAAAAACTTTTAAGGAGTAGGCTATGCAGGAAAAAAGGCGTAGACTCAGGATAGAGCTTGCTTTGCCAGCCTGGATATATGTAGAAGGAAAAAGGATTAAGGCTCAGACTGAAAATATCAGTTTAAAAGGGGTATTGCTTAAGTTTGGAGAAGAAAGTTATCCCTTTAAAAAGGGTGAGAAGTACACTTTACTTCTTTCCCCAGGAGGAGGAGTGGAAATAAAGGTGCTTACGAAATTGGTTGCTTTGAATGAAAGAGGAGGAGCCTTTGACTTTTTAAAAATGGACGAAGTTTCCTTTAACCACCTTTATAATATTATTCGCCTTTATGCTCCTGATCCAGATGAAGTAAAGGCAGAGCTTCTCAATCCTGCTTTTAATATTGAAGAACTGGATTAATTATAGCTGTTTTTCTGTTGCTTTTGTAAGAGAAGTAACATTACTTTTTGTAAAAAAGCCTTTAAAGTCTCCAAATCTCTTAATGTATTCGTTTACTAAAAAAGTATAGGCTGAAGGGCAAGAGAAGGTTTGTTTTAATCCTTCTTCTTCAGAACCTACTAAATCGATTAAAAAACTTAATCCGTCTTGTTTTAAATTTTTAAATACTTCTTCTATATTTTCAGTATAAAAAGCCAGGTGATGCACTCTAGGCCCATAATAATGGATAAAACCTTCAGTAGGTCCAATTATTTCTTTGCTTTCCAGCTTTTGAATTCCAGAAGTAAAGACCAAGGCAAAATCCTTTTCTGATAATCTAGTTACAGAGGTGATGGAGTTTAATTGGTTTACATAAATGGCAAAATCAAAGTTATAATTGGTTAGACTCATAAATTCTAAAATAGCTTTATTGCGCCATATGGCTTTTACTCTTGTAGCTGCATGGTCCAGCTTGCCTATGTATTTAAGGTAACTACGCTGTGGTTTGGTAAGGTTTAGCTCCAAGTCTTGGTCTGTATCCAGGCGGTATGATTTTTTATTTTTCCACTCCATAAAGCCAAGAGAATTGTTGGTATAAGCAGAAGGATAGGTTTTAACATATTTGAAGTTATTATTTTTTATCCTTTCTTCAAACTTTATTCCTGCTTCTTCCTGAATAGTGGTGTACTTGTCTAAATCTTCTACTTTAAAAATAAAGGTTTCTAATCTAGTATTAGGTAAGGATTGGGTTTTGGGATATAGGTTTAAATTTTGGTTGGGTCTGGGAGTGTTATAAGCTGTAATTAAAATGTCTGCAGAGCCAGGTAAAGACAGTACAGAGCATTTTCTATGTTGATTGAAAAAACTGTCTTGAATATCATATCCTGTATAGTTTAGAAGCTCTTGTATTGCCTTAAAAAAGTTGTCTGGCTCTACATTTATGATAATGGCTTCCAGGCCTTTTACCAATCCATCTAATCCAAGTTTTTTCCTTTGTTCTTGTATTTTATTAGCCTGAGCTATTAATTCTTTCTCACTACTTTGAAATTCTTCTTGGGCCAGTTCAAAATTGTCCACCATGAATAACTCCTTGAGTTTAATTTTATAATAATTAGTAAATAAAAAATATTTTTTTTGTAAAGAAAAAGTTTGCTAAAAGGGGCAGAGCTTTTTTTTGACATTTGCTACTTAAGGGAATAAACTTTAAGTTTAAACTTTTGCTGGCAAGAGCTAAAGGAGGCTCTTAAAATGTTAAAAAGAATTCTGGGAGTTTGGCTGGTAGCTATTATTTTAAGTTTAGGTGGAGTTAGTATGGCTGCAGAATTAGTGGTTTTACCCAATGGCTTAAAGGTACTTGTTCAGGAAGATAATCGTTTTCCCCTGGTTTCTGTGCGTCTTTTTGTGCGTACGGGATCTGCCTATGAAGACCCTAAACAGGCAGGTATAAGTCATCTTTTAGAGCACATGGTGTTTAAGGGTACGGAAAAGAGAAAAACAGGCGAAATAGCAGAGGCCATTGAAAGTAAAGGTGGATATTTAAATGCTGCCACTAGTTTTGACTATACTGTGTATGTGATGGACATGCCTGCCAAACATTGGGAACTTGCCCTGGAAGTACTGGAGGATATGATTTTTCATTCCCGCTTTGATGAACAAGAACTGGAAAAGGAAAAAAATGTTGTCCTGGCAGAATTGGAGCGAGGTGAAGACAATCCTGGACAAAAATTATTTAAAACCATTCAAGCCAAGCTTTTTCAGGGTTCTCCTTATGCCAGGCCAATTATTGGGTTTGTTGATAGTGTAAAAAGCATTACTGCCAGGGATTTAAAAAACTATATTCAGGAGCATTATCAACCTTTAAACATGCTTCTGGTGGTATGTGGTAAGATTAAAAAGGATGAGGTTGTTAAGGCTGCGCAAAAATACTTTGGGAAGTTAGAAAATAGAAAATCAGAGGTTTTATTTTCTCCTCAACCTCTGGATCAGCCTGTAAAGCCAGTGGTAGAGGTGGTGCAGGGTCCCTGGAAAAAAGTTTATGTGGATATAGGTTTTCCTGCTCCTTCCATGCACAGTAAGGATGCCCTGGCTTTGGAAGTGCTGGCTTATTTGCTGGGAGGAGATAAGACTTCCTATTTTTATCGCCTGTTGAAGTACGAAAAAGGGCTGGTGGACGATGTTTCCAGCTCAAGCTTACTTTTGGACAAAAGAGGAGCTTTTTACTTTAGCGTTAGTTTGGATCCAGATAAGGTGGATAGTTTTTGGAGTACCTTTTTACAACATCTTCAGCATTTAGATTGGAGCCTCATAGATGAAGTAAGGTTAAAGCAGGCTAAATTAAACCTGGAAAACGACTTATTACAGGCCAAAGAGACCCTGGGAGGCATTGCTTCCAAGCTGGGCTATTTTCAGTTTTTTGAAGGAAGCTTTCTGGCAGAAAACGCTTATCTGCAGGCCTTACAGGGTATTACTCTTGAGGATTTAAAGAAAGTTTATCAAACCTATTTGCAGCCAGAAAGGTTGGTGGCAGCCTTTCTTTTGCCTAAAGAAGTAAATTTAACTGCAGATTATTTTTTGAGTAAAATCAAGGTATCTCCTGCTGTAACTCCAAAAGCTGTTTCTGCCAGAGGCCGCAATCAAAGGGTTCTGGATCTGGGATTGGGGAGAATGCTGGTGGTGGAGCAGGACTCAACCTTGCCCTATACTGCCCTAAATATAAGCTGGAAAGGTGGGGACAGTTTGCTTACTCCAGAAGAAGCTGGATTGGCTGTTTTAACTGCCAAGGCTTTATTAAGAGGCACTTCAAAGCATTCTTTTCTAGAAATACAGGATTTTTTGGCCCTTAGAACCAGCGATTTAGAAGCAGAAGCAGGTCGCAAAAGTTTTTCCTTAAAGGCCAAATTCCCTTCTAAATATAGTGAGGATATTTATGCCCTGCTGGAAGAAATTATTTTGGAACCAAGTTTTCTGGCTGAAGAAGTAGAAAAGTCCAAATTGGAGCAGATTGCTGAAATAAAAGAAAAAAAGGATAGTCCTGTAGGATTGTTGTTTAGAGAATTATTTCCTTTTCTCTTTAAGTCTGGCCCCTATTCCTTTTATCACTTGGGTCAAGAAGATAGAGTAGCCAGGTTTTCAGTGGAACAGGTTAAAGAGTTTTGGGAAAAACAAAAACAATATCCTTTTATTATTTCTGTATGTGGAGATGTAAGCGAAAAGGAACTGGATAATTTTGTGCAAAAAATACGGGAAAAGCTACGTCCTTCCCAAAAGATAGAGGATTCCTTTTTGTGGACCAGGGAAAAAGAACTGGTTTTGAACTTGCCAGAGAGGAATCAAAGTCATTTGCTCCTGGTATTTCCTGTACAGGGCTTAAAGTCTACAGACACTCCTGGCTTAACAGTTTTAAACCGCATGTTAAGCGGACAGTCAGGTCTATTGTTTCAAAGGTTAAGAGACGAACAGGGGCTTGGCTATAGCGTGACCTCTTTTCTCTGGCAGTCTTCTAAAACTGGCTTTTTGGCTTTTTATATTGGCACTTATCAGGGTGAAGAAGATAAGGCCCTGGAGGGCTTTAAAGATGTTATTGCCCAGTTAAAGCAAGGCCAATTCAGAGAAGAAGAAGTTATTCGGGCTAAAAATGTGTATGAAGGAAGTTATTATCGCAACTTACAGTCTTTGGGGAGCAGGGCTAGTGAAAAGGCAGAGCTTTGGTTACAAGACCTTAATTTTGATTTTAAAGAAAAGATGATTCAAGAGGTCAACAAGGTAAGCAAAGAGGATATTGTACAAGCAGCTTCCACTTACCTGGACTTTAGTACAGCGTATTTACTGGAAATAAAACCATAAGGGGAGAGATAGAATGCGTCATTTTCTTTCTATTCTGGATTTGAAGGTACAAGAGGCTCAGGATCTAGTAAAAAGAGCTTTAGAAATGAAAACAACAGATTATCGTTCTGATTTGCTGGCTGGCAAGGTCCTGGCTCTTATTTTTGAAAAGTCTTCTACTCGGACCAGAGTTTCTTTTGAGGTTGGAATAAGTCATTTAGGCGGTAAAACTATTTTTATGACACCTAGAGATTGTCAGCTGGGAAGAAGTGAACCTTTGCAGGATACAGCCAGGGTCCTTTCCCGTTATGTTCAAGGCCTGGTAGTACGCACCTTTGAACAGGAAAAGTTGGAACTTTTGGCTTCCTTTAGTTCCATCCCCATAATCAATGCCTTGACTGATCTTTATCATCCCTGCCAGGTCATGAGTGATTTATTGACCATTTATGAAAGAACTCCAGATTTTTCTCAACTGAAAATAGCCTGGATTGGAGATGGCAATAATATGGCTCATTCCTGGATAAATGCTGCCATTTATTTTCCCTTTCAGTTAAATATTGCCACTCCTAAAAAATATGCTCCAGATGGAGATATCCTGGCTAGAGCCTTGAGTATGGGGGCAAAAGTTTATTGTACAGATGATCCTAAAGAAGCAGTTGAAGATGTGGATTATGTTAATACAGATGTTTGGGCTTCTATGGGGCAGGAAGAAGAAGCAGAAATACGCAAAAAAATATTTGCTCCCTATCAGGTAAACAAAGAATTGCTTTCCAGAGCTAAAAAAGAAGTAAAGGTGATGCACTGTTTACCAGCGCATAGGGGAGAGGAAATTACAGAAGATGTACTGGAAAGTGAAATGTCTATAGTTTGGGATCAGGCAGAAAATAGATTACACATGCAAAAGGCTATTTTAGAACTTCTTTTTTCTTAAAAAGTGAGGTGAAGAAAGTATGAGTAAAATAGAAAAAGTTGTTTTAGCATATTCTGGAGGTTTAGATACTTCAGTAATTTTAAAGTGGATAAAAAAAACTTATCAGTGTGAAGTAATTACCTTTACTGCTGATCTGGGGCAGGAAGAAGAGCTTAGTGGCCTGGAGGAAAAGGCTTTAAAGACAGGAGCAAGTAAGGTTTATATAGAAGACTTGCGTGAAGAGTTTGTAAAAGAATATGTTTTTCCCATGTTCAGGGCCAAAGCTATTTATGAAGGTCGCTATCTTTTGGGCACTTCCATTGCAAGGCCGCTTATTGCCAAGAAGCTGGTGGAAATAGCCAGAAAGGAAGGTGCCCAGGCCATTGCCCATGGAGCCACTGGCAAGGGTAATGACCAGGTACGTTTTGAACTTACAGCCATGGCCCTGGCCCCAGAGCTTAAAACCATTGCTCCCTGGCGAGAATGGGATTTGAATTCTAGAAAGGCTTTAATAAGTTTTGCCCAGGAAAATGGCATTCCAGTACCTGTGACCAAAGAAAAACCCTATAGTTGTGATCGTAATTTATTACATATTTCCTTTGAAGGCGGGGAGTTGGAAGACCCCTGGCTGGAGCCTGGAGAAGGCACTTATCTTTTAACCGTACCTCCTGAAAAGGCTCCTGAACAGCCAGAAATTATTACCCTGGAATTTGAAGCAGGCAATCCTGTGGGGTTGAATGGAAAAAAACTCTCTCCAGCTAATCTACTAAAAGAACTGAATGTATTGGGAGGAAAGCACGGCATAGGTCGTATTGATATGGTAGAAAATCGTTTTGTAGGGATGAAATCCAGAGGAGTTTATGAAACTCCAGGAGGCACTATTTTGTATGTAGCTCATCAGGACCTGGAGGGTATCTGTCTGGATCGAGAGGTATTACATTTAAGAGATAGCCTGGTGCCTAAATATGCAGAAATGGTGTATAATGGTTTCTGGTTTTCTCCAGAAAGAGAAGCTCTCCAGGCTTTTATGGATAAGACTCAGGAGAAGGTTACAGGAGAGGTGCGCTTAAAACTCTATAAGGGTAATGTATATCCTTTGGGCAGGCGTTCTCCTTATAGCCTTTATAATCCAGAGTTTGCCACCTTTGAAGCAGACGAGGTTTATAATCAAAAAGATGCAGCAGGTTTTATTAGATTGCAGGGTTTAAGGTTATTAGCCAGAAAATAAGGGTAGAATATGAGTAAACAAAAGAAGCTTTGGGGGGGAAGATTCAAACAAGAAACCCTTCCTTTGGTGGAAGAATACACCCAGTCTGTAGAGTTTGATAAGGAACTATATTTAGAGGATATTAAGGGTTCAATGGCCCATGCTAAAATGTTGGGCAAGGTGGGCCTGCTTAGTGAAGAGGAAGTGCAAGCCATTTTAAATGGTTTAGAGCAGATTAAAGCAGAGATTGAAAGTGGTCAGTTTGCCTGGTCCAAAAAGCTAGAAGATGTGCACATGAATATAGAGCAACGACTAACTGAAATCATTGGAGATGCAGGCAAAAAACTCCATACAGGTAGAAGTAGAAATGACCAGGTGGCTTTGGATTTCAGGCTTTTTGTGGATAAATGCTTAAGTCAGTGGCAGCAGGCTTTAACCTCACTTATTGCTACTTTAAATACCATGGCCAAAGAGCAACAGGAAACACTTTTGCCTGGCTATACCCACCTGCAACCTGCCCAACCTGTTTCTTTGGCTCAGCATCTTTTGGCTTATGCTCACATGTTTAAAAGGGATTACGAGCGTATTGTAGATGTAAAGCAAAGAGTGCGGGTCTCTCCCTTGGGTGCAGCTGCTCTGGCTGGCAGCACCTATTCTTTGAATCCCTTTTTAGTAGCTCAAGAAGTGGGATTTGAACAGGTATTTGCCAATAGTATGGATGCAGTTTCCGATCGAGACTTTGTAGCAGAGAGTTTGTTTGTGGCTACTTTGATTCAGATGCATTTAAGTAGATTGTGTGAAGAAATTATACTTTGGGCAAATCCCTGTTTTGGCTTTTTAAAACTTCCTGATGAATATGCTACAGGATCCTCTATTATGCCTCAAAAAAAGAATCCAGATGTAGCTGAAATAATGCGAGGTAAAACTGGAAGGGTGTATGGCAATTTAATTGCCCTTCTAACTATTTTAAAAGGATTGCCTCTTACTTATAATAGGGATTTACAAGAGGACAAAGAGCCCTTTTTGGATACGCATAAGACCATATATAATTCTTTAATTCTTATGAAAGGGATGCTGGCCAAGATAGAATTTAATGCCCAAAATATGCTTTTAGCCTTAAAGAAAGGCTATTTAAATGCTACAGAACTGGCAGACTATTTAGTTTTAAAGGGGATACCCTTTAGAGATGCTCATCATATTACTGGTAAATTGGTAGGCATAGCCGAAGAAAAGGGAGTGGGTTTGGAAGATCTGGAATTAAAGGAAATGCAGGCAGTGTGCCCTCAAATAGAGAGTGATGTTTTTCAAGTGCTTGATTATAGACAGGCTGTAAAAAGAAGAAATACCCCTGGAGGAACTGGTCCTCTTTCTGTGAGTAAGCAAATTGAAGAAATAGATAAGTGGTTAAAAGAAAATGGCGGAAGCGTATAGGAGTCGAACCTACCGACGACCTTTCGGCCGTCCACTGGATTTGAAGTCCAGGCGCCACACCGGTGACGATACGCTTCCACCGTCAAAACTCCTTTCTAACAAGATGGTTTTTTTTTGGCAAGTTTTAATTTTTTAGTTTTTTTAATTAGATATGGAAAATTAAAGAAATTCTTTTCCCTTCATGGACAAGGACAAGTAAAGTGTTTATAGGACAATTTTTAATAAATTAATTGGATGGAGGTTAAATGAATAGCTTTTCCAAGAATTTAGTTCTCTGGATAGTTATCTCCTTGGTAATGGTGGTATTATTTAACTTGTTTAATCAACCCCAGGCTGGGCAGTTGAAACTAACCTATTCTGACTTTGTGCAAAAGGTGGAACAGGGAGATGTTTTAGCAGTTAAAATCCAGGGTGATAAAATCAATGGTGTTCTTACTGATAATCAGCGTTTTTTTGTTTATAAAACAGACGATCCCGGTTTAATAAAATTGTTATTAGCCAATAAGGTGCAGGTAGAAGCCCAACCTCAGGAAGAGACTCCCTGGTATGTGTCTGTTTTTGTTTCCTGGTTTCCCATGATCTTGTTAATAGGCGTATGGATCTTTTTTATGCGTCAGATGCAAGGAGGCGGAGGGAAAGCGCTTTCTTTTGGCAGGTCTAGAGCCAAGATGATTACTCAGGAAGAGATTAGGGTTACCTTTGCAGATGTGGCTGGAGTGGAAGAAGCCAAGGAAGAACTACAGGAAGTGGTGGATTTTTTGAGTAACCCTAAAAAATTTACCCGGTTAGGAGGCCGTATTCCCAAAGGTGTACTTTTAGTAGGCCCTCCAGGAACGGGTAAGACCTTGTTGGCCAAGGCTGTAGCTGGAGAAGCTGGAGTTCCTTTCTTTTCCATTTCTGGTTCAGAATTTGTGGAAATGTTTGTGGGTGTGGGTGCTGCTAGAGTAAGAGACCTTTTTATTCAGGCTAAGAAGCATGCCCCCTGTTTGATTTTTATTGATGAAATTGATGCTGTAGGTAGACAAAGAGGAGCAGGTCTGGGTGGTGGACATGATGAGCGAGAACAGACCTTGAACCAGTTGTTAGTAGAAATGGACGGTTTTGAATCCAATGAAGGTGTTATTTTGATTGCAGCTACCAATAGGCCAGATGTTTTAGACCCTGCTCTTTTGCGTCCAGGACGTTTTGATAGACAGGTGGTTGTGCCCAATCCTGACCTTAATGGCAGAAAAAAGATTTTAGAAGTGCATGTGCGACGCACTCCTATAGCTGAAGATGTGGACTTAGAAGTTATAGCCAGGGGAACCCCTGGGTTTTCTGGAGCAGACTTAGAAAATCTGGTCAATGAGGCTGCCTTACATGCAGCTAAGCTGGGTAAAGATAAAGTGGATATGGAAGACTTTGAACAGGCCAAAGATAAGGTGCTCATGGGTAAAGAAAGAAGAAGTGTGATTTTAAGTGAAGAAGAAAGAAAAGTTACAGCTTATCACGAGTCAGGACATACTCTGGTAGCCAAGTTTTCTCCCAAGGCAGACCCTGTGCATAAGGTTTCCATTATTCCTAGAGGAAGGGCTTTGGGCGTTACCATGCAACTACCCATTGATGATAGGCACACCTATTCCAAGACCTACCTGGAAAGCACCCTGGCCGTACTTTTGGGTGGTAGAGTGGCAGAAGAAATTGTTTTTGGAGAACTGACCACTGGAGCGGGAAATGACATTGAAAGGGCCAGCAAAATGGCCAGACGAATGGTTTGCGAATGGGGTATGAGTGAAACTCTAGGCCCACTTGCCTGGGGGGATAATTCCCAGGAGGTGTTTTTAGGTAGAGATTTAGTGCATCACAAGGATTATAGTGAGGAAACAGCCAAGCTAATTGATGCTGAAGTAAAGGCCATTGTGCAAAAGGCTTACCAGAGAGCCAGGACCATTTTGGAAGAAAATTTAGATACCTTGCATGCCCTGGCTAAAGCCCTTTTGGAAAGAGAAACTTTAAGTGGAGAAGAAGTGGATAAGATTTTAAAAGGAGAGTCTTTAGATAAGGTCAGTCTTGAAGATGACCCAAGCGAAGAGAATAAACAGGAAGAAGACTCTTCAGGCAAGGAGGATTTTGAAATTTCCTAAAGAGGTAGGGAGAAGTGGAAGGTACAAAAAAGAAAAGTATCTGGAAAACTTTAAGGGGTAGCCTGAAGCCTACCCCTTTTTTAATTGTAGGCATCCTCAATGTAACTCCAGATTCCTTTTATGATGGAGGAAAGTATTTTGACCCTACGCAGGCTTTGGCCAGGGCTGGAGAAATTTTATCTCAAGGGGGAAATATAATAGATGTGGGCGGGGAAAGCACCAGGCCTTTTTCTCCCCGGGTATCCTTGGAAGAAGAGATAAAGCGAGTGATTCCTGTAGTGCAAGCTATTAAAGAGAATTTACCTCAGGCAGTGATTTCTGTGGATACCTATAAAGCTGAAGTAGCTAGAAGGGCTTTAGAAAAGGGTGCTGAAATTATCAACGATGTTTCTGCCTGTACTTTTGACCCTTCTTTATTAGAAGTTGTAGTGGAATATAAGCCTGGTTATGTTTTAATGCATAGCCTGGGACGACCAGAAACCATGCAAGATAATCCTCATTATGAAAATGTAGTAGAGGAGATATATGCTTTTTTCGAAGAAAAATTAAATTTATTGGTAAAAAAAGGTCTTCCTGAAGAAAACATCGTTCTGGATCCAGGGATTGGTTTTGGCAAACTCCTGGAGCATAATCTAGCTATTTTAGCCAATATAGAGAAGTTTTTCTCCTTGGGCAGACCTCTTTATGTGGGGCTATCCAATAAGTCCATGTGGGAAAAGTTGCTAGGACTTAAAGTAGGAGAAAGACAAATAGCCACCCAGGTAGCTACAGCGCTTTTGGCTCAAAAAGGAGTTTACATTCACCGCGTTCATGAAGTAAAAGAAACCAAAGAAACCCTGACTATAGTTGAAGCTTTGAAAAATGCCAGTAATTGAATTCGGACACTTCACTGTTTCCTGGAGAGATATTGTAGATATTCTTATAGTTGGATATCTCTTTCACCTTATTATTCTCCTAGTTAAAGGTACAAGGGCTGTATCAGTAATTTATGGTTTGTTTGTTGTTATTTTATTTTATTATTTATCTGGAGAATTTGGATTTTATACTTTGCATTGGCTGTTGGGAAACTTCTTGGGTTCTATTTTTTTGGTTGTAATAATTTTATTCCAGAAAGATATACGAAGAGCATTGGCTGTTGTAGGGGCTAAAGGATTGTTTGCAAGGGAAAAATTAGAAGAAGAAGTATTAAATGAATTGGTTTTAGCTGTTGTAAAAATGGCAGATAAGAGAATAGGTGCGCTAATTGTTTTAGAAAAAAATATTCCTTTAGGAGATATTATAGAAAGAGGAGTAGAGATAAAAGCTAAAATAACCAAAGAATTACTTATGAGTATATTTTATCCTGGTTCACCTTTACATGATGGAGCTGTAATTATACGCCAGGGAAGGGTGGAGGCCGCTGGTTGTGTGTTGCCTTTGGCTGTAGGTATCAGTCCCAGAAGTGAACTGGGTACTAGGCATAGGGCTGCTATTGGAATAACTGAGGAAAGTGATGCCATTTCTATTGTGGTTTCAGAGGAACGAGGGGCTATTTCCGTAGCTATTGGGGGGAAACTTACCTCTGCCTTGGATGAAGTAAGGCTTAGAAGAGTAATTCAAAATGCATGGCAACGATAACAATGAAAGATTGGCAATATAGATTACTGGCTTTTATTTTAGCTGTTTTTGTCTGGTACTTGGTAAGTGGTAGAGAAAAGGTAGAATATTGGGTAGAAGTTCCTTTAGAAGTGGTTTCTTTACCTGAAGATATGGTTATTATTGGAGGATTGCCTTCTAAGATACAGGTAAGAGTTAGAGCAACTCGTACTGTATTGGAGAGACTTCAGCAGGAGAAATATAGTTATAGACTTGATTTGTCTAACTTATCTGTTGGTCCTCAAGTGGTTATATTAGAAAGTAGATATTTAAAACTTCCACCTCCTGTGGAAGTTGTTTCTATTTTACCACCACGTCTTGAATTGGACGTTGATAAAATTATGAAGAAAAATGTGCCAGTGGAAGTAGTATGGAAAACAAACTTTAAGGACTTTTCAGATTATTTTGACTTAAAAGAGATTAGTTATAATCCTTCAAAAGTTTTGATTTCTGGACCTAGTAGAGTAATAAAAGAAATAGACAAACTAAAGACAAAAGCTATTGAGATTGAGCCACTAAAGAGTAAAATATATAAACAAAATGTTCCCTTGGAATTAGATGCTCAGATAGAGTCAGAAAGAGGAAGTGTAGAGGTATATTTAGTTGTTGTACCCAAAAGAAAAGAATTATGGATAGTGAGGACGATACAATTTTTAAATCCTGCCAAGAAAAAATTTAATCTATTAACTAAGGATAAAAAATGTAAGTTGAAATTGGGAATACCCCTTTATTTATGGGAAAAGAATAAATGGAAGGAAGATTTTGAAATATTTGTGGAAATACCCAAAGAAAAAGGAGAATATGAGCTTCCTGTTCAACTAAAGGCTGCGCAAGATATAGTTGTTTTGGAAAAGGATCCTTCTATATTAAAGATTAAGGTGGAGTGAGAAAGATGGGAAAACTTTTTGGTACAGATGGAATTCGAGGACAGGCAAATATTTTCCCAATGCTTCCAGAAATTGCTTTAAGGGTTGGTTTGGCTGCAGGGCAGATTTTTAGAAATGGTGCCAGAAGGCATAGAGTGGTAATTGGCAAGGATACCCGTTTGTCTGGGTATGTGTTTGAGAGTGCTCTTACTTCTGGTTTTTGTGCCTCAGGTATGGATGTTTTTTTGGTGGGTCCCATGCCCACTCCAGCCATTGCTTTTCTGACCAGAAATATGCGCGCAGATGTGGGTGTGGTTATTTCTGCTTCCCATAACCCCTATATGGATAATGGGATTAAGTTTTTTGATGGCAGGGGATTTAAGCTTTCTGACGAAGTGGAAGAGGAAATAAGCAGGTTGGTTTTATCTCCAGATGTGGAGTGGGAAACTCCCAACTCAGACCTTTTGGGCAGAGCTTTTAAAATAGAAGACAGTCCAGGACGTTATATTGTGTATTTGAAAAATACCTTTCCCTGTGAGCTTAGTTTAGATGGTTTAAAAATAGTTTTGGATTGTGCTCACGGAGCAACCTATAGAGTAGCTCCTTTAATTTTTGAGGAACTGGGGGCCAAGGTAATCAAGCTGGGTGTTGATCCCAATGGTTTAAATATAAATAAAAAATGTGGTTCTCTTTATCCTGAAGTAGCTGCTGAAAATGTTCTGGCTACAGGAGCAGATGTGGGCTTTGCCCTGGATGGAGATGGAGATAGGCTAATTGCCATTGACGAAAGAGGTGAGGTTCTGGATGGGGACCAGATCATGGCTATTTGTGCCAATTATTTGCTGACAAAAGATCTCTTACCCCAAAAAACTCTCGTAGCTACAGTGATGAGCAATGTGGCCTTGGAAATATTTATGCAGAACAAAGGTGGAAAGCTGGTCAGAACTCCGGTTGGAGATCGCTATGTGGTAGAGGAAATGGTAAAAGGAGGCTATACCCTGGGTGGTGAACAGTCAGGCCACATGGTCTTTTTGGAGCACAGTACCACTGGGGATGGCTTGTTAACTGCTTTGCAGTTGCTTAAGATTATGCTGGAAACAGGGAAATCCCTTTTTGAATTGAAACAGATTTTACAACCCTATCCTCAAGAATTGCGTAATGTTCATGTAAAGGAAAAGGTGGATTACAGTCAAATTCCTGAGTTAAATAAGGCTTTGAAGGCTGCGGAAAAGGATTTAGCAGGAAAGGGAAGAGTGCTTTTGCGCTATTCTGGGACAGAGCCAGTGCTTAGAATAATGGTAGAAGCAGAGAGTCCAGATTTGGTTGAGAAGTGGCTTAACTATCTGGTAGAGGTAAGTGAAAAATATTTGGCTTAACCAAGAGGAGGAAAAATGAATATAACCAAAGTAGTTATCCCAGTAGCAGGGTGGGGAACAAGGTCCTTGCCTGCTACCAAAAATATTCCCAAAGAAATGCTTCCTGTATACAAAAAGCCAGCTGTCCAATATGTAGTGGAAGAAGCCATGCAAGCAGGTCTTACAGATGTAGTGTTTGTAAACAATCAAAATAAAAGGTCTTTGGAAGACCACTTTGATCGTAACCTTTCTTTGGAATTGGTCTTAAAAAGAGCAGGGAAAAAAGATTTACTGGAAGAGGTATTAAGAGTCTCCAATATGGTTAATATTATTTCTGTTCGTCAAAAAGAACAGTTGGGATTGGGACATGCAGTTGCCTGTGCTCAAGAAGTGGTAAAAAACGAACATTTTGCTGTTTTGGTAGGAGATGATTTGATTTTTAGTGCTGAGCCTGCCATTGCCCAACTGGTAGAAGTGGCCAAGACTGAACAAATGCCAGTGGTAGGAGTAATGGAAGTACCTAAGGAAAAGGTTTCCAATTATGGTATTATTGGCGGAGAGGAAATTTCTCCAGGTCTTTTTCGAGTAAAAAAGCTGCATGAAAAACCCAGACCAGAAGAAGCTCCTTCGCGTCTGGCTGTGGTGGGAAGATATGTTTTGCCTCCAGATATCTTTAGTTATCTGGAAAAGGTACAACCTGATTCCCAGGGAGAATATCAACTAACAGATGCCTTACACTTTTTGGCTAGGGAAAACAGACTCTTGGCTGTAAAGGTAAGTGGCAGACGCTTTGATATTGGAGATTGGGTAGACTATCTTACAGCCAACATTTACTTTGGGTTAAAGGATGAAGAGTTAAAGCAAGAACTGACAAAAAGCCTGAAGGAGCTTTTGGCTTGCTCAAGTTAAAAAGGTTGTTTTTTATCCTGATATGTTTTTTTAGCTTGGTAACTACAGCTAACACTGCCAGGGCTTTTTTGCCTTCTTTAGAAACCATAGAGCAAGCCTGGCAGGAAAACTATTCCAGCCTTGAATCCTTTGCCTGCTTAATAACCTGGAAAAACTATCCAGATTTAACCACCAGAGTTTGGTTTAAAAAGGGAAATACCCTGGTTGAATGGGGAATAAAAAAGGAACAGGAGCAAATTTTTGGAGCAGTTTTATTTCAAAAGGAGCAGCAAATTCTTTCTAGCTTTGACTTCACCTCTCCTTTACCCTTTGTGGTGTATTTTTTTTATTCCCCTGCCAAGTGGAAGCAACTTGGAGTGGATATTGAGAAAAGCAGATATGTTTTTTGGCAGGATAAACCTGGCTTGGAACTGGGAAAAGGTACACGAAGGGTTTATTACTTGAATGAATATTTTTATCCTTTGGGATTTAGTCTCGATGATGTTACTTTGATCTGGAAAAATTTTGTTTACCTGGGTAATTTCTATCTCCCAACCCAGGGCATTTTTATAACTCCCTGGGCGAAAGAAGAATTTTCTTTACAATGGGGAAGCTTAAATTCTTTGAACAATAATTTTTATTTTGAAACTAGCTATTTTCAAAAGAGATACTCTTCTTTGGGGTCACAAATTCCTGTTAAATATAATCCCTTATTTAAAAATATCCTGATTTTTCCCTTTTAATAGATGAATGTTGTTGATGTCTATATTTTACGAAACCCTTATGGTATTTTTAGGTACCAGGTACCTGAAGTATTTAATTTTTCTCTGTTTAAAAAAGGTATTAGAGTATTAGTCCCTTTTGGAAAAAATAATACTTTAAGTTTAGGTCTGGTAAAAGATAAGTTAACCCTTGAAAAGAGTGATATTGAATTAAAGGATGTTTTTTTTCCTCTAGATTACCATTTCTTTAATGAAGAACAAATTTTCTTAGCTGAAGATATTGCCAAACGCTACTTATGCTCTCCAGGGAAAGTTATTGCTTCCATCATTCCAGGTTCTTTAAAAAGAACTCCCCTTTCTATACAATGCATGTTGTCTCGTTGCAATTTAAACTCCTTAACAAAAGATAGTTCAAGATATCTACAATTGGTAGGCTTATGGAATTCTGGAAAACTTATAGATCTAGATCATAAGGATTTAATATTTTTAGAAAATAAAGAATATGCACTATCTTCATTTAAAAAGCAGGATGAGAATTTAATAAATCTACTGCTTGAGGAAGAAAAGACATTAAGTTTTTTATTACAAAAGTTTAGTAAGAAAAAAATTATCTCTTTCTTGCAAAATGATTTTGTAAAAATAAAAAAAAATGAAGATAATATTGGTTTTGAATTTGAAGAGTATACTTTGAACTCTACTCAAAATGAAATAGTAAATAAAATTAGCCTGGGTATTGAAAGTAAAAGCTTTAATTCACATTTAATCCATGGTATAACTGGTAGTGGTAAAACCTTTATTTATTTTGATCTTATTCGAAGGACACTGCAGCAAAAAAGAAGTGTTTTATTGCTCTGTCCTGAAATTGCTTTAGGTCTATCCATATTTAAGAGAGTTAAAGATATTGTTTCTTTTCCACATATTTACTTTTATACAGGAATCAAAAAAGATAAGGAAAAGAGAGAGATATTTTTGAAGGTCCTAAATAATATTAGTGTTGTAGTTGGAACGAGGTCTAGTGTTTTTTTACCTTTTAAGAATCTTGGTTTAATTATAGTAGATGAAGAGCATGTTGAGAGTTACAAGCAAGAACAGGGTGGATTTTTTTATCAAACCAAAGAGATTGTGCATTTTTTAGCCAAGAAAAATAAGGCTACACTGGTCTTAGGAAGTGCAACTCCAGATGTTAAAACCTATTATGCTGCTGAAAATAAAATTTTAGACTTACATATCCTGGATAAAAGATTTGGTAAAAGTGTTTCACCTGTAGTTAAAATATTAGATAAGAATAAAGAAAAAACAGTAGAAGGAATATTTACAACATATTCCTGGAATAAGCTAATTGAGTATATAAACTCTGATGAAAAAATAATAATTTTACATAATAAAAGAGGTTATGCTCATATTCTATATTGTACTCAATGTGGAGAGATAGTTAAATGTAGTAATTGTGATGTTACTCTTACCTATCATAAAAAAGAGGATAAACTTTTATGTCACTATTGTGGAAATGTGTTAAAAATGTCAGCAGTTTGTCCTAAATGCTTGTCTTCTTCTTTTAAATACTATCAAGAGGGTACTGAAAAAGTAGAGGAAATTATTCAAAGGAACTTTCCTCAGCTTGGAGTATTACGTTTGGATAGAGATGTTATAAAAAAGGAAGAGGATTTAAAACAGGTATTAAGAGAGTTTGAGCAAGGCGAGGCCAAAATTTTAGTTGGCACTCAGATGTTGAGTAAAGGGCATGACTTTTCTCAAGTAGGTTTGGGTATAGTACTGGATGGGGATTTTGGGTTATCTTTCCCTGATTATAGGGCCACTGAAAGGATGTTTCAGTTGTTGGTGCAACTTATAGGTCGAGTTGGGCGAAGGGATAAGCAGGGAGAAGTTTTGATTCAGACCAGAGACCCACAACATTTTTTTTGGGATTTAGTAAAAAAAGAGGACTATGAGGGGTTTTATAAACAGGAGATAGAGAAAAGGAAAATCTTTTCTTATCCTCCTTTTGTAAAATTGGGGTTAATTAAAGTTACTTTTCCCAAATCCTGGGCTCAAGAAGAGGAATTTTTAGGAGAACTAAAAAAATATTCTCAGTTGCTTGGTTTACAGTTTTCTGGCAAGGTGTTGGGACCTGTTCCGGCTATAATCGCTTATCTCAAAAAGCGGCAACGATATCATTTGTTATTAAAGGCAGATAACTGGTTGGCAATTAGAAAATTTTATTTTGATTTGGGGCAAAGATTAAACAAATTTCTTAAGTCTGGTAAGGTAAAACTGGACTTGGATTTAGATCCTTTAAGTATTTTGTAGGAGGGTGTTTATGCGCTTGAAGGTAAAAGAAGCCTTAAATGCTTTGGAAGAAAAACAGGGAATTGTCTTAAAAGGTTGGATAAGGACTAGAAGAGACTCCAAGGGATTTTCCTTTTTAGAGATAAATGATGGTTCTTGTTTGAAAAATATTCAGGTGGTTTTAAATTGGGAGAATATAGAAAAAGAATATCTTGCAAAATTGACCACTGGTGCTTCTGTGGTGGTAGAGGGAGACTTGGTTGAATCTCCGGGCAAGGGACAAAAGTGGGAAGTTAGTGCCAGGACAGTGCTTTTGGTAGGAGAGGCTCCTGCTGATAGTTATCCTTTGCAAAAGAAGCGTCATAGTGACGAGTTCTTAAGGACCATTGCTCATCTTAGGCCCAGGACCAATAAGTATGGAGCTCTTAACCGGGTTAGGTCTGCTTTAGCCTTTGGGGTGCACAAATTTTTTCAAGAAAGAGGATTTTTTTATGTACATGCACCCATTATAACTGGTTCTGATTGTGAAGGGGCAGGGGAAATGTTTACTGTTACTGCCTTGGATTTAAAATCACTAAAAGGTAAGACGGATTTTAAAGAAGATTTTTTTGGTCAAGAAGCCCATCTTACTGTTTCTGGACAGCTAGAAGCTGAAATTTTGGCCTGTGCCCTGGGAGATGTCTATACCTTTGGACCTACTTTTAGGGCAGAAAATTCCAATACTCCCAGGCATGCTGCAGAATTCTGGATGATAGAGCCAGAAATGGCTTTTGCTGACTTAAAGGATGACATGGACCTGGCTGAAGATATGCTCAAGTGGCTGGTTGGTTATATCCAGGAAGTGTGTAAGGATGAGATAGAGCTTTTTGGGCGTTTTTTAGATAAGGAGTTGTTTGCTCTTTTAGAAAGCGTACTCCAAGAGCCTTTTGCTCGCATCAGCTATACTGAGGCCATAGAATTACTTAAAAAGGCTAAAAAGGATTTTGAATATCCGGTGGAATATGGCCTGGATTTACAGACTGAGCATGAGCGTTATTTGAGCGAGGAGTATTTTAAAAAGCCTGTATTTGTTTTTGACTATCCTAAAGAAATAAAGGCCTTTTATATGCGTTTAAATGATGATGGTAAGACCGTGGCTGCCATGGACTTATTAGTGCCCAGAGTGGGAGAACTGGTGGGTGGTAGCCAAAGAGAAGAACGTCTGGATGTCCTTGTTGCCAGAATGAAGGAACTGGGACTTTCTGAAGAGGATTACTGGTGGTATCTGGACCTACGTCGTTTTGGCACTGTACCTCACGCAGGTTTTGGACTTGGTTTTGAGAGGCTCATTATGTTTATTACAGGAATTAGCAATATTCGAGATGTTATTCCTTTTCCCAGAACTCCTAGGAATCTGGAGTTTTAAAGAAATTTTTAATTTTTATTTTTTTTGCTTGACAAAGAGGCGGAAATATATAAAAAGCTTCCTCCTGCCGCGATGGCAAATTGCTCTTTAGACAAAAAAAGATTTAAAAAAAGATGAAAGAAAAAGTTGACAGAGAAGGTTAATCTGATTAAATAGATTCTTCTCTTGAGGCGAACAAGAAAACTTTTTGTTCTTTGTCAATTGAATAGCGAGAGTGATGGTGTGAGGTAAGGTTAAGGAGTTTAGAATTAATACTGGAGGGTTTGATTCTGGCT
>LDZQ01000012.1_pt1 | contig 20382 bp, 21 predicted proteins | sample 615361 | NCBI WGS metagenome assembly LDZQ01 (sample SAMN03408297, study PRJNA278302) | terrestrial metagenome | isolation source: oil reservoir sample I2 | place: USA: Alaska, North Slope, Ivishak formation | collected 2013 | reverse complement strand
CGGGGCATCCGCATGCCATCGCCTCGAGGGGCGGAAGCCCAAAGCCCTCGTACAGCGAGGGATACACGAAGAGGTCGGCGGCGTTGTACCATGCTGGAAGCTCATCCTCATCGACGTATCCAGCAAAAATCACCTCTCTCTCCAGACCCAGCATTTTTATCAGCCCCAGAAGTTCCTTCCTTCCACGGCGGTAGCTGGGATTGCCGACCTTCACGAGCCTGATGTTGGAAAGCCTGTCCCTTAGCTTGGCGAGTGCCCGTATAAGAAGCGAGAGGTTCTTTCTACCCTCCTCTGAGCCCACATACAGAACTATCCTCTCATCCTGTGAGATTCCCAGACTTTCCAATACCTTTGCCCCTTCTGTTCTACGGTACTTGCTACTGTCCACAGCAGGATAGATGACATGAATCTTATCCTCGGGATAGCCCAAATGCCTTACAATCTCATTTTTAGAGAACTCTGATATTGTTATGATTCTCTCTGCCCTTCTCATCCCCCTCATATTAAGCTTCCACATGAATGAGCGATTACCGTCAAACACCCAAGGTACGAGGTCATAGCAGGTGAGGATAGTATTTTTGAGCTTGAGCACCCCCAATATATATGCCAGTTCCTGAGAGGCTATGTGCTTTATACTATCTTCTCTTAGGTTTTTCTTCACAATGCAAGCATACAGAAGCTTGTCCATGTAATCGCAAGCCCTTGCTACAGCATTCACAGGGACATTGACCAGCTCATGAGATAACAGCATCCCCAGAGAGCCCGAGGAGGCGTCCTGAGAGCTTGCTGGAGGTCTTGCTGAGGCTGCCTTGTGCACTCTCTTTATAACATCCACGAGAGAGGTGTACTCAATAGCCCGCAGCTCAACCTCACCCTTCAGCCTCTCGTGTATCTCCCGTTGATACTTTGTTGTGGCTATGAGGTAATCCCTCTTTTTGCCGCTTATGTAGTCAACTTCCATTGTAAGCCTCCTCGTACACCTGCAGTGTCTCTCTGGCTGCCCTTTCCCATGTGAACTGCCTGCTATGGCTAATTCCCTCCCTCACCACCCGATGTCTCAAGTCGGCATCTGTGATGACATCGTACATCCTCTCTGCCATATCCTCCTCTGAACTCGACCTTATGCAGCATTTTGAGACCTCCAAAGGGATGTGAGCACCCTCTCTAATTATCACGGGCACTCCGCACCTCTGAGCCTCCAATATGGGAATGCAAAAGCCCTCCCACACACTTGGAACCACGAGTACATCAAATGAATTGTACACCTTCACTATCTCCTCATCCGGTGCAGAGCCCTCAAACCTCACACACCTCAAAAGACCGAGGTGCTCCACCAGCTCAGCCAAGAGAGGTCGCTCCTCACCCTCCCCCCATATCGAGAGCCTGACATCTATCTCGGGATGTCTTTTCCTCAGCTGATAAAATGCCCTGATGAGGTAGTCCACGCTTTTTCTCCTTTTCAGAGCCCCCAGATAACCAACTGTGTAATGGGGCTTTCTTTCCTTCTCAATGGGCACGAATCTCTCGTCTATTCCATTATGCACTACGGCTATCTTCTCTTCTGGGATTTCAAGATGTGTCATCATCTCCTGCTTGGTCTGGGTGGACACCGCAATCGCCCTATCGCAGTGTTTTCCCACCAGCCTGTAGACATGAAGGGCCGATAACCTTGTGTGCAGGGCAGCGCCGCTGTCCCTGCACAGAATAGAGGTCAAATCATGATAGGTGACCACCTTTGGCTTCTTTAAAAGCGGAAATGAGAGCCCGGTTATGGGGGATGTCGCATGTATCACCTCAAAGCCTTGGGCACGCCTGAGCACGTGGAGGGGAAGGCTAAATACATGGCTGATTGTGGTGCCAAACGGGACGCTGGGCACCCTGACACACACGGGCTCGGCGCTGGTCCCCATGCTACGCAGCCCTCGTAGCAGCTCTCTGGAGTATCTCGCCAAGCCCGTTCCCCTCTCCACAGAAAAGCAGTCCCCCACAAGTGCCACCTTCATGTCAGCTCCCTCCAAGATACCATCCCATCCTTCCCGCCCAGCTCCCCTACTCAGCTATAAATATCTCTGCTCCACCGTTGTCGTATATCCTGTGCTTTCCAGCAAGGATGTGGGAGTAGTCTTCAATGCTTTTGAGAGTGCTCCAGTCCTTTCTCTTAAACCATGTGTATACGGTTCCGTCAACCACATTCTGGTATCTCAAAAATATATAGCCCTTATCTATCGTCCTGTTATTTTTAAAAAGCTCTCCGTTGTATTTGACTTTAGACGCAAAAAACCTGTACCCAGCGTATGCATCTCCATATACATCGAACTCTTCGTTCATGTTGCCTTCCAGCCACTCAACAGCGCTCTTCTCCTCAGCGTGTATATACCAGAGGTCATACTGAAGCCCCTCGGAGTTGAGAATCACCGACCGTGGCTCACCGAAAGCCTGATAGGTGATGCCCATGTTGACCATGAACTGGGCTACTATCACCGCCAGTACCAGCGCCACCACCAGCCCTCCATGTCCGAGTGGGAGGGGGTTGAGCCCAAGTGTGTGTTTGCTTATGGCGGAGAGCATCTGGAAGAGCGTACTGGCTCCCAGCACCAACATGGGACTTAAGAAAACAATCGTGGGGAAGTACACCCTCTCAATACCAAAGTCCTGAGCAACGTAGGGAGACGCGAACACTATGCCCCAACATATCAGACAGCTAACCACCATCGAAACATACCCAGCCCCAAAGCTCGAGGTCCTGTATCGTCTTATTAACCCGAGGCCTCCCAAGAAAATGAGAGACAGCGTGATATAATATATCACGAAGTTCAGTATCTCCACCGTCCCGTGCAGTCCCATGCCCACCGCTTTTTGGGCCAGAACGTCGTGTGATTCAGTAAGAAATGGATGGGCCATGCTTCTAAGTGTCATCTCGGTGAAGATTACAAGTGCCTGAAAATGTGCCTCAGTTATCTGGCTCCACCATAAAAACAAGGAGACAAAATAAAAGGCAGCTATGCTAAAGGTGATGGGACTCCTCCACCTCGCCGAGTGGCCACCTAAGAGCGTCCCAAGGGATAGCACAAGCAATGAGAGTACCAACAGGATGCCAAATATGTAGCAGAATGAGTAGTATGTCAGTACCAAGGAGAATGCAAACACGAACACCATCAGCTTTCTGCTCAGGTGGTCAATATCTCTATCAAAGAGGGCAAATGCCAACAGACATAGGAAAAACACCCCTGTGTGTATTCTCGCTCCATTTATTGAGTATATAAAGTTGTACTGGGAGATGAAGAACAGCGAGGTTAGAAGCGCGTATTTCTCACCTATATAGTCCCTGAAGAGGACAAAGAGAGCCAGCGGGATGATTGCGAGGAGTAGGGGCGTCACAAGCCTGTATGTCCACTCGGCACCTATACCCGTAAGAAAGTGTATTACTGGACGCAGCAGCGAGACACTCAGGCATGCGTTGATGGCTTTGGTGGGGTCCCCCGTGCTCAGCCCCATATCCCAGTATCCATGAGCGATGGTGTGGGCCATGAACCTGTACTCCTGAGGGGCATCTGCCCCTATGAGCATGTACTCACCCCTCAAAGGCAGAATAAGCGTGATGGCAAGACCAGCCATCAGCACTGCAATGGGATATGTGGACTTTGGAACTCTCTCCCCAAGGAGTATGAGGAGGGCAATGTAGCCCGAGACCAAAAAGGGCATTAGCAGCAGGACCACGTTGTTATCTGTCACATTCATGAGCAGAGCTCCAAATATAGCTATAAACGGCAGGATAAAAGCAAAAATGAGGGGTGGTGACAGCCCATCTGCACTTAAAGAGCCAACATCGAGCGTCCATGGAGCCGTGCCCTCGTGCTTGTACCTCTGATACACCAGCAGGCATAGCGCCCCTATCATGACGTCAAAGGACAGCACCAGCGGATGCGTTGAGAGGGGGCTCTGGATTCCGACCATCGGAAGCACCCAGTTCACGAGAAGCCCTCCCAGCAGCATGAAGGAGATGCTCAGGCCATAGGAAAGCACGGCCCTTCTCCAAAGGTCGATTTCGGTTAGCCCAAGGGCATATAAAATCAGAAGCCCAGGGACGATGGAGAAGAACGCATAGCTCAGGACAGCCCTCACGAAGGGTATGTCCAGAAATATAACGGCATTTACTATCAGAAGCAAAGCCACTAAGGCCATGAGTCCGTTCTTAAGAGGGTCCCTCTCCATCATAACCCCTCTGAGTGCGCTCAATATGTCTTCCTTCTCCTTCTCCATATGATGTTGCCAATTACCCACCTTAAAAGGGTGGGGTCTGTCATGTGCACCATCTGGTCAACAACGCTTCTTCTGAACTCGCCCTCCTTGCACTTTTCCACGAGGAGCCTGAACAATGTCCAAAGGCTATAGCGATGTGGTGTGTTCATGTCATTTCTCAGCAGTCTGTCCACCTCCCCTTTGTCCTTCCCGACCACCTCGAGCACCCTGTTGACCTCCTCTGGAACGAAGCCATGGGCTGTTTCGTGGAGCTGTGCTGTGAGGGAGAGATGCGCCCTTACGGCAGTTTTGACTGCACTCTCCTCTGCCATGCCGACAAACCGCCTGATTTCGCGGGGGCTCATTTTTGCAAGGTAATACAGTGCTGGATAGTACGCAAAAGCCGTGAATAGCTGCTCTGGAAGTATGGAATGGGTGATTATGGCAACGAGCTCTGCCTCTGGCGTCAACATCCTTATCCTACCGCCCGAGACCCTCTCCTCTACCACACACCTTTCGAGCTTTTTCCTGTCCAGATAAACGAGATAGCTCGCAGCAACCTTGTGATATATGTCCACATCGTACACATCCTTTCTGTCTGGGTGCGCGTGCTCGCATACTCTTGCATCATGAAACATCCTCTGGGAGGAGTCTGTATGGCCTTTTACCTCCACATAGCCCGAACGAAGCAACACCTCTGCTATCCTATCATACTCCTCATCCGAGCCAAAGTGCACCACATCCACATCGTTGGGTGTGGCAGGAAAGGGCATGATGCTCTTGAACAGTGCATATCGTGCACCATGGGAGCTTAAAAGCTCACACACCCTTATGGCGGTAAGCAGCTGCTCCCTGTGTCTGTCTCTCTCCTCTCTGTGCTTTTGCTCGAGGCTATCCAGCATGTCCATCTCGCTGAGACGCTCGAGATACAGCAGCCCTACCTTGTTCTTTACTGCATGCTCATACAGCCTTAAGCACTCCCGCTTGCTCTCAGGGGGCTCGCACTCGTATGCGAATGGAGAGCCTATCACCCTCAGAAGGGCTATGGTGCTGCTAACTTCCCGCAAGGCACCTCTCCCCTCAGCCTCTCGCACATCTTCTCCCACGCCAGCACCCCCAGCTCATCCACACTTTTTGTGCCATCCAGCCTGATTATTCCGCCGTCCTCTGCAACATCCATATACACTCTCTTTCTCTCCCTCAGATACTCGATGCTTGGTACGTCGTCCTTTCTTTTATATGCCACATCCTCGGGGACATCCAATAAAAATAGGACATCTGGCTTCGAGAGCACCCTAAAGCACCACCTTGCCAGCCTCTTTGTCTCCTCTCTCGAGAGGTGCAGCTCCACTGCAAGGTTTACTATGACATCGTACACGTACCTGTCACACACAACATTTTTTCCCATGATCAGAGGCATCTTAACGCTAAAGACCGTCTGAGCGATGTAATCCAAGAGAACTGCGTACTTATAAAGAGTGGACAAAAGGGGCTTTTCGAACAGCTCATTTCGTGTGCTCTCAAACGCCCAGTAATTCTCTGATATTGTCTTCCCTTTAAAAACCGTCCTCTTCATGAGTTCCATAATGGGCCTCAAGAGGAGGGAGTTGTATACATTGTGGACGTATCTCACCTCCATACCCTCTGCATCCATCCTTCCGACCAGCATCTCTGCGAGGGTGCTCTTGCCAGACCCGTCAATTCCTGTAAAGCATATCAGGCTCCCCTTACTCATCGCCTTCCAGCACCTCAGTGTAAATCTTGGTGAGCTCAATGCTTATATTTTCCCACGAATACGGTAGGACCCTCTCCCTGTTGCTCACCTTTACTCCATCGCTAATCTCGTCTATCAAGCTCAAAATGTCGTCCTGCCCTCTGGAGTCAACAAAGAACAGCCCATTTCCCTCCCCAAAAAAGGTCGTCAGCCCCTCGAACCTCGTGGTTATCACCGGCAGGTTGCACGCCATCGCCTCCAGAACAGAGAGGGGCATGAATATGCTGTTGTTCTCCATAGCGGGAAATACATAGCAGTCAGAAAGCTGGTACACCTCCTCAACCTTGGGAAGGTATTCCGCAATCACTTTGCATCCCAGCTCCTTCAGCAGCCTAAAAACAGCCTCATCAAAGGGCTTGTGAGTGCTGGCGACGACCACAACCTGTATGTCCTCCCGGCGAACGTCTCTAAAGACCTGCAGGTTTCTCTCATTTATTATGTGCCCCACATGAAGTACCACGAACCTCTCCTTGTCGATTCCGTATTTCTCCCTGAGCTTCAGCTTTTCCTCCTCACACACGGGCACAAACCTCCCGGTGTCCACACCATTTGGCAAGAGCCTCGTGTTGCACCCAAGCCCCCTAAAAAGCTCATCGCTGGTATGGGACTGAACGAGCACCACCTTGGGCCTCAAAAGAGGGACGAGACTTCTGCGAATGCCCTTGGAGAAGAGCTGAAGGCACTCGGGGTGCAGTGCAGAGAGCACCGTGGGTGCACCTGTCAGCATGCCGACATACCTCAGCGTCAGAAAGGCTCTGAGAGAGGGGCCCGCAACCTGATGGACCACGCTTGGGCTGTGCATCCTCAGAGCCTCTGGAAAGATGGACACCCCCGCGTCTATCGAATGCACCTCGTGGAGCTTTTGGAGGTGCACAGAGATGTTGTGGGAAACATTTCTGAAGCCCTCATCCGTGTTTCCCCTGAAGTGCCCTATAAGGCATACTTTCATCTTGCACCCCTCAGCTTCCGTATACACGCCTCTGAAAACTGCACCACATCTCCCGCCTCGACGAGCGTTCCGTGCCCGTCCACAACCTCGGGGTGTGAGCCCACGCGAAATGCCACCACAGGCTTGCCACACGCCTGTGCCTCTGCGATGGGTAGATTGAAACCCTCCCAGAGGGAGCAGGTGGCATAAACATCACACGCCGCATAATAAAGAGGGAGCTCATCATCTGGCACATCCTCTGCAAAGATGACAGACTCATCAACCATCCCCCTCAGCCTTTTAGAGTACTCGACATAGTAATGCCTTCCCACTATCAGCAGCTTGGCGTTGGGAATCTCCCTCCTCACCCTCCTGAATGCCTCGATGAGTATGTGAACGCCCTTGTGGGGCACTATCCTTCCCACATACAGAACGAGGGGGTCATTCCCTATACCATATCTTCTTCTTATGGAGCTACCATCCAGACCCCTTCTGAACCTCTCATCGACCTTGTTGTATATCACAAACCCGTCCATTCCCACCCTCTCTTTTAGCTCCCTTCTCAGAAACTCGCTCACACACACCGCACTGTCGGCGTTTTTGATACTCATGTCCTCAAGTGCGCACATGAGCCGGTGATACACCCTCTCAAGGGAGCTCAGGGCGAATATTCCCTGATACGCCTGTCCATGGTTATAAAACACATACCTTACCCCATGCAGCTTTTTGGCAATGTACCCCACATAGGTCATGGGATACTGGTGGGCGATTATTACATCAAACCCCTTGAGCCTCGATGCCCACACCAGCACCCTTGGGTCAAGCACGAAGAGCACGCGATACACCCTGTTTATAAGGAGATTTCTTGGCGCCCTCAACCTCAATAGTGCAACGCCTTTTGGTGGGCTCATATCAGCCTCGAGGGTGAAGATGGATACATGGTGTCCTGCACCCGATAGCTCCTCGGACTGCTGCTCCACTACCTTGCCAACTCCGTCGAACCTCGAAAATGTTGGCAGGAGGATTGCTATCCTGCACTTTTTACAGCCAACTATTTCCTCTACGAACTCCGTAATGCTGCTCTTTATCGCCGAAGCTCCACACATCTGAATACACGCCCTCACCCACTGACTTCCTCATACACCTCTACATACCTCTTCGCAATCCGCTCCCACGAAAACTCCTCCTCGGCGAGCCTTCGGCTGTTTTTACCCATTCTTTTTCTTTCTTCCTCGTTCTCAATTAAATACTCTATCCTCTCCGCGAGCTGCTCTTCATTCGCAGGCTCTACCAGAAAGCCGTTCCATCCATCCCGTATCTGCATGGGTATCCCCCCTACTCTCGTGCCCACGAGGGGCTTTCCAGATGCCATCGCTTCGGTGAGCACCATGCCAAAGCCTTCCTCGAGGGATGGCAGAACGAACACATCGCACACCGCATACAGCCCTTTAAGCATCTTAGGATGAAGGAACCCCATGAACCTCACATTAATCCTCTTCCTCTCGACATAGTCTTTTATCTTGGATGAGTAGCTCACGTCCGCCCTGTCGTTTCCAGCTATCACAAGCTGTACCTTCTCATCTCCAATGAGGTGTAGGGCCTTCACAAGGTACTCCACACCCTTTCTTGGTGTTAGTGTCCCCACGAACAACACCACAAAGTCATCGAACCCATAGCTATTTTTTATCCCCTCATTATCAGTAAAGTCAAACCAATGTAGGTTTACACCATTGGGTATTGCTTCTAAGCTCTCTTTTTTAATTCCCTTCTCGACAATCTTACTCATTATAGACTCATTTAAAAGAACGCTCTTTTTAACTCTCCTCATCAAATACAAATCGGGCGAGAAAGCCCTTGTCACTAATGGGGGCTTAAGAAATCTGCTTAGTCCTAAGCGATACTCATCTGCATGGACAGTGTACACCATCCTCTTTCCCAGCGAGCCATCCAGTGCCAAAAGCACGTTGGCGGCAAAGGGCAGATGCACGTGCACCACATCGAACCCATCGAGGTACCTTCTCGCCTTAAGGGCAAACAGCGCCCTATCCACGACGAGCCTTAACACACCAAGGGGGCTCTTCATCATGGTGTACACGGGGACGGCGTTGGACACGTTCGGACACACGTTCAGGTCAAACCTCTCAAAGAGCACGCCATCCCTCTCCTCATGATGGTCGAGTCCCCTCCAGCGCCTCTCCAGCACCACCACCTCGTGCCCCAGTCGTGCAGTGTGCCGTGCAAGCTCGTACACCACCGTGGGCACAGAGCCCTCCCCAGCGAGCACGCGCTCGTGCCCGTCATACAGGTGGAGAATCCTCATGCAATCTCCCCATAGTAGCGCTCGAGCTGTGTGGTAATGGCTTCCCAGTCGTACCTCTTGGCGCTCTCCACGCACAGCCCAGCCAGCTCCCCTCCTCTCTCCATACCCTCCAATATCTTCTGTGCCATGCTCTCTGGGGAGAGCTCACACAGAAGTCCACACGCTATATCGCATGCAGCGTTTAGTTTGTGCTTCACCGTGACTACTGGCAGACCGCACGCATTTGCCTCAAGTGCAACAATTCCAAACCCCTCCCTCGTGGAGGGCAGCACGAACACGCGGGAGGACTTCATGTGCGCTATCACCTCGTCGTGGCTATCCAGCGTTCCCATGAACCTCACGTTGCCAGAAATCCCAAGCCCTCGTGCGAGTGCCTCGAGCCTCTTCCTCTCTGGCCCATCACCCACTATGAGGCACACGACATTAGGCATATACTTCTTGAGGATGTGCACCGCCCCGAGCAGCACATCGACATTTTTATCCCTTATTAGCCTTCCAGCGAAAATGATGTCTGATGCACTCTCGGAGGGGGCTATCCTCCTGATATGCTCGAGCTCTATGCCGTTGGGTATTACCTCCACACCCCTCACGCCAACCTCGTGCAGGTCATCTCTGGTCCTGTGCGATACTGCGATGTTGTGTGAAGTGAGCCTTGCCGTAAGCAGCTCTGCCCATTTTCCGAATATGCCCCTCCATCCCAAGTAGCGCATCCAGTATTCCTTCCACACCTCGTGCCACGTGATTACGAGGGGAGCGCCTCCGATGGCAGAGCGCACCTTGGCAGAAAAGCACGAGAAGTACGGAAACTCCTGACAGTCTATCACGTCGAACTCACCCTTGAGCCCCGTCAGGGTGCTCATTCCAAACAGCACCCCCTCGGATATCGAGCGCCTGCCATTTACGTACAGCTCCCTCGGTGCGCCAACGCCATGCAGATGGATGCCGTCCAGCTCCCTATCTCTTTCCCCACCCCACCACCTCAAGCCAAACCAGTGTACATCGTGTCCCCTCTTGGCGAGCCTCCTTCCAATCTCGTACACTCTTTTCTCAGCTCCTCCCTTCACCCACGGGTACACGGCATCGTACACGAAGGCGATTCTCACTTCCCCTCCCCCAGCATGCTCAAAAAGAACGAGAAGAAGAACGTCTGCGCGCCTATCACGAGCAGCGTGAAGGCGAGCACATCGTGCTTCAGAACAGGAAGATATGTAAAACCACTGCCCACCCACTGCACGACGAGATATGCAGTGTACACAAAGCCCAGAAGAAAGATGGCAGCCCCCACCGCTGCCCCTCGTTCGAGGGGGGCGTGCTCGATGATGAAGTGTGTGATGCGGTCGTAGTCGAGCACGCCCCTGCCATGCCCGTACACCGCTGAGAACAGCCCGAGGGACACGAGCTGGTAGCCCAGTATCGCGAGCAGGGAGGCTGCAAACATCGAGTGTATGCCAAGATGGACTCCTCCCACCCACACATCGAAGACGCTCATCAGCAGCACCACCACCATGCCGAGCGTGAACATCACGAGCCCCGGAAGGTAGTACAGGTGCTTTGGAGTGTGCAGCAGCATGAACTTCAGGTGCCTCCACCCATCTGAAAACGAGTTCAGCTTGGAGTCCCCCATGCGCCTTCGATACGTGATGGGCACCTCCTCTATCCTGAGCCCCCTTCTCACTGCCTCCATCACCATCTCGGAGGCGAACTCCATGCCAGAGGAGCGAAGGCGCATTCTCTGGAGCGCCTCAGAGGAGAACGCCCGAAAGCCGCTGTGGGCATCGCTCACGCCCGCCTTGAAGAACACGTTCAAAAACCACGTGAGGATGGGGTTTCCTATGTGACGGTGCAGCCACGGCATCGCCCCCTTCTCCATGGTGCCCCTGAACCTGCTGCCAATCACCATGTCCGCACCGTTCTTCAGGGGCTCCAAGAGCCTTGGAAGCTCGGAGAAGTCGTACGTGCCATCGGCATCGCCCATCACGATGTATCTTCCACGGGCGCTGGCAAAGCCCACCCTGTATGCATAGCCATAGCCCAGCCTGTCTGGCTTTACCACTCTCGCCCCAAGGGAGCGGGCGATGCTTGGTGTGTCATCGGTGGAGCTGTCCGCCACGATAATCTCGCCGTCAATGCCCTCTCGCTCGAACACCTGCTGAATGGTGCGTATGCACTCCCCTATGCCCTCCCGCTCGTTCCTCGTGGGAAGGACCACCGACACCTCTGGCATCCTAGCATCATCTATACATCTTCCTAATTTAAGTTATGCCATCGCGTGTGGCAACCAGCAGCATTCGCCCTATCTTGGACATCAGAAGAGTATACTTGAGCCTTCTTGGCACTGCCAGCGGATAGCATCTTAGTAGCTCAATCCTCATGCCGCTTTCGGCAAAAAGGCTTTTTATCTGCTGGGGTGTTAAAAATGACACAATCACCTTTCTGTTCCACCCAAACCATCTGATGCTGATGTTGAGAAATGAGAAGAGAAGCGAGATATAGAAGAGCGCAGAGGCGAAAAACTCGTGCTCGTTGTATTGTTCAAGCAGGACGATGTATCCTCCTTTCCTAACGACCCTTTTAAACTCCCTAATGGCATCTCCCGCCTTTTTCTTTGACCTTCCTCTCGTCATCCCCACAAGGTGATGCAGGAGGTTCTTGGCAATCAGAAAATCGAAGGTGCCATCCTTAAACGGCAGATGGCAGGCATCGCCGCCAACCAGATTTATGTGCTCATTTACCTGCTGCCTGTAGGCATGTGCAACGAGCTCGCAGTTATAGAGGTTGGATATGCCCGCGTGAGATGCAACCAAGTCGAGCATGTACCCGCTGCCCCCCCCCCACCTCCAAGACCTTTGATGCTTGGCTGCACCTGTGCTTGATGAAGTCCAAGATGATGGGGTCTTGCTCTGGATGGACATAGCCACTTCTTGCAGCATAATCGTCACTTTCAGTAAAGTGCTCCATCGTCCTTTTTTGTGCAAAGTCTGCCATGAGCCTCACCGTAGGACTTTATGGAACACATTCTGCACGACCCTTTTTAATTTTTGCCACCACGTCCAGAAAGGCTTTTGTGCACACGAGCCACACGGCATAGAAGCGCATAAAACTCTTCAGCCCCCCTCACCCTGTCAATCCCTCCATAGAGAGCAATCTTTGTCTTCTCTTCATTCCACCCCAAATCTTCGATTGCTTATAGAGCCAGAAATCCAGCTCATCCTCATTTCTCTGCATAATACTTATTTTCAAGAATTTCCTCCTCAAATACCATGGTATCTCATTGAATATCACGATATCGTATATTTATCACTAACAGAAAACAGATGATTGAGGAAAGAAGACCGAAAATCATAAGGATGTCTCCCATTATAAGGGAATGTGAGAAAAGAGGGACAGATTATTTTAGGGTGGCACCACTCCCATGCACAGGTGTTCTTCGATGGGTGGTGGTAGCATGCACAAAGAAGTCGGTGTTTACGGTTCACGTTTGTTTTGATTGAGTGCGTAAACTACCCCTCGCTCACGCAAGGGGCTCTGTGAGGAGTTCTTTACGAGCCTTAAAGAGAGGGGTCCCCACGGGCTGGCTCACGCAGCCACTGCCTTATCCGGACTCACGGCTGAATCAAACCGACAGGGATATAAATGATAACTCAAATTATCATAACGGCGGTTATCATGAAGTTCGTTGACAGAGTGGAGGAGCTGAAGGCTCTGGGAGAAAGGCTGGACAGCGACATATTCGAGCTTATCGTGATCTACGGTAAGAGGAGAGTTGGCAAAACCCGCCTAGTCCTTGAGGCGGTAAAGGAGAGAGAACACGTATATTACTTAGCGGTGGAAGGGGACAACCTCAGGCACTTCAAGCGATTGGCTTCGAAACTCGTCCCGGAAATTTCCTACGCTCAGGAAGACTGGGAAGCCTATTTCAACTTTCTGAAGGGTAAGGTTGTCGTAATAGATGAGTTCCCCAACCTCATTAAGGAGGACCAAAAAGTCGTGTCGCTCTTCCAGCGTGCAGTCGATCTGATTCTCGGTAATACAGGCACGAAGCTCATACTGCTTGGTTCGTCGATCTCCATGATGAGCGACAGGGTTCTGAGTTACAAAAGCCCGCTTTACGGAAGGTTTGCATCGATGAAGCTAAGGCCATTGAAGTTCTTCCACCTCAGGGAGTTCTTCCCCAACCTCCAGTGGGAGGAGCTCGTCGAGATATATGGATTCGCAGATGGAATCCCTTATCACCTCGAAAAAGTTAAACCGCCCTTCTGGAAGTGGCTCGAAGGAGAGCTGAAGAGGCCCGATACTTTCCTGAAAGATGAGCTCGACTTCCTGATAAAGTACGAGTTCAGCGATGTGACAACGTACAAGAAGATTCTCGAAGCAGTGGCTCTCGGCAAAAACACGCCGAAAGAGATCAGAGAACACCTGAAAGCAAAACATTCGGACATCACACAGTATCTGAAAAATCTGATGGAAACTGAATTCCTTGTGAAGAGAGTTCCCGTAACTGAGAATGCAAGCTCGAAGAAGGGGAGATACTTTATCGGAGATAACTTCGTAGCATTCTGGTTCCGCTACATATATCCGAACCTTTCAGCCATCGAGGAAGGTATTTTCGATCTCGGAGAAATTAAGAAGGACTGCGCGAACTACCTGGGCATGGTTTTCGAGGGTATTGCGAGGCAGTTCCTCATTGAGCTCAACAGGCGTGAAAGGCTTCCCTTCAAATTCTCCAAGATCGGAGGATGGTGGCATAAGGGTGAGGAGGTAGATCTGCTGGCGTTAAACGAGCGTGAGAAGAAGGCTCTGTTGGTGGAGGTCAAGTGGAGAGAGCTGAGCGAAAGAGATATCGACAGAATTCTCGGAGACCTCGGGAGGAAAGCTGAGCTCATTGGGCTCGAAGGTTATGAGAAGTATTATGGCATAGTTGCAAGGAGAGTTTCTGAGAAAGATGAGCTCATTTGGGACTTGAAAGACTTTCAGGAGGTTGACGACCATCGTCAATCATGATCATCCTCGATGACTTCTATTTCCTCGCTGATTTGCTTGAAGTCGCTGTCAAGTGTTAAAAAATGATTGCAGTTGTTTTCAATTGCGGTTGCTATATGTACCAAATCCCGCGGAGGAAGTTTGTACTTCTTGATCAAGCTGTCCATAATTTTTGTTTTCGGATGAGGTAAGATTTCAATATTGAGTAAGGAGTACAGGTCTTTGACACTCTCATAGAGGATTAGATAATCTTCGTGCCTGTTCTTTATAAGCTTACAGCGCTACGACCTCTGTTCCCGTAAATCCTTTCGGCACTTAAAGCTGTAGAAACATAAAGAACTTCACATAGAGATATTACCGACGTAACCCTCTTTTTTCCAGCTATAATGGATTTAATAGCCAGTCTTCTTGTACTGCTTCCGAGTAGAAGATCCACCAAAATACCGGAATCCAGGTAGACTACACCCATGCTTCACCCAGTATTTCAATAATTTTTTCCCTGGATGCTTCACCGGCTATGTTCTTAACTCTGTTTGATATCTCGTCGATTTCACCAAATTCTTCAACCAATACCGTCAGTTTTATCCCTTCGGGTAGGTCTACTTTTTTTATGGGTTTAAAAACACCATTCTCATAAACAACTTCAATCGCCTTCACATTTACCACCACATCTATTCCTTCGTTTGAGAAGTATTTAAATCTGTTCGGATTAGCCCCACAACCTCCTCCCCAGCCTCACCAAATGGATCCTCCCAGCCGTTCTCCCTGTCAAGTATCACTCGCACTCCTTCCAGTATCCTCTCCGGTCTTGTTCCAGCCAGAACATTTGAACCCACCTCCAACGTCTCCGGCCTCTCTGTGTTATCTCTCAAAGCCTGCACACCTCCTGAGTTGGTTAAAGCCAGTCTTGCATTGGCTTCCAGCTCCAAAAACTCAAGAAAACCTAAAGGTTCGCAACCTTCCTTGCATCTGAATCGTCTGTTAGAACTTTCATGTTGCGGTTCTTTGCGATAGTTAAGCAAGATGCCTCTTCCTTTCCCAGTTTTACCCTCAAAGCGTTGTAGAGCTCAAGTTCATCTTCCCTTACCTCTACCACTTCAAAATCAAGAGTTACGTCAGGTAAAACTCCTCTCCTAACGCCTACTCTAAACTCCTCCAAAACCTGCTCTGTTACGTATACTTTCTCAAAAGCCCCTTTAAGCAGGTCTACCCTATTCACCTTTGCAAAGTTCGAAAGAACAGTATTATCGACTAAAACCATTTGATTGCCCCTACCTCAGCCATCACGTCCTCTTTACTCAAAGTCCTTATCGGAATTCCCCCATACCATTTCACGCCTATACTCGCCGTGTCCCGACGAGGGAGCAATCCACTCTCATTTTTATATGACAAGCATCTACTTAAACTTTGAGGGGAATTCCTCCCACCACTAAATGTGGTGGGCTTCCTGCCCAGTTTCATCGTGAATGCAAAAGCTGGTCTTATGGGATACTCAGTTCTGAATGTATATCGTTTACACTGCATAAACAAAAAGTTTATAATCCATAAACACAAGTATACAGTATGCTTGTTGAGCTGTTTAAAAGTGAAGAGCGCCTGAGGATCCTTTATTATTCTCTTTATCAGAGAGATTTCACTGTAACGCAAGTTTCAAGAGAGACCGGTGTGACAAAGGGTTTAGTTTCAAGATATCTGAATAAGTTAACCGAGTTTGGGTTGCTCGTTAAGCATGGTAGGGTCTATCGATTCGGGGATTCAGCTATGATAAGGGTAATTAAGCTGCTGCTCAATCTAAATAAAATAGATGAGGATTCATTGAAACGTGATTGGATTAAGGGTTTCGGACTATTCGGAAGCTGGGCTAAAGGTACAAATACAGATGAGAGCGATTTGGACGTCTGGATTAAGACCGAAACTTACCCTTCTGAGTTCGAGCTCGGTAAACTGCAGAAAAAGCTGAGAGAGATGGTTGGAACCGAAGTAAATCTTGTTGTTTTAACACATCAAAAAATTAAAGAGTTAAAGGAGAAAGATAGGCCCTTCTATAATTCCATAGTAAATGATTCGATAGTGCTCTGGGGGGAATCAATTGAATTATGAAGAATGCTTCAGGCGAGGCCTACTGCGTTATGTAGAGCCCTCAAAAGAAAAAAGTCAGGAATCGATAAAACGGGCGAAGGAATGGCTTAATGAAGCAATGATAAATTTTGAATCCGGTGCTTTTAGATCAGCTTTATTATCAACATACCTGGCTGTGTTTCACTCTGCAAGAGCAGTACTTTTCAGGGATGGTGTTAGGGAGAAAAGTCACTACTGTGTTGGTGTTTACCTTGAAAAGTACGTCAACCAGAATTTACTGGAGGAAAAATGGGTTGTGGTTTTTGACAGAATGAGAAGCACTCGCCATGAGGATCAATACACATTTCATGCTCCTACAAGTGAAGAAGTGAAATCCAGTATCGATACTGCCAGACAATTTATCAAGAGGATGGAGGAATTGTTAGAGATTGCTTCTGATGATTAAACTAAGCGTTGATTACTCTGTAATCAGCAGTAAGCAACTTGGTGAATGGATAGCCATCATTGGCACCCGTCATGAGATTATTAAGATGAGCCCTGTGATAAGGGAGTGTGAAAAGATGTGTAGATTATCATATATTGGAGCTACCTCAGCCTGAGTATAATCTGGATGCTGGATCTGGAACACATGCAGAACAGACTGGCTTATGATTGGTGTAGAAAAGGTCCTGATGAAAGGATGAGAGAGAAGCCAGATACTGGTTGAAAGTGGGCAAATATTTTAACCCTATCGGCGGGAAGTCCCCTTCGTAGGGAGATGAGAGCCGATAAGCATATATAGTTATGATACTAATAAAACTATGATGAGTAAGGTTACTATGAAGGTTGAGAAAGACACTCACGAAAAACTCTTAGAAGTGGTCTCAAAATTACAGCTCAAGAAAAAAAGAAGAATCACAATAGATGAGGCTATAAAAGAGTTGATTGAGAATGCTAAGCTATAAGTTTCGCATTTATCCTTCCAAAACCATTCAAGCTAAACTAACGGAACAGCTTGAGCTATGCAGATGGTTATACAATCGTTTATTGTTTGAGCTGAATAAGGCAAAAGAAGAAGGTAGAAAGATAAAACAGAAAGATACACAAGCTCTAATCGTTAAGCTAAAGGAAGAGAATCCTAACCTGAATAAAGTCTACTCCAAGGTTTTGCAGATGGTGAACTACCAGTTATGGTCGAACATCAAAGCCCTATCAGAGTTGAAGAAGAATGGAAAGAAAGTTGGTAAGCTCCGTTATAAGGGTAAGGGATGGTTCAAAACTCTGAACTTCAATCAATCGGGATTCAAGATTGATTTTGAGAATAACAAGCTCATCTTATCTAAGGCTGGTACTATCCCCATCAAACTACACCGTCCAATTGAAGGAAGAATTAAAGGGGTGATTGTAAAAAGAGAGAAATCTTGTAAATTGTATGCAATTGTTCAGGTAGAAGATGAACCAGAGCTATTACCACCAACAGGTAAAGAAGTGGGAATAGATGTTGGTGTAAGACACTTTCTGACAGATAGTGAAGGAAGGCAAATAGAGAATCCCAAGTTTTACGAGAGAACTTTGCAAAGGATAAAGACTCTACAACGCAACCTTTCAAGAAAGCAGAAGGGCTCTAAAAATAGAGAGAAGTCTCGTATTAAGCTTGCTAAAGCTTATGAAAAACTTGTAAATCAGAGAAACGACTTCTTACATAAACTTAGCAGGTTTTACGTGAATAATCACGACATAATAGCAGTTGAAGACTTGAAGATTAGAAATATGGTTAAAGTTGGAAACAAACTAGCTCAACGCATATTGGATGCCTCTTGGGGTAAGTTCATCGAAATGCTCTCCTTCAAGGCTGAGAGAGCTGGAAGGAGAGTCATAAAGGTAAACCCAAGAGGTACATCTGAAGGACTAACTTTTGATGACCTGTATAGGGATTATATCTCAGCTTGCAGGATAAAGAACAAATCGGGGTTGGGACGGTCCTTAGAGCCTGTGGAGAGGAGACCTCTACTCCTCGTTACCGCTAAAGCGGTAATCGAGGGGCAAGTCTTCTCTGTGAAGCAGGAAGCTCCCTGCGTGAGCGGGGAGTAGTTCACTCATTCTGAGGGCTTATCTGAGGAAGTATCGTGGTGTCAGCTTCAGGAGATTGCAGGTTTTTGATTTTCTGGCGTTGATTCGGATGGGTGGGGATGGTTCTCAGAACTAATATCAGCTAAAATATAGATGAGCGTTCAATAATTATAACTCAAAAATATGCACTAAACTGCACAAATTTTTTAAACTTTGTGCACTATATTTTCTCAGGTGCACAGGATGAGGGAGCACGTAATAGCCCAAAAGTATGAACTCGAGAAGCTGGGAAAAGAACACTATGTTGAGAGAGAAGCTGAGAAAAAACTCAAGCAGTACCTTCCAACCGACCTGATAAAGGTAATAACTGGACCTCGAAGGGCTGGAAAAAGCTTTTTAGCGGTGAGAGCTCTTAAAGAAAATTTTGGTTATGTGAACTTTGATGATGAGGTATTGACCAAAGCGGAAGACCTCAACGAGGTTTTAAAGCTTGTCCATGAGGTCTATGGAGAATTTGAAACCCTCTTCCTCGACGAAATCCAGAATGTTAAGGATTGGGAGCTTTTTGTCAATAGGCTCAGAAGATTGGGTTATAACGTCGTTCTTACTGGCTCGAATTCGAAACTGCTGAGCAGTGAGCTGCCATCTGACGGGGAGATATGTGGAAGGTGAACTACCCCTCCCTGTCGGAAGGAGCTTCCTGCTTCAACGACCAGACTCGATCCCCACACACCCACAGCGGAGGTCTCGTCAGATGAGACCGTTCCTCTGCACCCCGTGTGGAAGGCGGGTTACGGAGGTCATGGTCTCCACAGGCTTCACTTCGGGCCGTCCCAGCCCTAGGTCTGCCAGCTCTTTCAGCCTTGCAGACAATAAGAAGTATGATGAGGAAAAATATAAGCTTATCGGCTCTCATCTCCACGCTCACGCATGGAGACTTCCCGCCGATAGGGTTAAAGTTTTTCCGTTCTCCTTCAGGGAATTCTTGAGGGCCAAAAAAATTGAGCCAAAGGTGGAGATGAGCTCTCAGGAAGGAAAAATGCTCTCAAAACTTTCCGAGTATCTGGAAAGGGGGGCTTCCCAGAGGTGGTTGTCAAGGGTTATGATTATCGTGACTATGGGAGAATGCTTTTTGACAGCATCATAATGAAGGATGTGGTTAAGCGAAGGAACGTGAAGTACTCCTCAACCCTCTACGAGCTCTCCCTTTACCTTGTCTCTAACTTTGCTAGAGAGTTCAGCTACACGAAGCTGAAGAACGCTCTAAACATCGGCAGTGTGCACACTGTGAAAAATTACGTTGATTATCTTGAAGAGGCTTTCATAATTGTTAAAGCAGAGCGCTTTTCTTACAAGATACGGGAAAGCTTGAAGTCTCCGAAAAAAGCATACATTATTGATCCAGCCTTTTTGAGCGCGGGTTTCACTCCATCACCAGATTTGGGAAGGAAAATGGAAAATACAGTTGCCGTTGAACTCTTGAGGAGAGGCTATAAACTGCACTACTGGCGGGATGATAAAAGGGAGGTCGACTTCATTTTGAAAAAAGGGTTGAAAGTGGAGGAGCTGATACAGGTTACAAAGGAAATAACTGAAAACAATTATGGAAGAGAAGTTAAGAACCTGGCGGAGGTAGGAAAGAGACTAAAGGCTGAAAGGCTGAGTGTGATAACATGGGATGATGAAGGGGTGATAGAAGAAGGGGAAAGGGAAGTGAAAGTGGTTCCTCTTTGGGAATGGCTGCTCGGAAAGGTCGATTGAATACTAACAGGCTCATCTACATGTTGTGACTGAAAAGGTTTTAAGGTTTTACTACGAATAATCAGAGAAACCCACTGGCCATTCGACTTTCTGGCGTTGATTCGGATGAGTGGGGATGGTTCTCAGAACTAATATCAGCTAAAATACGGATGAGCGAATACTCTTTATCTTCCCGTTGCTTGCAAGACCCCTTCGGAGGGGGATACGCAAGGGGAGGTGGCTAAGTTTAAATACTCTGCTAAATATACCAAG
>LDZQ01000458.1_pt1 | contig 20737 bp, 23 predicted proteins | sample 615361 | NCBI WGS metagenome assembly LDZQ01 (sample SAMN03408297, study PRJNA278302) | terrestrial metagenome | isolation source: oil reservoir sample I2 | place: USA: Alaska, North Slope, Ivishak formation | collected 2013 | reverse complement strand
AACCTGAAGGTATAAAAAGCCGTTAAAAACGCCACCAAAAGCCCTGTAGCCCAAACCAACTTACCCCAGGGATATTGAGAGAAATAGGCCATCGCAAGTATTTCGTCTTTACTAAAAAATCCGGAAAGCCCTGGGAAACCAGCCAAGGCTAATGCACCTATCATAAAGGTAACAAATGTATAGGGCATATACTTTCTTAACCCACCCATCTGCCTTATGTCGTTGGTATGAACCGCATGGATCACACTACCAGCACCGAGAAAAAGCAAAGCTTTAAAGTAGGCATGTGTAAAGAGGTGAAAAATTCCTGCAGCAAAGGCTCCTACCCCACAGGCCATAAACATATATCCCAGTTGAGACATGGTAGAGTAAGCGATGATCCTTTTGATATCAAACCTGGTAGGGGCGATGGTTGCTGCCATGAAACAGGTAAAAGCCCCCACAAAAGCTACCATAGCCATGGCATAAGAAGAAAGCTCAAAAAGACCATGGAGCCTTGCTACCATAAAGACCCCTGCGGTAACCATCGTAGCCGCATGGATAAGTGCTGAAACAGGGGTTGGACCTTCCATCGCATCAGGAAGCCAGGTATGAAGCGGAAACTGTGCACTTTTACCCATAGCCCCGCAAAAAAGTAAAAAGGCTATCAGAAAAGGCACATGGATTTCTAAACCTAAAAAGTCTATATATTTTTCAGACAAAAGAGGAAGCTTAGAGAAGACATCCTGATAGTAAAGCGCTCCTGTAAAATAAAACAGGGCAAACACCCCAAGGGCAAAACCAAAATCACCTACCCTGTTAACGATAAAGGCTTTTTTGGCTGCGTTGGCTGCACTCTTTTTCTCATACCAGAAACCAATCAAAAGATAAGAACAAAGCCCTACTGCCTCCCACCCTAAATAAAGTTGAACCACGTTGTTAGAAAGAACAAGCATCAGCATGCTAAACGTGAAAAGAGAGATGTAAGAAAAAAATCGATAATACCCAGGGTCTCCATACATGTAGCCGATAGAGTAAACATGAATAAGAAAGGATAACGAAAGCACCATCGTGGTCATTACTATAGAAAGAGGGTCAACCAAAAAACCTAATCCTACTTTCAAGTTGGAAGCAGAAATCCAGGTATAAAGGTCAAAATCAAAAATCTTTCCTGAAAGCACCTCAAACAAAACCTTTAAAGAGATCAGAAAACTTATGAAAATAGCTAAAACTGGAATCTGATGGGCCTTTTCCTGTAAATATTTCTTCCCAAAGATAAGGGTAAAAAGGCTACCTAAAAGGGGTATAAATGGAATAAGAAAAACCCAGAGGTTAAAATGGGTAATCAACTCATAAGGATGTTCTGCCATAAAAACTACCCCTTGTAATGGTTTATTTCTTCTGTATAAACGGTTTTAAGTTTTTTGTAGATCAATATAGCTAAGGTCAATCCGATCGCAGCCTCAGCCGCAGCCATCGCTATGATAAAAAACACCATCACATAACCAGTTATGTCTTTTTTAAAATAAGAAAGGGCAGCAAAAAGGATGATGATGGCGTTAAGCATAATCTCTATGGAAACCAAAACTACTATCAAATTTCTTCTCATCAAGAAACCAAAAAGCCCTATCAGAAAAAGGACCGATGATAGGATTAAATATGCCTCAAAAGGTACCATTTTTTTACTAAACCTCCTCCTCTGTAGTTTTAACTTTTCTTACCAAAAAGACCGCCCCTAAAACCGCTACCAGCAATATCACTCCTATAATCTCAAAAGGCAAAAGATAATAGTTAAAAAGATAATGGGCTATCCACCAAAGGTTGTCTTTTTCTAAAGGATTAAAGGGTAGTACTGCTTGCTCAAACTTTTTGGCTCCGTATATCAGGTAAAGATTAACCCCCATAAAACCTAAAAACAGCAAGAAAACCAAACTACAGAGGCAAAAACGTTTAACAAAGATACTGTGTTTTGTCTCTTTTCTCAGGTTTATCAGATAAACCACAAACAAAAACAAAACCAGCACCGCCCCTGCATATACAATCAGCTGTACAGCCATCAAAAACTCAGAGCCAAGGGTTAAAAGCAAAAAAGCCTGATGCACCACCATCACCAAAACCAAAAGTATGGTGTGTACTGGATTTTTCGAGAAAACCGCAAGCACACTTGAAACTACCATCGCAAAAGCCAGATACCCAAAAATAAGGCTGTTAAGATCTATGCCTAATCCCATGTTTAAACCCCTTTAGCCTTTCTTTTTACTATAGAGAAAAATCCCTCTGGGATACCCTTAGGTTTCCAGAATGGATTAAAGTAAGGCCTTTCAGCTTTAGCGATAAACTCATCCCAGTTTTTAAGCAACCTTTCCTGGTCAAAATAAAGGTCCTCTCTTTTTTCTCCTATGTATTGATAAAATTCTGTAAGCACCAGGGCATTTACCGGGCAAACCTCTACACAATACCCACAATACACACATCTTGAAGCATCTATCGCATACTCAGCTAACTGTCTTTTTCTCTTTCCTCCTTCTTCTATCTCTACAGTTTTGATGTAGATGCATCTTGAAGGGCAAACCCTTTCGCACCTATGGCAAGCCACACAGATAGGTCCCTGGGTAAGTTCACTTCTAACCAAAGCATGTCTTCCTCTAAATCCTGGATAAGGTTGAGGGATTACCTTGTCGTAGCATTCTATGGTAACAGGCTTTTCAAACAGTAATTTTTTAAGGGTTAAGGCTAATCCCTTTAAAATTTCTATCAAAAAAAGCTTTTCAAACAAGCTTTTCACCTTCCATTTCCTCCTAAAAAATCAGTTTTATCAAGGCTGTTAAAAACAGGTTTATCAAACCAAGAGGGATAAGCACCTTCCAACCAAGGTCCATAAGTTGGTCATAACGATATCTTGGGAGGGTAGCCCTTATCCAAATGTAAAAGAAAAGTAAGGCATAAACCTTTACCACAAACCAGAAAAAGGGAACATAAGGAACCTCAAAGGGCCCTGCCCAACCACCTAAAAAACAAGTAACTGCAAGGGCACTCATCACAAGCATTCCAAAATATTCTGCCAGATAAAAAAGGGCAACCCTCATTCCTGAGTATTCTACAAAATACCCTGCAACAAGCTCTGTCTCTGCCTCAGGCAAATCAAAGGGAGTGCGATTACACTCAGCTACCGCTGAAACGATAAAAACAAAAAATCCGAGCAACTGAGGGATAAGATAAACCTTAAAAGGTGAGTTTATCTGAGCTCTTACGATGTCTCCGAGGTTAAGGGACCCTGCCATCAAAACCACGCTTAAAAGGGCAAGGCTCATTGCTATCTCATAGCTTATCACCTGAGCACTGGCTCTGAGCCCTCCTAAAAAGGCATACCTTGAGTTAGAAGCCCATCCTGACAGTATAACTCCGTAAGCACTTAAAGAGCTTAAAGCCAGAATAAACAAAAGACCTACGTTTATGTTGCTTATCACAAAATTTTCCCAAAGAGGCACCAACGCTATCCCTGTTCCAGCACAAACCAGAGAGATAAAAGGGGCGATATAAAATACAGGCTTATCTACCTGAGCAGGAATGATGTCTTCCTTGGTAAGCAGTTTTAACATGTCAGCGATGGGTTGTAAAAGCCCTCTTGGTCCTACCCTGTTAGGTCCAAGCCTTTGTTGCATCCTGGCAATGATCTTTCTTTCTGCGTAGGTAAGATAGGCTACGTGTAAAAGGCTTACTATAAGCAGGATCACCGTTCCTGCCAAAAACCAAAACAGATTGGACCAAAGGTCTTCCATATATCCTCCTTACCTGTCAGAATCCCCTAAAACTATGTCAAGGGTCCCTATAATGGCTACCAGATCAGCAATCATATGCCCTTTTGTCATATGAGGAATGGCAGAGATATGTACAAAAGAGGGAGTCCTGATCCTAAGCCTCCAGGGTTTACTTGAACCGTCACTTATCACATAAACCGAAAGTTCACCCTTAGGGGATTCTATGGAAGCAAAGGCCTCCCCTACAGGGACAATCTCTTTTTCTTTTGGTTTAAACATAACTCCAAGCTTAGGATGGGGTTGAGCAGAAACTTCTCTCACCTTTTCTGGCATAAGAAGGTCAGGAGCATTTTCAGTCAACACCGGCTCCCCTTCGGTTTCAGATAGCTTGTCTAAACACTGTTTGATAATCCAGTTAGACTGACGAAGCTCCCTCATCCTTACTTTATAACGATCGTAAGTATCTCCATTTTGTCCTACAGGAACCTCAAACTCTACCTCAGGATAGGCATCATAGGGTCTAAATTTTCTTACATCATAAGGAACACCAGATCCCCTTAAACAAGGACCGGTAAGCCCTAAGTTAAAAGCCTCTTCAGCAGAAACTACCGCTATGTTTTTGGTTCGTTTAAGCCAGATACGGTTGGTATCGATCAAGGTCTCGTAGTCGGTAATCCTTTTAGGAAATTCCTCTACAAACCGATAGAGTTCCTCTATAACCTCAGGCTCAAAATCTCTTCTTACCCCACCTACTCTAACGTAGGTATGGGTGAGCCTTGCCCCACAAATCCTTTCATAAATGTTTAACAACCATTCTCTGTCCCTAAAACAGTAAAGGAAAACAGTCATCGCCCCTATATCAAGGGCATGGGTTGCAAGCCAGAGTAAATGACTACATATCCTTGCCATCTCTGAAACGATCGTTCTTATCAGCTTAGCCCTTCTTGGCACCTCAAGTTTGAAGAGTTTTTCAAAGGCAAGGGCAAAGGCTACGTTGTTTGCCGCAGAAGAAATATAGTCTAACCGGTCACTTAAAACGATGGTCTGGTTGTAGTTAAGGTTTTCTGCAAGTTTTTCTATTCCTCTATGGAGATACCCGATGATAGGGTCGCAGTTAACGATGGTTTCCCCTTCTAATTCAAGGAAAAGGCGTAAAACCCCGTGAGTAGAAGGGTGCTGAGGACCCATGTTTAGATAAAAAGGCTCTTCCCAGCTGTCTTTGCCTTTCTGTTTTTTATTAACCTCTAAAACTAAAGACATCCTTTAGCCTCTCCTCTTATACTTTTCTACCAAAGCCTTGTATGGTTCCCAGTCTTCTTCCTCTGAGAAAAGAGGATAATCCTTTCTTAAAGGATAACCCTTCCAGTCTTCAGGCATAAGCACCCTTCTCAAGTCAGGATGACCTTTAAAAACTATCCCAAACATATCAAAACACTCTCTCTCAAACCAGTTAGCCGCTTTCCATAGAGAGGTTACAGAATACTGCCAGGGGTCCTCTTCTGGAACCCTAACCTTTAACCTTAAAAGTTTTCTTTCATCTAAATTAAAAAGATGATAAACCACCTCAAACCTTTCCTCAAAGGTTTTAGGTTTATATCCTAAGTAGTCAACCCCACAAAGGTCTATCAGATGGATAAAACCTTTTTCTTGTTTAAGCCAGGTTATGAGGTCTAAAAAACCTTCTCTATTGCAAACCACCACTTCGCCGTCAACTTCCAGAAAACTTTCTTTCACTACCTCTGGAAACTTGACCTTTAACTCTTCATAAAGTCCCATACACTATCTCCAGTAACCCCATCTTTTGGTCTCTTTTTTAATCTTTTCCTGGAGTTGCAACAACGCATAAATCAGGGCTTCAGGACGGGGAGGGCAACCAGGTAGATAGATGTCTACCGGTAAAAACTGGTCTACCCCCTGAGCTACTGAATAGGTTCTAAAAATTCCCCCAGAGCAGGCACAACTTCCCATGGCAATCACATACTTAGGCTCTGGCATCTGGTCATATACCCTTCTTACGATCGGAGCCATCTTTTTGGTTACCGTACCTGCCACTATCAAAAGGTCTGCCTGACGAGGGGTAGCTCTAAAGATTATACCGTACCGGTCAAGGTCATAGTGACTGGCTCCAGTTGCCATCATCTCTATGGCACAGCAGGCAAGCCCAAAGGTAAGAGGCCACAAAGACCCTGCTCTTGCCCAGTTTATCACTTTGTCTATGGTAGTCACCACCACAGGGGCTCCAGGAACCTGTCTTACTCCAGGTGCTATCTCTATGGTAGATTTTTCTACTCCCATTTTAAAGCTCCTTCTCTCCAGGCATAAACATAGGCTACCAACAACAAAAACACAAAAACCGCGATTTCTACAAAACCAAACCAACCAAGGTCTTCAAAAACTACTGCCCATGGATAAAGAAAAACCAGCTCAACATCAAAAACCAAAAAAATCACAGCTATCAAATAAAACTTTACCTTAAGCGGAATCCTTGCATCCCACGAAACATCTATCCCACATTCATAAGGTTTAAACTTAGCAGGGTTAAACCTTCTTAAGGCAAAAAAATTGTTAGCTATCACCAATAAAGCCCCAAGAAGGAAAAGCAAAAAACCAAACAAAAAAATCCCTTGATATCCACTCATTTATTTTTCTTCCTCCTTAGGTTTAGGAGTTTCTTTAACTAGCTCTAAAGCCTGATTAGGACAAGCCTCTACACAATAAGGTAAAAGACCTGCCTTTACCCTTTCTAAACAAAGGTCACACTTGTTAATCCTGCCTGTTTTTTTGTTAAACTTAGGCACACCAAACGGGCAAGCCTCCTCACAGTTTCTGCATCCCACACACAGCTCCGGATAAAGCCTTACCACCTCTCCTTCTCTTTCTATAGCACCTACAGGACACACCGACGCACATTGAGGCCTTTTACACTGAAGACATGAAAAATAGTAAAACTTGCCCTCTATCTCATAAATAGCACAATTGCTCAATCCTTCATGATTTTCTGCACAAGCCTTAACACATTCCCCACAACCAGAACAACGTTCAGGATAATGCTTTATCTTATATTTCATCTATAACCTCTCTTTAACCAGGATAACTTGTTGGCTTTATCATTAAATCTTTAATCTCTGCTACCCCTTTTTAAACCACTTGTTAAATATTTCACATATCTTAAAAAGAACTTTTAACCTTAGACCTTAATTACCAGTATATCTTCATACTCGCTATTTTGCACCAGTCTACACTGTTCATAGAAACACATGAAAAGAAGAGCCAAAAAATAACAAACCACTTTTAACACATCGAGATCTCTGGTTTTTAGGAAATCTTCAAAATAAAAAGAAGGATTTTGTTGTAAAAACTGATAGACCTCATCTATGTAATCTTCTATCGAAACCTGTGGCAGCCTTTCTAAGACTTCTGTTTTAAGGGTTTCCCGTTGAAGCACCCTAAGAAGAGCCTGTAAAAGAAGGTTGAAGGCCTGTTGACTTTCTGGACTGGTTAAAAATTCATCTGAAGGTAGTTGAACCTCTGAACTTTTAGGTAAAAAAACTTTATCTTCGAGAACCCGGTCTAAGGGAATAAGGTTATAGTAGTGAAACTGTCTTTTTATTGAAATCTCTTCCTCAGGATAAGATTCCTCAGAAGGTTGAGGTTCCTCCTGAGGACGTGTGTTTAACAAAAAACAGCTTTTCCAGTAAAGGGCTTCAGAAAGTTTAACTATAAGCTCTAAAAATAAACCAGAAAAAAGCTTGGGAAGAGGGACGGTTGATAGGAGTGCCACAAATTCTGAAAGATTATACTTTAAAACCTTTTGTTTGTTTTTGGTAAAAATTCTTCTAAATTGCTCTAAATCTGTGTATACCTCTACCTCGCGTAAGTTTTCTGTCATCTATTGACCCATCTTTTTGCCTATTAAATGGACTTTTTTAAAACATTTATTCATCACCACTTTTATCCCGTGGGCCTCAGCAAGTTTTTTAGCTTCTTCGTTAATCACCCCCTCTTGCATCCAGATCACCTTAGGTTTTAAAGCCAATGCCTCTTCTACTATCGGTAAAACCATCTCAGGCTTTCTAAAAATAATCACTACTTCAGGATAAAGCTCTTCAGGGAGTTGAGATAAAGAAGGATATACCTTTTTCCCAAGGATTTCTTCCCTTACCGGGTTTATAGGGACTACTTCAAAACCTTCTTTTAGTAGATATTCCATTACCTGATAGCTTGGTCGGTCTGGATTATGACTTGCCCCTACTATGGCCAATCTTTTGTATTTCTTAGGTATTTCTAAAATCTCTTGAGAAAGGTCGGTATAATCAGGTAAACTACACTGTTCTGTCATATCTTTTTCTCCCCCTCTGTAAAAGGCTCCTTAAAGGGCTACAGCACAAATTTTTAAGAACTTATCAGGGTCTAAAGAAGCTCCACCTACCAACACCCCATCTATGTTAGGTTGTTTGATAAGGCTTTCTATGTTTTCAGGGGTTACACTTCCTCCATAAAGGATTCTTATGGTTTCTGCCTTCTCTTTTCCATAAAGACCTGAAAGAAAATCTCTGATAAAACCATGGACTTCTTCAGCCTGTTCAGGGGTTGCGGTAATTCCTGTTCCTATAGCCCAAACTGGTTCATAAGCTATCACCAGATCCCTTCCACCCACCTCTTTAATCCCGTTTAAACCTGCCTCTAATTGTGATTTTATTACCTCTAAGGTTTTATTCTGCTGTCTTTCTTCGAGGGTTTCTCCAACACAAAGAATAGGGGTCAGCCCAAAACGAAAAACGCCTTCTGCTCTTTTTCCTACCAGTTCATTGGTTTCTCCGAAAATATGTCTTCTTTCTGAATGGCCTACTATCACATACTCAACCCCTAATTCCTTAAGCATCAAAGGAGAAACCTCTCCAGTAAATGCCCCTTTTTCCTCCCAACAAGCATTTTGCGCACCTAACTTTATCGGTGAGCCCTCGGTGAGTTTTCTTGAGTAAGCTAATGCTGTAAAAGGTGGAGCTATCATTATTTCTTTGGCTGAAAGGTCTATTGTTTCTAAGTCTTTAAGAAACTTCTCAAAATAGGCCTTTACTTCAGACAAAGTTTTGTGCATCTTCCAGTTTCCAGCTAAAAGAACCTTTTTCATAAATCTAACCCCTTTTTTCAACGTTACTTCGTTAAAGCTAAAATTCCTGGCAGGTCTTTTCCTTCTAAATACTCTAAAAAGGCCCCACCTGCGGTAGAAACATAGGAAAATCCTGTTTCTACGCAGGCATATTTTATGGCAGAAAGGGTATCTCCTCCCCCTGCTATGGTGGTACAGGTAAGAGAGGCAATCTTTCTGGCTATCTCGACAGTTCCATAGTCAAAAGGTGGCTTTTCGAAATACCCTAAAGGTCCGTTCCAGACCACAGTTTTAGCTCCATCAAGGCTTCTGCAGAAAAGTTTTACCGTCTCCTTTCCTATGTCAAACACCTTATCTTCTTTAACGATTTCCCTTAAGCCCTTAGCTAAAACCTGTCCGTTGTTTTCAACCACTACATCTACCGGTAAATAAATTTTAACCTCCTTTTCCTTAGCTTCTTTAAGAATTTCCTTTGCCACCTCTATGTATTCTTCTTCTACAAAAGAATCTCCTACAGAATACCCTTTGGCTGCAAGAAAGGTGTTGGCCATCGCCCCACCGATGATAAGCTTGTCAAGCTTGTTAAGTAAGCTCTTTAAAACCCCTATTTTGGTGGAAACCTTACTTCCTCCTACTACCGCATAAAAAGGCCTTTCAGGCTTTCCTACAATCTTGGAAAGATATTTCAGTTCCTTTTCCATCTGAAAACCAATCCCCTTTTCTTTAACCAAAAGAGGAACACCTACCACAGAGGCATGCGCCCTGTGGGAGACAGAAAAAGCATCGTTGATGTAGATGTCTGCAAACTTGGCTAAAGCCTTGGCAAAATCAGGGTCGTTTTTGGTTTCTCCCTCGTAAAATCTTATGTTTTCTAAAAGCAAAATCTCCCCTTCTTTCAGGTTTTCGAGTTCTTTTTCTGCCTCAGGACTCAAAAAATCCTCTAAAAACTTGACCTCTCTGTCTTTAAAAACCGTTTTCAAATATTCATAAACAGGCCTTAAAGAAAATTCAGGCACTCTTTTTCCCTTAGGTCTTCCTAAATGAGAACAAAGGATAACCTTACCATAGGAATGCAACACATGGGTAATGGTAGAAAGGCTTTCTACTATACGAGTATCGTCTAAAATTTTGCCGTTTTCTAAAGGGACGTTAAAATCAACCCTTATAAAAACCTTTTTACCTTTAAGGTCAAAATCCCTTAAGGTTTTAAGCATGGCTCCTTCCCCTTAAACCTGGTTTATCTTTTTTAAAAGGTTTATCATCTCAAGGGCACTTAGAGCAGCCTCAGCCCCTTTATTACCGGCTTTGGTGCCAGCTCTTTCTATCGCCTGCTCTATCGTGTCTGTAGTAAGGATACCAAAGATAATAGGGATTTCCGTTTCTAACATCACCTGAGCTACCCCTTTTGAAGCTTCAGCGGCTACGTATTCAAAATGAGGGGTAGCTCCTCTTATGATAGCCCCTAAACAAATGACTGCGTCAAACTTCTGGGTCTTTGCAAGCTTTTTAGCCACAAGAGGAATTTCAAAAGCCCCTGGCACCCAGGCTACATAGATATTTTCCTCTTTTACCTTGTGTCTTTTTAGCACATCTAATGCACCTTCTAAAAGTTTTTGGGTAATAAACACGTTAAAACGGCTGATCACTATACCTACTTTGACGTCTTCTCCCTCAAAAAACCCCTCTAAAACTTTATAGTTCATAAAAAGCCCCCTTGATTAAGGTTTTTTTTCTTCCTTTGCCTGAGGAGGAGAAGAATAGATGATGATTTTTTCTCCTTCTTTTATGTATCCATATTTAGTCCGTAAGATCTCTTCATAAGGCTCATCAGAAGAGGTTAACCTTTTAATTTCACCTTCATAATATACATTTTCTCTTTTGACTCGTTCCACCTCTTCCATCTCCTTTTTGATTAAAAAATTTAGCGTTAAAAAAACAGCACATGTAAGGCCTAAAAAAATCAAGAGTAAGGTAAAAAAAACCTTCTTAAACCTGCTCTTTTTTTTCTTAGCATAAGGTTTGATATAAATTTGAGGACCTTTCTTCCTCATGGCTAAAACCATTGCCAGGGTGATGGCTGTGGTTGGGTCTGCGGTTGCATCAAGGATTGAGGTTGAGGTTGAATTTGAGGTTGAGGTTTGGAAAAAGCCGGATTAACGGTATACGCCTCTTTCTGAGGAGTTTTTAAAGACGTCTGAGGGTTTACCTCTAAAGGTTGATGAGAAACCACCACCCCAGGAGGAGGGGGAGGGGGAGGGATGGGAATGCTTATTTTAAACTCACTTTCTTTAGCAAAAAGGTTAGACATCCAGTCTGACAACTTTTCAAATGGGTTTAACTTACTAAAAAAAGATTTCTTTTCTTTTATTATCTGAACGTTATACTCTTTTGTCTCGGATAGATTCTTAGGTAAAGGAGTAATTCCTCCCGCAGGAGTACTAACCTGAGACTGAGAAGGTCCAGAAAAAGAAGTAAAGGTTTGAGGCTGAGGACTACCCTCAACCAAAATCCTTTTTATCTCTTCCAAGTAAACGGCTATCTTAGAAAAAAGTTGATCTCTTGCTACCTTTTCTTCTTTAGTCCAAACCTCTTTAGGGGTCGGACTTACGCTATCAAGCTTTAGTTTTAATGCTACCTGTTCTTTCTCCACCTTTATCTCTGAGGAAAGGAGATAGTCTAATCCAGATAACGTTCGTCCATCTTCTAACGACACGGTTTTTACCTTAGAAGGCACCCACAGCCTGTGATAAATATGGTTTTGTAAAGCTTCTCTTAAATAACCGTATTCTGCAGGTGCCTCAAGTTTTAAGGGTAATATACCTACTTTTAGTTCTGCCCAGGCAAAACTACAAAAAACAAAAAACCAAAAAAAGATAAGCCTTAAAATTTTCACTTTTTCTTTTTTAACTCCTTTTCTTTCTCAGCAACCAAAAGCCTGGTTTTAATTACAGTATCTGGGGAAAGGCTCATAGAATCGATCCCACATTCTACCAAAAACGCAGCAAAATCAGGAAAATCACTGGGTGCCTGTCCACAGATTCCGACCTTTCTTCCGAACTTATGGGCAGTTTCAATAAGTTGTTTTATCAAAATTTTGATGGCTGGGTTTCTTTCGTCATAGATGTGAGAGACCAGCTCTGAGTCTCTGTCTAACCCTAAGGTAAGCTGAGTCAGGTCGTTAGACCCTATCGAAAAACCGTCAAAAATCTTGGCAAATTCTTCTGCCAAGATAACGTTGCTTGGTATTTCAGCCATCACATATATCTCTAACCCGTTTTCTCCCTGTTTAAGCCCATATTTTTCCATCACCTTAATAACCCTTTCCCCTTCTTCTACCGTCCTGCAGAAGGGCACCATAACTTTGATGTTGGTAAGCCCCATTTCGTCTCTGGCCTTCTTGATAGCCTTGCACTCTAAAGCAAAGGCAGGTTCAAACTTAGGGTCATAATACCTTGAAGCCCCTCTCCAACCTAACATCGGGTTATGCTCTACTGGCTCATAGAGATATCCTCCCACCAGGTTAGCATATTCATTGGTCTTAAAATCTGAAAGTCTCACGATAACATCCTTAGGATAAAAGGCAGCACCTATCATCGCAATACCTTGAGCCAGTTTATCTACATAAAAATCAGCCTTATTGGCATAGTTATAAGCTCTTTCTTCGATCACAGCTACTACCTTTTCGATTTCCTTATCCTTTTTAGCCTCTTCTTTCAACTTTTCATAGTTAAGCAACGCCAGAGGATGGATCCCTATATGAGACCCGATGATAAACTCTATACGAGCAAGACCTACTCCATCGTTTGGTATCTGTGCCTGAGCAAAGGCTTGTTCAGGGATACCTACATTCATCATGATTTTGGTCCTGGTTTCAGGGAGTTTCTCAAGGTCTATCCTTTCAACTTCATAGTCTACCAACCCTTCTAAAACTCTTCCTATCTCGCCTTGAGAGCAATCAACGGTAATTTTATCTCCGGTGTTGATAAGTTTGGTAGCATTTTCTGTACCTACGATACAGGGTATTCCCAATTCTCGAGAAACTATGGCTGTATGGCAGGTTCTTCCGCCTCTATCGGTAATGATGGCAGAGGCTTTTTTCATGATAGGTTCCCAATCAGGGTCTGTCATCTCAGTTACCAAAATCTCCCCTGGTTTAAAATTTGCAATTTCGTTTAAGCTAAGGATAACTCGAGCTTTCCCCTGCCCTATCTTACTTCCTACAGCCTTACCGGTGCAGATAACCCTACCTTCTCCTTTAAGTTTATAGACTTCATAATATTTATACTCCTTGATGGCGTGTACCGTTTCAGGTCTTGCCTGAACGATAAAAATCTCTCCTGTGCCGATAGTTTTTCCATCTCCGTCTTTAGCCCACTCTATATCCATAGGCCGTTCATAGTGTTCTTCGATGATCATCGCCCATTTGGCAAGTTTTAAAATTTCTTCATCAGAAAGCACAAAGCTTAATCTTTCGTCTTTGGTGGTTTTAACTGTCTTAACCGGATGTTTTGGGTCCTCTCCATAAACCATCTTAAGGTGTTTCGAACCTAACTTTTTAGAAAGGATAGGACGAAACCCCTGTTTAAGGGTAGGCTTAAAAACATAATATTCATCAGGGGTGACCTTACCCTGAACCAAGGCTTCTCCTAATCCCCAGGTGCCTGTGATGTAGACCACATCTCTAAAACCGGTTTCTGTATCTAAGGTAAACATAACTCCTGAACAAGCGGCATCACTTCTTACCATCTTTTGTATGGCTACTGAGATATAAACAGAAAAATGATCAAACCCTTTATCCTCTCTGTAGGAAATGGCTCTGTCGGTAAAAAGAGAGGCAAAACACTTTTGGACATATTTTACGACGTTATCTACCCCTCTGATGTTAAGAAAGGTCTCTTGCTGTCCGGCAAAAGAGGCATCTGGTAAATCTTCGGCAGTCGCAGAAGACCTGACAGCCACATCGGTATTCTTGCCATATCTTTTCTCAAGCTCAGCATAGGACTCTCTTATAGCAGCCTCAAGTTTCTCTGGCATTTTAGCCTTAAGAAGAAGGGTCCTGATCTTCTTACCTCTTTTTTGCAGATCTAATACGTCATGAGTATCAAGCCCTTTTAAAATTTCTTTTATCTTATCGTCTAAATGGTTTTCTTTTATAAAATATCGATATGCCTCTGCGGTTACTGCAAAACCATAAGGCACTTTAATCCCTTTTTCTGTAAGTTTTGAATACATCTCTCCCAAAGAAGCATTTTTACCACCAACCAAAGGAATGTCATCTTTGGAAATCTGATCAAACCATAGAATTAAAGGTTTCTGAGCACTCATGACAAACCCCCGTTAATTGATCTTTAACAACCTTTACTAACCCTTTACAAGGATATTAGCAAAATTATTTATCTTGTCAAGGCAAACTATTTGTGTTAATTTAGTAAAACATATGAAGGTAGTGTGCACCAACAAAAAAGCCTATCATCTATACAACATTGAAGAAACCTATGAAGCTGGGATCCAGCTTTATGGATGTGAAGTAAAATCATTAAGATTAGGTAGGGCTAACCTTAACGACAGTTTTGCCAGGGTTGTCAACGGAGAGGTCTTCCTCTATAACATGCACATAAGCCCCTATCCTCACAGCAGAGAAGCTCAAAACCTTGACCCTACCCGCACAAGAAAACTTTTACTTAAAAAATCCGAAATCAAAAGGTTGGCAGGAAAGGTACAGGAAAGAGGTTATACCCTTATTCCTACCAAAGTCTATTTCAACGAAAGAGGGTTGGCTAAAGTGGAACTCGCCTTGGCTAAAGGGAAAAAAGTCTACGACCGCAGAGAAGACATCAAAAAAAGGGATCTTGAACGAGAACTTTCAAGAAAATATAAAATAAAATAAAAGAATGCGTCCTTTATTTCTTTCTATCAAAGGGTTTGGTCCTTATTTAGACGTTAAAATCAGCGAACAGGATTTTAAAAAGTTAAACGACAGCAGGTTGTTTCTGATCTCAGGAGAGATAGGTGCAGGGAAAACCACACTTTTCGATGCCATCGTTTATGCTCTTTACGGAACCACTACCATAGAAAAGCGAGACCCAAAGGCCCTTGTTTCTCACCTTGTCCAACACCAGGCTAACCTCCTGCCAGAAATAGAGTTTAAGTTTTTCTTAGACGGAAAAGAATACAGAATCATAAGAAGGCTTCCTTTCAAAGAAAAAGGTAAAAAATTAAGTCTATGGATAGAAGGCAAATTTTTTTCTGACAAAGAAAAAGAGGTCAACAGTAAAATACAGTCTTTGATAGGGCTTAATGCCGAGCAGTTTAAAAAGGTCTTTCTTATTCCTCAAGGAGAGTATCGTAAAATACTTCTTGCAGAAAAAAAGGAAAGAGAAGAGCTTTTTAAGATCATCTTTGACACCTTTTTGTTTGCCGAGTTAGAAGAGTTTTTTAAACTTAGTCTAAAAGAACTCCAAAACCAGATCAAGTCAAACTTAGACCGGGAAAACCAGATCAAAAAACTGGCTAACATTAACGAATTAAAAGAACTGGAAGATCAAATAAAAGAAACCAAAAAAAATCTTTCAACCTTAGAGGCAGAGGTTAAAAACCTTACTAAGGAAAGAGAAACTCTAAGTCAGGAAATATCAACCAAACAAACCCTCTTGTCTGACCTAAAAACCTTTCGTGAGGTTTTACAAGGGTTAGAGAATCTCTTTGCCTTAGAAAATGAGATAAAACAAAAAGAAAACAGGTTAGAACTTTTAAACACTGTTAAAGATTATTTGCCTTTTTATGAAGACTTTAAAAAATTTAAACAGGAAATATGGAAAGTAAGGTTTAAAATCAAAGATCTTTCTGCCAAAAAAATAAAACTATCTGCAGTTTTAAACACCCTTTCCCAAAATCTCTCCCAAGTTTTATCTCAAATTCCAGAAATAGAAGACCTGAAGTTAAAAGTAAAGGAGTTGAAACAGTTAGAAGAAAAGCTTAAAGAAAAAACAGCGTTAGAAATATCAGTCGATCAACTTTCTAAGGAGGTTCAGTCTAAAGACGAAGAAATTTTTTCAATCCGGGAAGAAATTAAAAAACTTAAACAACTCCTTGAGGAAAACTCAGAAAAATTAAACCTTTTATTAAAAATTCAAAGCTGGCTTAACGAAGAAAAACAAATTAGACAGCTCTTAGAAAAGTTTACTAAACTAAACCATTTCTTAAGTAAAAAACCTGAATTAGAAAACAAAGTAGCTAATCTTTCTACTGAAATAGAGAAGTTAGAAAAGCAAAAACAGGAGTTTGAGGTTAAAAACCTTGCTTTAACGGTTGCTAAAGCTTTAGAAGAAGGAAAACCTTGCCCTGTCTGTGGGTCAACCTCTCATCCCTCTCCCATCACCGATAAAAACTTTACTGAAGAATTAAACAATCTAGAAAAAATTTTAACAGAGAAAAAAAGGGATTTTGAACACTACAAAACTCAGTTTCAAACCTTGGAGATAAGGATTGACACATTACAAACTGAGCTCTCCCCTTATCAGGAAGAAGAATTAAAAGAAAAATTAGCCCAAATAGAAGCACAAAAAAGTGCTTATCCAGAGCTTGTTTCCCAGTATCAAAAGAATCCTATGATCATTAAAATCCTTGAAGGTAAAATCAAAGAACAAAAAAATATCCTTTCTAAAAAAGAAACAGAAGAAAAAGACCTCTCTTTAGCCTTAGAAAACCAAAGAAAGAAGCTTTTGCTATCAAAAGGACGCCTGGAAGAATTAACAAATAGTTTAAAAGCTCTCCTTACAGAAGAGATAAGTTTAGAAGCTTTAAAAAGAAAAATCGTTACCGAAGAAAAAAAGATTACTGAGTTTGAAACCCAAAAAACCGACTTAGAAAAACAGATAAACAGCCTTACCAACCAAAAAACCGCGATAGAACAGGACTTAAAAAACCAAAAAGAATTTTTGCAGCATCTTTTAACAAACTATAAAGCTAAGGTTTTTAAACTGTTACCCCTAAAAAGACAAAAAATTATAAACCGGTGGGACGAGTTTGAGGAACTAAAACCTGAGATAGGTAAAATCCAAACCTTAGAAGCTGAAATAAAAGATTTTTATCAGAAAAAAGAAAGGCTTACAGCAGAAAAGGAAAAATTAACCCAAAAGCTTGAAAGTTTAGGCCTAAAAAACTTAGAGGAAATAGAAGCCCAACTTGAGGTAATCAGTCAGAATTTAGAAGCATTGACCCAAAAAAAAGAAAGGTTAGAACTTACCTTTAAACGCCTAAATCAGGAAATAGGGATAGCCTATCAAAAGTTAGAGCAACTTGAGGGTTATCTCAAAGAATACCAAGAGTTAGGGAAAGAAAGAGAAAGATTAGAAAAAAGATTTGGTTTTTTAAGTAAACTCTGTGATCTCATTTCAGGGAAAAACCCTAAAGGGATCTCTTTTCATTCCTTTGTAGTTTCTATGTTTGCAAGGGCTATTTTTCAAAGGGCTAACGAATATCTGAAGGAGTTTTCCTTTGGAAGGTATACCTTTGTAGAGGACATGTTTTTGCAAAAAAACGTCTCAATCGAGGTGTTTGACGTTTATACAGGAACCAAGAGGGAGGTTAAGACCCTTTCAGGAGGTGAGTCTTTTATAGCTACCCTTGCCCTTGCCCTTGGAACTTCAGACGTTATCACCTATCTTTTTAAAACCAAGCATTTTGAGTCTCTGTTTATAGACGAAGGGTTTGGTAGCTTGGATGAAAAAACCTTAGAAAAAGTGATAACCATCCTGCTTGGTCTGTCTGAAAAAAGTGGAAGGATTATCGGGGTTATCTCCCATCTTGAATACATGAAAGAGGTCTTTCCATTGGTTTTGGAGGTGGTAAAAGACCGTAGTCTTGGCAGTAAAATCAGGTTGATACAGAAGTAGCTTGATGAAAGTAGTGGTATTAGCCGGAGGAAAAGGAGAAAGGATAGGAGGAGATAAGCCTCTAAAGACCTTTTTAGGGAAACCTTTAGCCTACTGGGTATTTAACCTCGCTAAAAAGATTAACCTGCCCGTATATTTCTCAGTAAAAAACACAGACCAAGCCCAAAAAATAGCAGAGGTTTTACAAAGGCTAAACGTTCCTCTACAAACGATCGATTTTATCTTAGATAAACATCCTGAGCTCGAAGGGCCTATTTCTGGGATATGGTCTGGGGTTTCGGAGTTTAAAGATGAGGCTGTCCTTTTCTTAGCGATAGACCAACCTCTGGTAGAGCCTGAGTTTCTTAACTGGTTAATCTCCCTCTCAGAGGTTTTTTGTCATGGTTTTGTCATCCTTTCTAAGGGAGAAGAAAAAATTAAACCTTTCCCAGGTATTTATCCTGGGTGGCTAAACGAAGAGATAGAAATTTTTATAAAAATTTCTCCCAAGTATAGCCTTTTTAGGCTTTTCAATTATCTTATAGATAAAGGAAGGGTTTTGACCTTAGAGGACTCTTATATAAACCCCAGGAACTTCTTAAACCTGAACACTTTGGAAGATATTAAGGAAGCGGAGAAATGTTTTTACCTGAGATAGAGGACCCCAAAAACACCAAAGTTTTTCTGGTAGACGATGACGACCAGATAAGAGCTTCTCTTTCTGAGGTTTTAAGTTTAGAGGGATTTCAGGTTTTTTCTGCTAAGACTGGGCAGGAATTTTTGGCTAAACTTGAAGAGGTAGACCCAGACATTGCCCTTATAGATTACCTGCTCCCAGGAGGGTTAGATGGCCTTTCTCTTTGCAAAATCATCAAAAACGACTATAAAACCTTTGACATAGGGGTAATCATCATCACAGGAGTAAACGACTTAGAGACCAAGATGAGGTGCCTTGCCGCAGGGGCAGACGACCTCTTAACCAAACCGGTATTTATCCCAGAACTTTTTGTAAGGATTAAAACCTTAAGCAAAAACAAAAAATACCGGGAATTTCTTAAAAACTACCAGCACAACCTCGAAAAGGAAGTCATCCAAAAAACTAGAGAACTACAAAAAATCTATTTAGGCCTAAGCGAAGCCCATGAAGAGATAAGAAGGCTTTCGTTAGAACTCATCCAAAGACTTGCCAGGGCAGCTGAATACAGAGACGAACATACCGGGGCTCATATCCACCGGATAAGCTTTTACTGTACAAAAATCGCAGAGGCCTTAAACCTTTCTAAGGACCAGATAGAAATCCTTCAGTATGCCTCTCCCCTCCATGATATAGGGAAATTAGGTATCCCAGATAAAATCTTACTCAAACCTGGACCTCTTACTCAAAAAGAATGGGAGATAATGAAACTCCATACGGTAATTGGAGCCCAGATCTTAGAAGGTTCTAACTTAAAATACCTGAAGGCTGCACAGAAAATTGCCCTTTACCATCACGAAAGATGGGACGGCAGAGGGTATCCCTTTGGTTTAAAAGGTAAAAAAATTCCCCTTTTTGCAAGGATCGTTGCCATCGCGGATGTATTTGATGCCCTTACCTCCAAAAGACCTTACCGAAAAGCTTTACCTTATGATGTAGCCTTTCAGGTGATCAAAAACGAAAAGGGAACACGATTTGATCCAGAACTGGTAGATATCTTCCTTAAAATCAAGCCAGAACTTGTAGAAATCAAAGTCCTGTTTCAAGATGAAGAAATACCTCATCTTTTTAAACTTTACAAAAAACTTGAAGAAGAGGAAGAATCTTAAATCGATGACAAAAACCTTTTGAAGGTTAAAGCGTCTGAAACCGCATGTCCTAAAGCTGTGTTGTCAAAGTAAGCCCAAATCTCTTTTACTTCAAACTTCTTTAAATTTTCAGCCAAACCCTGGAACTCCTCCTCTTCATACTTAGAAACATAAAGCTGCTTTCTTCCATGTAGCCTCAGATACAAAAAATCAGCGGTTTGCACCTCATACCACGAAGGATACCTATCCCCACAGTCAGAAAAACAAAGGCACACCCCTTTTGTCTTAAGTAACTCTATAAATACTTCGTTATGAAAGGACTGGTTTCTTATTTCGATAACTATCTGATAATCTGAAGGTAGCACCTCTAAAAAACTTTCTATCAAATCCTTATCAAACCTTAAAGAAGGAGGAAGCTGAAACAAAAGAACTTTAGCCTTTTCCTTTAAGGCACTTACCCTTTTCAAAAACTCTGTTAGGTCTTCGGAGATGTCTTTTAACCGTTTTACATGGGTAATAACCTTGGGAGCTTTCACTGAAAAGACAAAATCAGCAGGGGTTTCTTGATACCATTTTTCTAAGGTTTTAACAGAAGGAAGCCTGTAAAACGTTGCGTTAATCTCTACGGTGTTAAAATGATTAGCATAGACAGAAAGCCAATCCTTAGGTTTTGATTCTAAAGGATATAAAATTCCTTTGAAAGAATAATAGCTCCAACCTGAAGTCCCTACGTAGCATTTCATTCTATAGGTCTTAATTTTATATTGCCTCTTTGATTGATAGTTTTTGTTTTTAAAGGTAAAATGTTTTTTGAATTTTACAATCAACCAGCAACAGACATCGCAGGATGAAAAAAAGTTTTAAAAGTCTTAAAGATTTAAAGCTTTTTACCAAAAAACTATTCAAAGAACGGTTTAAAGGATTGCCTGAAGGGGTTAAAATAGAGGTAGAGGCTTTAGAAATAAACCCGCCTCAGGTGAGGATTTTTCTTCCCTTTTATTCTGAGGGGAATCTTATCAGATGCAATGAAGTGGATTTTTTTGTGGAGGAGCTGATGGACTTAGGGATAAAGGCTGAGGTGGTTTATCTTGACGACAGCCTTGAGTTAGAAGGACTTGAGTTAAAGGGGCTGTGATGAAAGAACCCTTTTTTCTTGTACCTTCAGAGTTTGAAGCTTCCTCCCTTTCTGGTTTAGACGTAAAATATGGTTTAACAGGCATAGGGTTGGTTGAAGC
>LDZQ01000609.1_pt1 | contig 20753 bp, 23 predicted proteins | sample 615361 | NCBI WGS metagenome assembly LDZQ01 (sample SAMN03408297, study PRJNA278302) | terrestrial metagenome | isolation source: oil reservoir sample I2 | place: USA: Alaska, North Slope, Ivishak formation | collected 2013 | reverse complement strand
AGATGGAAGATGCTGCTCGAAGAGGGTGAGACGGGCTTGAGCACAGCCTTCGACTTTCCAACTCTGATGGGCGTGGACAGCGATGACCCGCTTGCAGACGGAGAGGTGGGCAAAGTAGGAGTTGCCGTTGACACGCTTAAGGACTTTGAGATTCTCTTCGACGGCATCCCGCTTGATAAGGTCTCGACGTCTTTCACCATCAACCCTCCTGCGGGTATCATACTGGCAATGTACGTTGCCATCGCAGAAAAGCAGGGAGTTCCAAAGGAGAAAATCAGAGGGACAATTCAGAACGACATGCTGAAGGAATTCCACGCCCAGAACACTCTCGTTTTGCCTCCCGAGCCATCTCTCAAGATAATTGTTGACATCTTCGAGTGGGGAATTGAAAACGTGCCTAAATTCAACTTAATCAGCATCTCTGGCTATCACATCAGAGAGGCTGGCTCAACAGCAGTTCAGGAGCTTGCTTTCACAATTGCTGACGGAATGGCCTACGTTGAGGCTGCGATGGAGAGAGGGATAGACATTGACCGCCTTGCCCCACAGCTCAGCTTCTTCTTCAACTCCCACAACGACTTCTTTGAGGAGATTGCGAAGTTCAGGGCTGCAAGGAGGATGTGGGCCAAGATTATGAGGGATGAATATGGAGCCAAGAATCCCCGCTCATGGTGGCTGAAGTTCCACACCCAGACAGCAGGCTGCTCTTTGACGGCTCAACAGCCCCTGAACAACATCGTGAGGACAACGATTCAGGCTATGGCTGCGGTGCTTGGCGGGACTCAATCATTGCACACCAACAGCTTTGATGAGGCTTGGGCTTTGCCGAGCGAGGAGGCCGTGAGAGTTGCACTGAGAACGCAACAGATTATCGCTTACGAGAGCGGAATTCCCAACGTTGTCGATCCGCTTGCAGGAAGCTACTACGTTGAGTGGCTTACTGACAAGATGGAGAAGCTCGCATGGAAGTACATCGAGGACATAAGGAAGATGGGTGAGGGCAGCATGCTCAGAGGTGTGCTTAAGGGCATAGAGAACGGGTTCTTTGTGAGAGAGATTTCAGATGCAGCTGCGAGATACCAGAGGGAGATTGAGGAGGGCAAAAGGATAGTTGTTGGCGTGAACAAGTTCACCATTGAGGAGGAGCTTAAGATTCCCATTCTGAAGGTTGACCCAGAAGTTCAGAGAAGGCAGATTGAAAGGCTGAGGAAGGTCAAGGCCGAGAGGGACAATGAGGCGGTGAAGGAGGCTTTGGAGTGGTTGAGAAACGCTGCCGAAAACGATGAAAATGTCATGCCTCCGATAATGGAGGCTGTTAAGGCCTATGCGACGATTGGAGAAATAATGGGTGTGCTTAAGGAGGTTTACGGCACCTACAAGAAGCCGATAATCATCTGAGGTGGTGAAATGGAGAAAAAAATCAGAGTGCTCGTTGCGAAGGTAGGGCTTGATGGGCACGACAGGGGGGCGAAGGTTCTGGCGAGATTTCTGAGAGATGCTGGCTTTGAGGTCATCTACACTGGCCTTCACCGCACACCGCAGGAGGTGGCGATGGCTGCAGTGGATGAAGACGTGGATGTTGTGGGCATAAGTCTTCACAGCGGTGCTCATCTTGCTTTAGTGCCGAAGGTCATAAACTACATAAGGGAATACGGGGGCAATCCAGATGAGATGCTGATCCTCGTTGGTGGAGTTATTCCGACAGACGATATTGTCGAGCTGAAAAAGATGGGGGTTGATGAAGTGTTTATTCCCGGCACCCCCATTTCGGAAATTGTTGAGTTTATCAAAACCAAGCTGCCAGAAAAGAGGAAGAAAGAATGAAACCTGAGGAAATTGTTGAGGGATTGCTTTCGGGCAACAGAAGGGCTTTGGCCAGAGCAATAACCTACGTTGAGAACGAGTATCCAGAGTCGAAGGAGATAATGAGACAAATTTTTGCCAAAACGGGCAGGGCTCACGTTGTCGGTTTGACAGGCTTTCCCGGCGTGGGAAAAAGCACTCTGGTGAGCAAGCTGACGGAGGAGTTCAGGAGAAGGGGAAAGAAGGTTGGTATCATCGCCATCGACCCCGGCTCGCCATTCACGGGAGGAGCGCTGCTGGGAGACAGACTGAGGCTGGACGGGATGGACTCAAGAAAACAGCTTTGGACAGATCCGGGCATTTTCTTCAGAAGCATGAGCTCTCGCGGCAGGGCTGGAGGTTTGGCAGCCAAAACAGGAGATGTTGTAAGGCTGCTGGATGCCTTCGGCTTCGACGTCATTCTCGTCGAAACTGTTGGGGCAGGGCAGAGCGAGGTGGACATCATTGAGGTTGCAGACACCTCGGTTGTCGTGATGATGCCTGAAACGGGGGATGAGATTCAGGTGAACAAGGCCGGAATTCTTGAAATAGGAGATATCTACGTTGTAAACAAGGCTGACTTGGGAGGGGCGGAGAAGGTGGAGCGCTGGCTGAGATACATGCTCTCCCTCGATGAGGAGAGCGTGCAGATGCTTTCTCAGATGACCCACGCTGATGAGGCGAGAGTGCAGAGTGGAGAGTTCTTTGAGCGTAGAAAGGGATGGAATCCACCCGTCATTAAGACCGTCGCCGACAGAGGAGAGGGGATAAAGGAGCTTGCGGATGCCATTGAGGAGCATTTTGACTACATGAAGAAGACAGGGCTGATAGAGAAGAGGAGAAGGGAGAGGGTGAAGAGGGAGCTCTTTGAAATCGTGATGAACGACGTAATCAAGCTCGTCAAGGAGAAAACAAACTACAGGGATTTGTTGGTGAAGCTGCTGAAAGGTGAGACCGACCCCTACACCGCTGCAGAACAAATTGTCGAGGAGGTAATTCACAATGCTGGCAAAGGATAGCTCCCTCACGAGAACAGGGAAAGGGGAGATAGTAGACAAGGACTCCAGCTTCACATGGTATGTCGGGACAATTGATGAGGCAAACGCCTTCATCGGCCTTGCGAGAGTTTTCTCAAAGGACGAGAAGGTGAGGGAGACGCTTCTGGAGATTCAGAAAATGCTTTTCCTTGTGGGAGCTGAGCCCTCCCTTCAAAAGCTGAGCGAGAAGGATTTGGAGTGGATGCTTGAGAGAGTTGAGGAGTTTGAAAGGTCTGTGAAAAAGCCCCACTGCTTCATTATTCTTGAGAAGGATGAGAGCACCGCCTTTCTCAGTGTTGCAAGAGCAGTGGTGAGGAGGGCTGAAAGGCAGGCGGTGAGGCTCTACAGAGAGGGAAAAGCAAGGCTTCTGGTGGTTGAGTGGCTGAACAAGCTCAGCTACCTGCTTTACCTCATGATTCTGAAGGAAGGTGGAGGAGATTTTGAGGAAATTTAGGAGGTGTTAGTTTGAGAGATGTGGCGGTTTTGGGAGTTGGAATGACGAAGTTCGGGAAGCATCCCGATAAATCTCTCGTCGATTTGTTTGCAGAGGCCTTTTATGAGGCCTTTGAGGAGTCCAACATCGAGCTGAAGGACATTCAGGCCTTATACTACGGTAACTTTGTTGGTGAGATGACGGACGGCTCAGGCAACCTTTCGGGCTTCATGGCGGACGAGATAGGGCTGAGGGGTATACCAGCTATAAGATACGAGGGGGCGTGCGCTTCATCCAGCGTTGCTTTCAGGGAAGCTGTGAGGGCCGTTGCTGCAGGCTACTACGACATTGTTGCGGTTGGAGGGAGCGAGAGGCTCTACACCGCTGGAACGGAAATAGGAACGAGGGCTTTAGCGACTGCGGTAGATGGCGTTTACGAGATTACCGCAGGGCTGACGTTCCCCGGAGTTTTCGCCCTCGCAGCGAGGCTTTACTCCAAGAAGTACGAGATACCGCTTGAGGAGCTCAGAGAGATGATGGCGATGGTCTCCGTAAAGAACCACAGGTATGGGGCGATAAACCCCAAGGCGCAGTTCTACGGGAAGCTTGGTGATTTGAAGGTTGAGGATGTTCTGAACTCAAGGATGATAAGCTCGCCCCTAACGCTGCTGGACTGCTGCCCGATGACCGACGGTGGAAGCGCTGCAATCATTGCAGCTGCCGACTTGGCAGAGGAGCTCGTTGACACGCCCGTTTACGTAAGGGGAACAGGGCAATCGTCAGCGGGAGGGCTTTTCAGGCAGAAGGAGGACATCATCAGGGCGATACCGAGAAGGAAAGCTTCAGAGATGGCCTTTAAGGAGGCAAATATGACTCCCAAGGACATCGACTTTGTGGAGGTTCATGACTGCTTCACCATCGCCGAAATTATCGCCTTAGAGGCCATGGGATTCTTCGAGTACGGGCAGGGATGCTATGCGGTGAAGGAGGGTGTAACGAGTATTGATGGTGACCTGCCAGTCAATCCAGACGGCGGGCTGATTGGCAAGGGGCATCCTGTGGGTGCGACGGGAGTTTCGCAGGTTTACTCGGTGGTTAAGCAGCTAAGGGGAGAGTTCAAGGAGAATCCGGTGAAGGATGCGGAGACGGGAATGACCGACACGCTTGGCGGGGACTTCGGAACGCTGGTGAACATAATTTTGAGCGTTCACAGGAGGTGAAGGGATGAGGTTCGTGGACTTCTTCAACGCCCTGCTGGAGGGGAAAGTCATAGGCCAGAAGTGCGGTGACTGCGGGAGCTACACCTGCCCGCCGAAGGCTACATGCGACAACTGTGGAAGCAGGAATCTTGAGGCTGTTGAGCTGAGCGGTAAGGGTGTTATAAGGACCTTCACAACAACCTACGTGGCCCCCTCAGGCTACACAAATGAAGCTCCCTACACAGTTGCCATGGTCGAGCTCGATGAGGGGCCGTGGATTGTTGGGAGGATTGACTTGCCCAACGAGGAGATAGAGAAGTTCGGGCAGGACTTAATCGGCGCAAGAGTTTCCGTTTACGGCAAGGAGTTCCCCACTGAGCCCTTCTATCCAGACAAGAAGAGAAGGGTTGTGCCGATGTTCAGGTTAGAGGGGTGAAGATGAACTTCGAGCTTGATGAGGACCACAGAATGCTCCAGAATGCAGTGAGGGAGTTTGCAGAGAAGGAGATAATGCCCTACGGCAAGGAGTATGATGAGAAGAGGGAGTATCCGATGGAGATTTTCAGAAAGGCTGCAAAGCTTGGCTACGTTGGGGCGAGCGTTCCTGAGGAGTACGGTGGTGCGGGGCTTGATTACCTCGGAGAGGCTATCATCAGCGAAGAGCTTACAAGGGCTGACAGCAGCATCGGGACTGCAGTTGATCTGGCAATTCTCGGAGTTCCAATGGTTCTGAGATACGGCAGTGAGGAGCAGAAGGAGAAATACATCCCCCCCGTCGTTCAGGGAAAAGCTCCTTCAGCAATAGCCATCACCGAGCCCGACTGCGGTACTGATGTCGCTGCCATGAGAACAAAGGCCGTTAAGGAGGGAGAGGAATGGGTGATAAACGGCTCCAAGACCTTCATCACTAATGGGAGCGTTGCTGGGCACACCATTGTCCTCGCAAAGACAGCTGAAGTTGAGCCTCCCCACAGGGGGATTTCGGCCTTCATCGTTGAGCCATCATGGGAGGGGTACGAGGCGAGGAGAATAGAGAAAATGGGTCTGAACTGCCACGATACGGCTGAGATAACGCTGAGAAATGTAAGAGTTCCAGCTGAAAACCTTCTTGGAGAGGAGAACAGGGGATTCTACCAGCTGATGGAGTTCTTCAACGAGAGCAGGGTTAAGATTGCAGCCCTCCACTTGGGCATGGCTGTCGGAGCTTACGAGAGAGCCTTGGAGTACGCGAAGCAGAGAAAAGCGTTCGGGAAAGCTTTGATAGAGCATCAGGCGATTCAGTTCAAGCTCGCCGACATGTGGAAGGATATCGAAGCTGCAAGGCTGCTGGTTTACAAGGCTGCGTGGCTTATTGACCAGGGTAAGCCCGTACCCGCCATAAGCTCAGCAGCAAAGCTCTTCGCCAGTGAGGCTGCTGTAAAGGTTACCTATGAGGCTCTGCAGGTTTTTGGCGGCTACGGCTACAGCAAGGAGTACGACATCGAGCGCTACTACAGAGATGCAAGAGTCGGGACGATTTACGAGGGAACGAGCGAGGCCCAGAGGATTGTGATTGCGAGGAGCCTGATGGGGAAGGTTAAGCGGTAATTTTTTGTCTTTTTTCTACTCTCTCTCCGCATAAGCTCTGAGGTTACTTCATAAGAAAATGGACACCTCTCTCAATGGCTATTGAGAACAGAGCCACTATCAAGCCCATAACAACCATTTTTGCGGACGAAATTAAAAGATGCTCTCTTGAAATTCTGCCGTATATTATGCCGATCAAAGCCAAAGAGAGTGCTGTCAGGGAGGCTGACCAGATAATGGCTGAATGAACGGAAAAACCCACGAAGTAGGCAATGACGAATGGCAAGACCGGCACAACACTACCCAGAATCGTGGATAGCCCGTCAATTATTCCCCTCACAATAACTCTCTTTCTAACTTCTTTGTACAGCCTGGTATCCCTCAGCTCAACCAGCATAGATTTTTCAAGCTCGCGGAATTCCTTCTCCTCCTCAACTCTTTCAGCCGTGAGCGCACCAAACACATTTGAAATGCCGTTAGCCACCCCTCCTCCAATCCCGGCGGAAATTATAACATCCAGCTGTCCCCCTGAAGCCCCGAGCACAACTCCGAGCACCGAAAGGGCTCCGTCAATAAACCCTCTCACAAACTGCCTTTCCACGAAAAGAGTTGGCAAATGCCTTAAGAAATTTTGCCGTTCAAAACGAAGATGAAGGGGTTTTCAAGAGCTAACTTTGTAGCTTAAAGGTTTAGATAGTGCAAAATCTTTGTAGTCGGCATTAATCAAAGCAATCGGAAGTTTGTGGCAGGAGTTTTTAGATGAAACACAACTTCACCTGACGAAACTACGACAAATAAAAAGCAGTGCTCCGGCCGGGATTTGAACCCGGGTCACGGGATCGAGAGTCCCGTATGATTGGCCGGGCTACACCACCGGAGCTTATCTCTGCTTGGCCAATGTGTTTATAAACTTTCTGTGCTCAATTAAATGTGACATCTCAATCACAGCATGAAGTTTCTGAGCAGCAACTTGTTTTTAGCTCCGCAACCGCCATCAGAGCGGCCTTTACAACCAGATCCGCCTTTACGACTTCTTGCAGCTGTTGGTCAACTTCCAAAGCCCTGCATTCCTGATCTCCGCAGACATCACAACAGGGAGTTTGCGTTACTTTTGCTCCAATCCAGTCTTCCAGTAGCCTGCCATTTATCCAGACCTCATTCGACTTGAAGGGGTCACGAGAGAAGTCCTCAGGAGTTAATTCGACTTCTTCGAAAACAACTTCAAAGCCAAGCGGAGATAAAAACTCTTTCAAAGTATTAACCGCCTTTAAAAGCTCTTTTCCTGTTTCAGAGCACCTTGGACAGGTTTCTCCGTCAACAGAAAGATGTAGCCACTTTATTGTCAGTTGCATAAAAACGCTATGCTAAAGCGGTTATAAACTCTTCTGTCGTTCTGAGTGTTCCGGTTTATAAATAAAAAATAGGGAAAGTCACTCGATCTTGATTTTCTTTCCGCTCGTCTTAGGCGTCTTCTTCTTCAGGATTACTTCAAGCACACCGTTGTTGTATCTCGCCTTCGCTGAGTCCGGATCGACCTCAGCGGGCAGTTCAACGGTCTCATAGTACTTCCTGTTCTCTCCCTCTGCCCTGATTTCTAGAGTTGTCTCGGTAGCGTTGAGCTCAATGTCGTCCTTGTTCACTCCTGGCATCTCGGCAATAACCTGAATCTCGTTGTCAGTCTCTATGACGTCAACCAGCGGTCTCCTCTCTTCAATTCCAGTCTCCTTGATCGTGGGCTTGGTTCCGAACTCCCTTATTTCAGGCTTCCCGTCAGGCCCAATCCTGATTGAGAATCCCCTGACTATCGGTTTTATCTCTCCCGACTCAGCCTTTCTGAAGATTTCCTCGATGTCCCTCATCATCCTCTCGAATATGTCGTCTATGCCGAATCTGAAGAACTCATCGAAGATGTCCCATTCCTCATCCCAGTCCCTTCTCCTTCTCCTCCAAACCATACAACCTCACCTCCTTTAAGCGTACATCCTGTGGAAATCTTCAATCAACTTCTCATACTTCTCAACGTCCTCCTTGGTTAGGCTCGGCCTGACCTTTTTCAGCGCTTCCTCAAAGTGCTTCTTCGTAATCTTGAGCTTCTTCGCCGCCTCTTTAGCCTCCTCTCTCGTCATACCCGGCTTGATGAGCTCCCTGATTGCGAGCATTCCTGCCTCCCTGCACACTGCCTCGATGTCCGCTCCGCTGTATCCCTCCGTCTTCTCCGCAAGCTCTTCGATGTTCACGTCATCCGCAAGCGGTTTTCCTCTGAGGTGTATCTTGAATATCTCCACTCTCGCCTTCTTGTCGGGTGGAGGTATGTAGATGTGCCTTTCAAGCCTTCCGGGTCTGAGCAGCGCTGGATCAATCATGTCCGGCCTGTTGGTGGCGGCTATGACCACCACATCTTTGAGCTCCTCCAGTCCGTCGAGCTCCGTCAGGAGCTGGCTCACAACTCTCTCAGTGACGTGTGAATCGCCAATTCCGCCTCTTCTGGGGGCAAGGCTGTCGATCTCGTCGAAGAATATGACACACGGAGCTACCTGCCTTGCCTTCCTGAACATCTCCCTGACGTGCTTCTCGCTCTCACCAACCCACTTGCTCAGCAGCTCAGGCCCCTTCACGCTGATGAAGTTCGCATTGCTCTCGTTTGCCACAGCCTTAGCCAGCAAGGTCTTACCCGTTCCGGGTGGGCCGAACAGCAGTATTCCCCTCGGCGGCTTGATGTTTGCTGCCCTGAACACCTCCGGATACTTCAATGGCCATTCAACTGCCTCCATCAGCTCCTGCTTAGCATGCTCAAGTCCACCGATGTCCTCCCACTTGACGTTGGGCACCTCCACCAGCACCTCTCTCATCGCAGACGGCTCGATGTTCTTCAGAGCCTCCATGAAGTCCTCCCTCGTGACTTTGAGATTCTCAATGACCTCTGCGGGAATTTCCTCGGCCTCGATGTCTATCTCCGGCAGAACTCTCCTCAAGGCGTGCATCGCTGCTTCCTTGCACAGTGCTTCCAGATCCGCTCCAACAAATCCGTTTGTCAGCTCGGCAAGCTCTTCAAGGTCAACATCCTCGGCGAGGGGCATCTTTCTGGTGTGAATCTCGAGAATCTCCTTCCTGCCCTCCTTGTCCGGAACTCCGATCTCAATCTCCCTGTCGAACCTTCCCGGCCTTCTCAGTGCAGGATCGATCGCGTCAGGCCTGTTTGTAGCGGCAATGACTATGACGTCTCCTCTTGCCTCAAGCCCGTCCATCAGCGCCAGCAGCTGGGCGACGACCCTTCTCTCAACTTCTCCGGTGACCTCTTCTCTCTTAGGAGCAATTGAGTCGATTTCGTCTATGAAGATTATCGACGGAGCGTTCTCCTTAGCCTCCTCGAAAATCTCCCTCAGCCTCTGCTCGCTCTCTCCATAGTACTTGCTCATGATTTCCGGCCCGCTGATGGGTATGAAGTGCGCGTCCACCTCATTCGCCACAGCCTTGGCAATCAGCGTTTTTCCAGTTCCCGGCGGACCGTAGAGCAGCACACCCTTGGGCGGCTCGATTCCGAGCCTCTGGAAGAGCTCGGGATGCTTCAATGGAAGCTCTATCATCTCTCTGACCAGCCTAAGCTCCCTCTTCAGACCGCCTATGTCCTCATAAGTTACGTCAGGAACAGCCCTCTTTACCTCCTCGGCCGGCTTCTCCTTAAGCTCGATCGCAGTGTTTCTCGTGACAACGACGACTCCTGAGGGCCTGGTGGCGGTTATTACGAACGTCAGAGTGTGACCGAAAACCTCAACCCTGATTTTCTGACCTTTGATGACCGGTCTGCCTTCAAGCAGCCTCAGCAGATACGCCTCGCCACCCATCAGCCTTACCGGCTCTGTTGGAGCGAGTGTAACTTTCTCTGCTGACTTTGCTGTAACCTTCCTTATTCTGACTTTGTCATCAATACCAACGCCTGCGTTGCTTCTAATGCTGCCATCAATCCTTATTATTCCGGTTCCCCTATCCTCCGGATAGCTCGGCCAGACTATTGCTGGAACGGTGCTCTTTCCTATAATCTCTATTATGTCACCGCTCTGCAGTCCGTACTTTTCCATCACTGCTGGATCGATTCTGGCAACACCCCTTCCAACATCGCGATAGAAAGCTTCAGCAACTCTAAGGGTTATTTCCTCACCTTTTTTATCACTCATCTTCTACCACCTCCTTACTTTATCATCCAAACAACTTCACCATTCTTTTCCTCTTTCTCAACCAACCCCTTTTCGTGAAGGGAGTTTAGGGCTCTTTCAACCTCCCTGTAAGGGAGCCTGAAGGTCTCGGCAATTTCCGCTGCCGTCCTAAGACCCTTTGCGAGGCCGAGCATGACGAGCCTTTCCAGGTCGTCGCTGACGACCCTCTCAATCTCGTTGAGCATCCTCTCAACGAACTGGTTGAATCTCATTGATAGGGTGCTCTGGACTCTTGAAAACCTCCTCTGGAGGTCTTCAGCCACTTTTAGGGCTCTGTAAATCTCCGAAATGGATTCGGCCTTCAGCCTCTCTATCATGTTGAACTCGTTCCGAATCTCCTTCATCAGGGATGGCAGGTCGTAATTTTCACTGTCCCTGATCTCAGCCCCGAACTTGTGGGGGGAAATGACAACCTCGAGGCGGAGACTTCTTGGAATGTAGTAGTACCTCTTCCTTCCCTCCTCGAAGCTCGACACTATTCCCGCCTTAACGAGCTTGTCGAGGTGCTCAAGCACGGCCTTCGGAGCCATGCCGAGATAGTACGAAATCTCGCTGACGTAGCAGGGTTTTCTTGATAGCAACTGCAGTATCCTCCTCCTGCTCTCGTTTCCGAGAACGTCCATTATCGTCTCCGCCTCTATGTCCATCTCACCACCTCGGGGCACTAACCCCTTCACTCTTAATGTCGGTTACTAACTTTATGTTAGGTTTATGGTATATAAAGTTTTCGGTTATTTTGTGTGGCTGTGCATCCCAATTATTTTCTCTTCAATCTGGAGGAAGCTTGTACCAGAACGCATTGCAGAGTTCATCCCACTCCAAACTTCTATGAGGCTTAATCTCATTATGCCATCCAACAACTGCTTCAACTGAGCCAAACTTTCCAGTCCCTCTCTCAACCTTTACTCTCGCAAGAATGTGCTTAACCTTCTCTCTGCTTTTCGCAGCAACGAATTGGGTTCGTGTTCGGTAAGAATCTCGTCAGAATGCCATACTCAGCAATCTCTCTCAGAACCTTGAGTATGTCCTTGTTCGTCAGCTTCCTCACGTGGCTACCGAAAAGTTTAAATACTCTGCCGAAAACCTTATATACTGCATGAGCAGGTTGCGGACACTTGGTAGAGTAAAGCATATGTCAAAAACTGGAATGCTTGTGGTGACTCTAAATCCTGCGTACATCCCCAAAATAGGGGATAAGGTTGTTACAAGGAGGATGGAGCACATTGGATTTGTTGCTGACGTTATCGGGCCAGTATCTTCCCCCTACGCTTTAGTTAAGCCGAAAAATCTGGATAAGATAATATTTGAAGAATTATATGTGGTGAAGGAGTATGGCGGAGGTAGAAAAGGTAAGGGAAAAGGAAGTAGAGAAGGAAGTAGAAAGAAAGGAAATAGAAAGGGAAGAGGACGTTGAAGTCTGTCCTGAGTGTGGAAGTCCCCGCCTCATTCGCGATTACCGCAGAGGAGAGTTCATCTGTCAGGATTGCGGTCTGGTAATCGAGGACACGTACATCGACGCAGGGCCTGAGTGGAGGGCTTTTGACAGTGAGCAGAGAGACAAGAGGAGCAGAGTTGGTGCGCCTGTAACCTACACAATCCACGATAAGGGCCTGTCAACAATAATCGACTGGAGCAACAAGGACTACTACGGCAAGGCAATTTCCGTGAGAAACAGGGCTCAGCTTTTCAGACTGAGGAAATGGCAGAGAAGAATCAGAATCAGCAACGCTACGGAGAGAAACCTCGCCTTTGCCCTCAGCGAGCTTGACAGGATGGCCTCAGCCCTTGGCCTGCCGAAGAGCGTTAGGGAGACTGCTGCTGTAATCTACAGGAAGGCCGTAGAGAAGAACCTCATAAGGGGCAGGAGCATTGAGGGTGTGGTTGCCGCTGCTCTCTACGCAGCCTGCAGGCAGGCTGGAGTACCGAGAACGCTGGACGAAATAGCCACATACTCAAGAGTGGACAGAAAGGAGATTGGCAGAACCTACAGGTTTATCACGAGGGAGCTTGGGCTGAAGCTGATGCCCACAAGCCCTGCAGACTACATTCCGCGCTTCTGCGCTGCCCTTGGACTGAGCGGAGAGGTTCAGAAGAAGGCCATTGAAATCATCAAGAAGGCGGAGGAGAGGGAGCTTACAAGCGGAAGGGGTCCGACAGGAGTTGCAGCGGCTGCACTTTACGTTGCATCAATACTGCTTGGAGAAAGAAGAACGCAGAGGGAAGTTGCCGAGGTAGCGGGAGTTACGGAGGTAACGATAAGAAACCGCTACAAGGAGCTTGCCGAGAAGCTGGGTATAGAAATAATCCTCTAACTTTCTCTCTTTTTTAGCGAACCTCAAGCTTTCTTTTGGCATTCCGCACCGAAAGTCATAAAAAGCCTGAAGTCCAATCTGCCTTGGTAAGGGCAGTAGAGTGCAGAGACGTCTGGATGGTTTACAGGACTTTCATGGAGAGGGGTATTGTGGCATTGAGGGGAATCGACCTCGACATTGAGGACGGAGTTATTTTCGGATTGCTCGGTCCCAACGGGGCAGGAAAAACGACCCTGATTTCCATTCTGTCCACGATCCTGATTCCGACAAAGGGCGAGGTGAGGATTCTCGGAATGGACGCCTTCAAGAACACCAGGAAGGTGAGGGAGAGAATTAACATCTCAAGCGGAGTCAGAATGCCGTGGGGGATGAAAGTCTACGAGTGCCTCCGCTTCTACGCAATGTGCTACGGCATTACCGATAGAAGAGTAGTCGATAGGGTAATCTCGGAATTCGAGCTTGAGGAGCACAGAAACAAGAGGTTCGATGACCTCTCAACCGGAAACAAGCAGAAGGCCAATCTGGCAAGAGCCTTTCTGAACGATCCTGAGGTTGTTTTTCTCGACGAGCCAACGGCAAATCTGGATCCAGATATGGCAAAAAAGATACGCCAGATGATTTTGAGGATAAAGGAGGAGAAGGACGTAACCATTGTTTTAACCACCCACAACATGAGGGAGGCCGAGATGCTTTGCGACAGAATTGCCTTCATCAAGGAAGGAAAAATTGTTGCCGAAGGAACTTCTGAAGAGCTTAAGAAATACACGAAAATGAGCGAAAGGGTGATTTTAAAGCTGAAAGGTAATGCCAAAAAACTGCACATCCCTTATCCTTACAGGATGGATGGAAACACGCTTATTGCCTTCGTTGAAGATGCGGAAAAAGCACTTCCCTCAATCGTGGTAAGGCTGGCGGAGCAGGGTGTGTTTGTCGAATCGGCAAAGATGGAGGAGATAACTCTTGAAGACGTCTTTATCGAGCTTGCAGAGGGGTCTTAGCGAAATTTTTGCCTTTGCCTACAGGAACTACGCTCTGACGAAAAACGAATTTTACGCGATATTCGAGATGCTCTTCTGGCCGCTGGTAAGCCTGATCTCGGTCGGGCTGTTAGGGGAGTTCCTCTACCTGGATAGGGAGGCGGTAGCCTTCATACTGATCGGTGTCATTACGCTAAGCGTTGTCCAGATAGCCCAAATCGACGTGACATACGTGATGCTCCTCGACATGTGGAGCATGAGCCTGAAGTACACCATAGTCACTCCTGCACCCTTCTACCGGATGGTGACTGGAGCGTGGCTTTTCGGCTCGCTTAGAGGTGTTATTTCTCTCGCACTTCTTATTCTGCTGAGCGCATGGCTCTTCGGTTTCACGCTCACCCTCCCTGCAACGGCAATGGCAGCGTTTGTTCTGGGAATACTGCTCAGCGCAATGCTCATCGGAATTTTCAACTGCATACTGATTTTGGTTTTTGGCAGGAGGGCTGAGATATTCGCCTGGACCCTCAGCGCTATAGTGATGATTTTCTGCGGCATTTACTATCCAGTAACAATTCTGCCGGAACCTTTCAGGGCTATAGGCCTTATGATTCCAATAACGCACTATCTCGAGTTTTTCAGGTCCTTCTACGGATTTCAGAGCATTTTTCCAGACCCTCTGCTCATTGCCTTTGCCGAAACGCTTGTTTACCTCGCCTTACTGCTTGTTGTTGCGGAAATCAGCATGCTGAGGGCGAGGAGGACAGGGCTTGTGCTGAAGCTCTCGGATTAGTCTCTCGGAAAGATTATATACTTGAAAGGCAAAATACCATCAGATTCGGATATGAAGCGGGCGAAAAAGTTTAAGGACTACTTCGAGGACATAAAGCCTGTTACGGATGAGGAGCTTGAGGAGCTTTTGAACGAGCCTCCGAGAAGGAGGAACAGAGGAAACTTCAAAAAGGCTAAAAAGGAATTTTACAGGGACTTCTAAAGAAGCCCTACGAGCTCCTCAAGTGCCCTCTTCTGGTCTTCGGCCTTAACAACCCCACTCGCGAGTAGCACACCCTCTGCTCCGAGCTCCAATGCTTTTACGTAGTCCTCATGGGTGGTTATGCCCGCCCCACAAAGAACTCTAACGCTCTTGTTGACTTCCTTTGCAGCCTTAACTGAGTTCTCCACAACCTCGGGTTCGGCCTTGCTTACCGGAATTCCGCTACCTATCAGCTCAGGTGGCTCCACCGCGACAAAGTCCGGATTCAACGCTGCCGCCGCGGCTGTTGTTGGGACGTTGTTCGTGCAGACAACCGAAGTGAGACCAAGCTCTCTCAGCCTGCTCACGTTGAACTCAATATCGGCGAGCTTCAGCCTTCTCTCAGAATGATTGACCAAGCTTCCCTTTGCCCCGTATTCCGCGATCATATCGGCGTTTATTCTGCCTGTGTGGCTCCCGAAGCCAACGGCATCAACATGCTGCGCGTAAACGTCGATGCTGACCTCCCTTGCGATTACGGGGAGGTCGAGGAAGGAGACGGCTATGCCAACATACTCATCGCATCTCGACGCCACGTTTTCGGCAATCTTCGCCAGCTCAAGCGCCCTTTTTCCAAATCCCTCCTTATACGCCTTGAAGTTTATTATCACAACCCCCATTTTTCTCACCTCAAAAGTCCGTCATAATGCGGAACTGGTCTGTGTCGGGCTTCATGTGGCTCATGAATTTCCTTACAGCTCCCTCAACGTCTCTGGCCTTCGTTACAGCTCTGCCGACAACTATGATGTCCGCTCCAGCGGCAATTACCTCCTCAACGTTTTCTGGCCTTATCCCACCTGCAACGGCGACGAGGACGCTGAACTTCTCCTTTATCTTTCCGGCAAGCATCCACGGAGGCTCTTTGTCCTCGCTGTCTATCGCTCTGTGAAGCTCAACGACGTTTGGTAAAACTCCAGCCTTCTGAATCTCTTCAAGCCTTTTAATCGGATCATCGACGTTCATCATGTCCACGTAGCTCAAAATTCCTGTTTTCTCCGCTTCCCTTATCCCCTTAACGATTGTGCTTGTGGGCGCGAGTCCCGAAATCACAACCGCGTTTGCGGTAGCGTCTGCAGCCATTCTCGCTTCGAGATTGCCAACATCGAGCGTCTTCAGGTCGAGGATGTAAAACGCATCGGGCTTCACCTCTCTGAGCTTCAGGATTACCTCACAGCCGTATCTCTTTGCCAAAGGCGTTCCAACCTCGAAAACGATGTGGTCGCTGTCAGGAATCTGCTCAAGAACCTTCAGCACCTCACCCAGATCTGGAATGTCGATGGCAATCTGCAGATATGGCGGGTCCCAGAGCTTCGTGAGCTTTCTTCCAACAAACGGGTGGAAACTGCGGTCCTTCTCGTAAAGCACGGTATCAACATCCGGGAAGTTCTGCATCGCCCTCTTTATTGCGAGCTTTGTGGCGCCATAGTTGTAGTAGTAAATCTTGTGCTTGTTTTTGGCGTTTGGGTGGATGAAAACGCTTGCAACAACAACGTACTCGTCCGCCCTCTCCCTTGGGATTATTCCCTCCTCAACCGCATCCGCAACAGCCTTCGCCACTGCAGCTTGAGCCGGACCGAAAATAAGCTCAGCCTGATGCATGTCCTTGACCGTTACCTTTGGGACTATCACAGCAGGCGGCTTGGTTATCAGGTTTGGTCTGAGAACCGCGAGAAGCGGTGTGTGGCCTGCAGAAAGGTTGGCAAGAGCGTTGGCGAAGGCAATTCCGGCGGGGCTGTCCTTCGTGCCAATTATCAAATCAACGTGAGCCACTTCAAAACCCTCTCCGATAAGAGCCTCACCTATTCTGAACTCCATGGCCTTACGTCTCCGGATATGTAATAAATTTTTTGGAGTTCGCCGAATTGATTTGCCAAACTCAATTTTCCTTTAAATTCCGAGCCTTCCCAAGAACTTGCTGCCCAGTGAGAGCCTGTAGTCACTTCTCACAAGCCTCTCTATCCCCGGATTGCTCAAAACCTCTATGTCCTCCTCTCTCACACCAAACCTCTCCATCGCATTTCTTATGTGCTCCACCTCATTCAAGTTGAAGCCCATGAGCCTTGCAGCGATCAAGTCAACAGCAACTACGTTGTCGCCCGCAACAAGAACTCCGTGTTTGACGGGCTTTGGCCTCATTTCCGAGTTCGTCCCGCCAATAATGCCATCGACGATGGTTAAAGATGGCTGCATGAATCCAAGCAAGTCAACGAGCTTTCTGTGGATTTTCGGATGCATGTAAACAGCGGGTTTCTTCAGAAATCCCATGTTGTTCTTTATCCCAAGCGTGACCTTGGTGAGATGGTGAACCTTCATCTTCGGAATTGAAATGTATCCTTCCTTCTTCGCATCCAGCGCCGTTTCGGCAACCTTGACCCTCTCAAGAACCTCTCCGCCAATATCTACCTCAACAAACTCCTCCCGGTTTAGATTTCTGCACTCAACCAAATCTTTCAGCCCAAAATCCACGAAGCACTTTGAGGCGGAGTTTTTGTAAAATCCACCCTCTATCACGACCGGCTCAACTCCATGCTCTCTCGCAACCCCCACCACAGCTTTCACAAGCTCAGGATGAGTGATACAGCCATTCTCTGGACTGTCATGCTTGAGAAAATTTGGCTTGATGTACCTGAATTTTGGATTAAAGACCTCAAAAACCCTCTCAACAAACTTGCTGGCATCCTTGTAGCTCTCAACCCTCTCAACAATAACTCTCATGCAGCCCTTACAACCGCCATTTTAAAATTTTTTTTCGTTAAGCAAAACAGATATTAGCGTAAATCAAAAAGTCCTTCGTGGAGCTGGGAATAATTTACAGCGGCGAATTCGGGAAGAGATTCGTAAGCAATCTCGCCTACCCTTACCTCTGCCCGACTTTTGGGGCCTGCGGGATAAACGGATGCGACTACTGCAAGAGATACGATTTCTCATCCAGCATCGTTTACGCCAAGGAGCTTGCAGAGCCTCAGGAAATAGGCCTCTACGTGGAGGAGCCGGAAAGCTACCTGGAGCCGTTCGAGTGCGATATTGCGGTTGCGATAAACGTGCATCCGGACATTCTGGTATCATTGCCTGAAATTGGTGAGTTTAAAGCCTTAATCGTCCCCGCTTGCAACCAGAACTGGTGCCTTCCCGGATTGAGGAAGCAGCTTGCTGAGAAATGCGGCGAGCTCGGCATCGAGTTTGCCTCTCCCAAGCCCTTCTGCTCCCTTACCGGCAACTCAGGCTGGATTTCCAGATTCATTGATGAATTTAAAATTGGCAGACCAGAGTTCAGAGTTGAGAGGGGCGGGGATGCCATTAAGAAGGTAGAGGTCATAAAAAGCGACCCGTGCGGTTCCGCATACTTTGTTGCAAAGAGGATGACGGGTTACATAATAGAGAGCAAAGAGGATTTCTGGAAGGAGATACACCAGCACCAGTGCGCCTATCCGTGCATGGCGAGCATGGACAGAGATGTTGAGCTCAAGGAGGCCCCTTTCCACCTCGCGGGCTACATAATGGTCTACCAGTTCAGCACCGCCGCCGGAGTTGAGGCTGAGGAGTTCGTTCCAGAGCACTTCAGGGAAATCGTCTGTCGAGCTCGCTGAGAATTCTTTCAATCTCCCTTCTCGTCTCCTCTATCGGTCTGTTTGTGTTGATGAACTTCCAGCCTTTCAGTATTCTGAACGCCCTCTCCCTGACCCTCCTGAAGTCCTCGATGTTCTCGAACATCTCGCTCTCGCTTCTTCTTGCCACCCTCTCCATGCAGACTTCCGGCTCAGCTTCGAGGTAGAACATGTAGGGAGAGGTCGGAAGAACGGAGCGGAAAAACCTGTAAAGCACCCTTGCGTACCTTTCCGGCAAGTAAAGCACTCCTCCGAGATACCTGACGAAAATCACGGTTTCAGCCCTTCCGTAGTATCTGAGCAGGGAGTAAATCACGTCGAAGAAGTAGAAAATCGCCGCCATGAGGTGGAAGAATTTTCCCCTTCTGAGGAGGCTGGCCTTCGCAACTCTGCCGAACAGAGAGTCGGACGGATGCGTTCTCACAATAACGCTCCCCCTTTCGGCGTACCTGCGCCTAACGAACTCCGCGTGTGTGTCTTTCCCGGCACCATCCATCCCGTCGATAACTATGAACCTCATGCCATCCAGAAGTATAGTATTGCGGTTAAAATTGAAACGCTCAGGTTGTCCAGCCCCTTGGGAGTTACAGCCTCCACAACCGTTGCGAAAGCTGCCAGAGGAAGCAGCAGTGGACCTGCAGAGCCGTGATAGTAGAGTGAAACCACCGAGAAGGAGGCAACGCATCCCAGAAACATAGCAACGCTGCCCTCCAGGCTTTTCTCGTCTCCCAAAATCCTGAACTTTCTCTTACCATACCTACCCCCAATCAGAGATGCGAGACCGTCGCCATACGACATTGCCATTATCCCAACAGCTATGACATCAGGACGGTCAAAGAAAGCGTAGGCGAGAACGGTCCATGCAATCGAGTAGTAAACCAGCCCCAATCCGTGGCCTGCGACGCTCGTCCTGCTCGACAGCTTTACGGGTGAGTGGGGGCTCATCAAGAAGGTGAGAACGACGAAGGGAAAGGCAGCGAGAAAGGCCATGACGAACCTCGACTCAAAGAAGGGGAGGATGAAGGCTATGTTGCCAACCATTATGTGGAGAAATTTTCTGCTCACCACTTCATTTTTCAACGTCTTTTCCGATATAAGCAGAAGGGCTGCCACGTAGCCGTAAACCGAAATCAGTGGAAGCAAATCGGACATCTGCAACCGATTATATTAAGTATTTAAAAACTTTCTGAAAACAGTTAATAGCAGACCTTCAGAGTTGAAGCGATGAGATACGAAGAGCCGGTGTTCAGACCGCCAAGTGAGGCTTTCAGCCTCATAGTTCAGGCCACAATTGGCTGCTCATGGAACAGGTGCACCTTCTGCGGAATGTACAAGATAAAGAAGTTCAGGGTTAGGGACATTGAGGAGGTTAAAGAGGATTTTCGACTGGCAAAGGAAATTTACGGAGACGTGGGGAGAGTTTTCCTGGCTGACGGTAACGCTCTTGCCGCTGATACGGATTACCTCATCGAAATTGCCGATTACGCAAACAAGCTCTTCAACCTTGAAAGGATAAGCTGCTACGCCACACCGCAGGACATCCTCGAAAAAAGCAAAGAAGAATTGAAAGAAATCAGAAATGCTGGGATTAAGCTGCTCTACGTCGGAATAGAGAGCGGTGATGATGAAATACTCGAAAGAATAAAGAAAGGTGTCAGCTCTGATGAAATAGCGGAAGCCTGCATGAAAGCCCACGAGTGCGGCTTTGAGCTTTCCGTTACGGTTTTAACGGGCATTGGGGGAAAGGAGAGGAGCTACGAAAACGCCAGAAACACAGCAAGGCTGCTAAACCGCATTTCTCCCAAATATACCGGAGTACTAACGTACATCCCCGTTCCGAACACGCCTTTATACGTGAAAATCAAAAGAGGGGAGTTTCTTCTACCAAACCCTCTGGAAAACCTTCTCGAACTGCGCTGGATGGTTGAGAGAATTGAGGCCAGGACAATCTTCCGCTGCAACCACGCCTCCAACTATTTGCCACTGAAGGGAACGCTGCCTGAAGACAGAGAAAAGCTGCTCAAGGCCATCGACTACGCCATAGCCCATCCGGAAGTCCTTAAGCCTGAGTGGCTGAGGGGGCTTTAAAAATAAAAATTAGCTGAGCGACTCTGCAATCTTCATTAGTTCCTCTTTCGGCAGCTCACCGCTAATGGACACCTGAACTCCATTTTTCTCGATGTAAAGGACTGATGCCCCAAATATCTCGCCGTAATAGGCCTTTTCACCGTTAATCTCCACTTCCTCAAAATCCTTGGGAACCTCTGACTTCTCGGTTGATTCAAAAATAGTTAAAGCCTTTTCTCCGTCTGAGTAAGTAAGAAATGCTGACTCATTCGTTACGCTGACAGACTTTAGCTCGTATCCTGCGGTGTAGGATGGGACAAGGATTTTGAAGCTCGCTTCCTTCTGAGCCTCCTCAACGCTTTCATACGTCTTCGGGAGCTTGAAGTCAAATTTTTCAACTTCAGCACCCTCTGGAGGCTTGAACTCAAAGAGGCTGTCGTCAACGCCTGTGTTGAAGCTCAGATTCCTGTATTC
>LDZQ01000394.1_pt1 | contig 20815 bp, 18 predicted proteins | sample 615361 | NCBI WGS metagenome assembly LDZQ01 (sample SAMN03408297, study PRJNA278302) | terrestrial metagenome | isolation source: oil reservoir sample I2 | place: USA: Alaska, North Slope, Ivishak formation | collected 2013 | reverse complement strand
GTGGACACAGCGATGTAGTTGCAGGCGTTGTGGTTGGTTCAAGGGAAGATATTAGACACATATTCAATACGGAGTTCATGAACATTGGGGCAACGATAGGTCCCTTTGAAGCGTGGTTGCTCCTTCGTGGTTTGCGGACTCTTCATATCAGAATGCAGAGACACATGGAAAACACTTTGAAGGTCATCGAATATCTTCAGACAGTTCCCGAGGTCAGCGAGATTTACTATCCATTCTATGCCAAGCATCAGCAGTATGAGCTTGCCAAGAAGCAAATGAAAGGCGGAAGTGGTTTGCTCAGCATCAAGTTGAAGGTGAACTCTCTGGAGGAAATAATCGCTTTTACAAATGCCTTCAGGGTATTCAGAATAGCTGTAAGTTGGGGTGGATACGAGAGCCTTGTTATGCCACACGCGGCAACGAACAGGGACGGGTTGACGGAGCGAAACAAAATTGTAAGATTGCACATCGGTTTAGAGGATCCCAACCTGCTCATTGATGATCTTGAGAGAGCTTTTCAGGCGATGAGGAAAGTAAGACCTTAATGTCTGTTTCGATTATCTTCCTCACCAGAGACCTGGCCTTGTGAACGTCCCTTACAAGAATTGCGTTGAGCAGTTCCTTATGGTAGGGTAAGCCTTCCCTACCATAGGTTCTTTCTACAAAAGGAGGATACCAGATCGCGCTCAGAAGATCAAAGAAAGCTTCGAAGAAGCTCATCAGCATTGTACTGCCTGACAATTCGAAGAACTTCCTGTGAAACGCCATGTCTTGATCCGGGTCTTCCAGATTAAGCTTTGCCAGATTTTTCACCAGATTCGTCAGCTCTTCTTTCGAACAATTCTGGATGGTCAGTTCTACCGCTAGCTCTTCCATGGCACCTCTTGCCCTCAGGAGATCAATTATGAAGTCCCTCGACGGGGTGAACTTGATCGAGAAGGACACGGTGAAGGAAAGTTCATGGAGATCGCTGGCCACAAAAATCCCCTTTGGTGCCTCAACTTTTACTACTCCTCTTTCTTCTAATCTCTTTATAGCCTCTCGAACGGTGGTCCGGCTCACTCGAAACATCTGTGCCAGTTCTCTCTCGGAAGGAAGCTTATCGCGCGGCCTGAGGCCCATTCTCACGATGTACTTGATTATTTCATTCTTTAGCCATTCGGAAGACGTTTTCCTCATTTACACCACCATATCATGAAGCGTAATTACACTGCTCAAGCGACCACTCTTCGAATCTATAAGAGAGCATACACCAAAATCGATTGTACAACATCATCTTCGTGACAACCTCCTGGATTCAAAAAAGATTGGGCTTTCTGCCTATTCTCGGGAATCTACCCTGGTAACGGTTTCGGGTTCTGAGACTTTAGGCAAGCATCATTCAAGTCTGAAGGATTTTCAGTCGCACTGACTTCAATCAAGGAGTAGAATTGTATGTACGAACCGGGGGTGGTCTTTCAGGGTGTTCAGGACCATAGCCAGGATAGCGTTCAGGAATTTCCTGATGCGTTTCAAATCGACGCTCGTTTTAATAATAGGCATGAGCATTCCGGCGATGCTTCTGGTCGGGGGACTTTCGTTGAACGACACCGTGAAGAACTGGATCGTGAAGAGCCTGAAGAACAACTTTGGACCTGCGGACATCTCTGTAGAGAATCCCAGGAACAATATCTTCGTAAGACTGGCTCTGGATCAGCAGATTGTGGACCTGCTCAAAGAAAGAAAAGACGTTTTAGCGATCCTTCCGGTTTCAGAATCACTCGTTCGCGTAAAGTACAACGGCAGAACGATCGACTGCCTCGCGATGGGTGTGAGATCTGAAGATCTGAGTAATTTCGTAGGCAAGGAGATTCAAATCCCGTCACAGGGTGTGATTATCTCAAGGGATCTTGCTGATGCTCTGAATATCAAAGAAAACGATCTTGTTTCGATCAACATGACGGGTCAGGCCGGCGAATTCAAAGTTGTCCAGATCGGCGAGGAAGGCTTTCTCAACTTCAAAGGAGATCACCTTCAGTTTCCCGGTGTCATCTTTATGAACGCAGACGAACTGACCGGGGCTGTTGGTTTCCCAACGCGTCTGTACCTTCACGTTGACAAGACAATCGAAGAACACGAAGATTTTGTCAACGATTTGAACCAAGAAATGAGGATCTCCGCTGTTGCCATAAAGGCGACGCTTTTGAACTCACCTGCAAACAAAGCCCTTGGTTATCTGACGATCGCCTTCGGTGGTTTTTCAATACTGGCGTCTCTGATCCTGGTCTATCTCTTCGTTCAGAGCTTCTTGGAAGAGCGAAACACGATGCTTGCCACTCTGCGAATCCTCGGCTTCAAATCTTCACACGTGTTTGCACTCCTTATGCTGGAAGGCTTTGCCTATTTTCTCGTCTCCGGCCTGTTCGGCGCGAGCGCCGGGATGTTTCTGGCAGGGTTTCTCCTTGAAAGGCTGAAGAACTTTTCAAGTGTTATGATGGCTGGAACGCTCTGGCTCTCGAAGCTCGAACTTCAAGTGTCGTTTTCATCGATCCTGGCGGGCATTTCCGGTGGATTGGTCTTACCCCTGGTGATATTCACAGCAAAAGCCAGAAAAATCGTCAGCGGTCCGGCGGTTCGAATGCTCCGATTCGAGGAAGAAGGCCAATCTTCTTTGAGGAAATCCACAGGGTACGTGGGACTGGCCGTCATCGTGCTCGCGGTTCTTCTGACGTTATTTTATCCGGAATTTTCCGTCGCCTTGATTTTGCTGGCGAGCGTCGGTGCTTTCATGGTTTTTCCCTCTTCTTATCTTGGAACCTTCCTTGCGACGGGGATCTTCGTCTATGTGTTGCGATTCCGACCGGCCGAGCTCACAAGCTGGGACGTTCTTCAGAGAGGTGCGGCGTTCTTTCTGGCCAGCTGGCTTCTTTTCTTTTCACTCCTAACGCCTTTGAGAAAGCTTTTTTCAAGGTCGGCTTCTGAGGGCTCCGTCTCGACTTTCGTGGCGCTTTCGTATGTTCAGAGGAACAAAAGAAACAGTTTCATCATCGCGTTGATGTTCAGCCTGATCGTCTTCGTGGTGATCCTGACACTGGTGGTTCCTTACAACGTAGAGAGGTTCGTGAACGAACAGCTCGAAACGGGCATCTTCGGTTACAACTTCATGGTGATCCAGAATCCTCTGAAGCTGATCTTCACAGGAGCTGATCTTGAGATAGCTGAAGGGATCGAGAAACATGCGAGAGTCTACGTGGCGCAGTTGAACAACGATCCAGTTGCGTTCGTCGATGAAAACTTTCTGAAGGATGCGATGGTGAAGAGCATAAAGAGTAACGAATGGAGGAAGATCCTGCTCGAGCCCGGAACAATCGCGGTGGGCACACTGGGGGACGAATCCGTGCCAGAGCAGATCAACGGTAGAATTCGTCCGCTTTTTGGCCTTGGTGGGTCGGAAAACTTGACTTTCCGGGTTATAGGCAAATTCGATCTCAGGCAAATCCTGGTGCCGGTCAAATACGTCGCATCGATTAACAGTATGCCCGCGAACATCAGGTTCGTTCCCGTTTTGCTTGCCAGAGTTGACGAAAATAATGTATCTACAGTCAAAGATTTCTACAGCGAAAGGTTCGATTTCCCGATCCACATAGTTGAAGAGCTGAACCGAGTACTTTCTGGAGTCGATTTTCTCGTAAAGACAGGATTGATCCTGCTTTATTTCGGATTGCTTAGCGGACTCTCTGGCGTTGTCTTCCACACGATGAGGAGTGTCGTGCTGAGAAGGAAACTGACCGCAGTTCTGAAAGCCGTCGGAATGACAAATAAGAGTGTCGGACTGGCGTTCGTCGTGGAAAACCTCACCATGGCGTCACTCGGGATTCTCGTGGGCGTCTTCGCCTCGGTTCTGTTTTCGAAGGACGTGATGGATCAGATCTTCTCCATGATCGGATCTGGACGGTTTTTGTTCCCAATCTGGAACGTACTGACCTTCATGGTGGGCCTCTACGTGATCATGACAGTCACGATAGCTTTATTAGTTTTTCTCAGCAAAGCGAATCCAGCCGAATCTTTGAGGGTCCAGGACTGACGGGAGGTTCGATGTATGATAGTTGTCAAAGAGCTGTGGAAGATCTACGGAAAAGGGGAAAGAAAGGTGCAAGCCTTGAAGGGAATAAGTGTGACCATAAAAGATGGTGAGTTCGTTGCAATCTTCGGGCCTTCCGGTTCTGGAAAGACCACGCTGTTGAACTGTCTCTCAGGAATAGATTCACCAACCAGTGGAGAGATCTACTTCGACGATTTGCCTTTCCATACCTTGAGCGAAGAGCAAAAAACACAGTTTCGTGCTCGCAACATGGGGTTCGTCTTTCAGTTTTTCAACCTCATCCCGGTTCTCACGGCCCTGGAGAATGTCCTGTTACCACTCAAGATTTTGGGAATCAACCATGGTGAGGCTAAACAGCGCGCCGTAGCGATGCTTGAAAAAGTCGGCTTGCGCGACAAGATCGAAAGATTTCCTTCGCAGCTTTCCGGTGGGGAACAGCAGCGAGTCGCCATAGCCCGAGCGTTAGTGCACAACCCGAAGGTGGTCTGGGCGGATGAGCCTACGGGCAATCTGGATTCTGAAACTGGCATGAACGTGATCGAACTTCTGGAATCGATGAAGAAAGAACTTGGCACCACGCTTGTCGTCGTGACTCACGATGAGCGCATCGCTCAAAGGGCGAACCGGATACTGTTCATGCGGGACGGCCAGATCGTGGACGTGCGCGAAGGACAGAAACTCGGTTCGATCTGAATCGAATCTCTTTGCTCAGTATCAAACAAAAAAGCCGGGCTTTCCCGGCTGATTCACACAACCTCTTCGCACCAGCCTTTTTCGGCAAAAGGGCACTCAAAACTGGATTTGTCCTATCACATAAACCAATCAACGGGGACGACCACGCTGTTTTTCATAACGCTCTTTCCTTAAACGCCTCTGACCAAGCCGATCCTTCCAGCTCCAGGACACAGACGTAGTTGCCCGCGACATTCAGAAGCAGCGCAAAGGATCGAGCAAACAAAAAGCGGTCCCGTGCGGGACCGCTTTCGTTACCGGCTTGAGTCTTTGTTGTCTACTACAAAAATGGTAAAAGCTCAGGATAGTACATCACCTGAGTCGCTCCATCTGTTTCTTTGATATAGACTGCGAAGAAATACCCCTTGTCTTGAACGATTATCATTGGAAGGTTGACCACCGTTGTGGAAGCTTCTCTTGTGCACGTGTACGTGACCGAATAAACGTCTTCGACAAAATCCGGCTTTCCATCGATGATCCAGGGTAGCAGTTTCGTTTCGATTTTGTTGACTCCGCTGACACTGATCGACGTAGGTATGGATGGTCTACACGACATGAACACAACAAAATCGATCGCTCCGAAAACCGAATCCTCTACATCCTCGTTCGGAACATCTTCGTTTGGCACATAGACGAGCTCGCGTAGCTCGTCGTAAGTTGGTACTCCACCAGCCTCGATCAGGTCCATTAGCTTGTTCGCCAGGTCATTTGCAAGATCCTCCGGTTTGGGACCAGTGGGGAAGATCACCCCACAACTGGCCAGGAGCAGGAGCGCTGCCGCGACAACAACAACCAGCACACCCTTCATTCACCATCCCCCCTTGGAAGAGTCAACCAATTATAACCCCAAGGGAGGAAAGTGAGACAAGGTTTTTCGACGGAGTAGACCTGTAGCAATGTACGCGTGTGCACACGGACCGCCTAGGCGTTCCTGTCCATTTCATAATATACGGACGTAACAACTCAAGAAGTTTCGAAAAGCCTTTCTGTAAGCCAGAATGAGACTTTTCTGGACTCCCTTTGAGCATAGAAGGGTGTCTCCTGTGCGGTGGCTTTTTGTAAATGTACCTTAACTGAAAAGACATCCAGGCTTTCTTTTCACGCCGCAGAAATTCCTCACGAGCCGAAAATGTTAGTATCTTAATCGGGGGTGAGTCAGTGTACATCTCTCAAACTGCCAGGATTGGCGAGAACGTAACGTTTGGACACAACGTGGTTGTTGAAGACAACGTAGTAATCGGTAATAACGTGCTGGTCGGCCACAACGTGGTCATAAGGAGAGACACGATCATAGGTGAAGGGTGTGTGATAGCAGACAACACTGTTTTGGGTAAAGAACCCTTCAAGGCAAGCATTTCAGCAACCACAGAGAAGAAAGAATTAGCCCCTCTCGTTCTGGGAAAATATGTCACAATAGGTGCCAACTGTGTCATATACCGCGGTGCGGTTTTGAAAGATCACGTTTTTGTTGGGGATCTGGCGAGCATAAGAGAAGACGTGACAATTGGCGAGCACACAGTTATAGGAAGGGGCGTCACCGTGGAGAACAAAACGACCATAGGCAAATACGTGAAGATAGAAACCGAAGCTTACATCACTGCGCTTTCCACAATAGAAGATTATTGCTTCATCGCCCCGGAGGTCACGTTCACCAACGACAATTTCCTGGGTAGAACGGAGGAAAGAAAGAAGTACTTCAAAGGTCCTACGATCAGGAAAGGCGCCAGGGTTGGTGCGAACGCGACGATCTTGCCAGGGATAGAAATCGGTGAAGATGCACTGATAGGTGCCGGAGCGGTGGTCACAGTGAATGTGCCCGCACGAAAGATCTACGTCGGAGTTCCCGCGAAGGAACTGAAAGATGTTCCCCCGGAACAACTTCTGGAGAACCAGAGTTACTACAAAGGTTGAATCGTGCTGGGGGGATCGAAATGCTTACTTTCTTGCTGCTCGGAGTTCTTATCGGTGTTTTCGTTGGGTATTACTTGGGATTTGCGAAATCCCGCAGCGAAAGAACGGGTCTCGAAGAGTCAATCAACAATCTGAAGGGGCAAATAAACTATCTCGTTTCCCAGCAAGGTGCTCTATCCTCTTCGCTTGGAACTCTGAATGGATTGTCGAGTTTAGTGAGCGAACTCAAAGCGAGGTATGAAGAAGTCAAAGAAGCCGAAAAGAAATTGACCGCAGAGAGAGACAGGAGACTGGGAGAGTTCATGGAGAACATGAAAAAGATGTTTGAAGAGATTTCCAACAAGACCATAAAGCTTGACGAGGAGAAAGAAAAGAGAATCGCTGAACTCGTCGATCAGATGAAGCGCTTTTCTGATGAACAACGAGCCGCGATCGAAAGATTTCTTTTGCAACAGGGTCAGTCGAGGGAAGAGATCGAAAAGAAAAGAGACGCGGAGCTCAAGGACATGAGAAGGATCGTGGAAGAATTCGTGAAAACCGTTTCAGGAACCAAAACCAGAGGTCATGTTGGCGAAATGCTTCTGAGTGAGGCATTGAGCGAATCGATCAAGGTCGGCACAGTCGTGAAGAACCTTTCTATCGGTTCGATGGTCGTGGAATTCGCCTGGAACCTGAACGACGGCAAATACATCCCGATAGATTCAAAGTTGCCGGACCTTTCAGATTTGGTAGGTGAATTTGAGAACACGCAAGATCAGGAGATTCGAGAACAGAGGAAGAGAGAGATCGTTCAGAAAATAAGGCGCGAGATGGATAACGTGAGAAAGTATCAAAATCAACCAAACACCATTGATAGTTGCATCATGGTGGTACCGTCGGCCGTGATAGAAATAGCACCGGAACTGATCGCGGAGGGAAAGAAGCAAAATGTTTTCCTCTGCACCTACAGAGATATCTTCGCAGTCGCGCACTATTTGGAAGCAAGACACGTCATGATGAATCAAAACGAAGTTGGAAGCTACAAGCAGCTGATCCAAAGTCTTTTGAGTCTTCTCGAACAGGTGAATCAGAAGGCAAACTCACTGGACAGGGCCTTGAAACAGATCACTAACGCGAACAACGAGATCAAGTCCTTGGTTTCACAAGCGTTTTCTCTCATGAATGCGCGCACGAAAGTCGATCAAGGTGCCAATCAGGACGCGTGAGTTTCAATTGGTACGTTTCGTGAACGTTACATAATGTGTCTTCAATGGTCTTTATAACAATTTATAATAGAAACAGAAGGAGGTTTGACTGTGAAAGACATCTTAGTCTTTCTTTCGTTGTTCTTACTCGTAGTGACCGGTTTTTCTCTGAGTCTCACCCAGTTCAACGTCAAAGAGTTCAAAGGTCAGTATCCTTTGATCAGTCTGAGCAGATTGCTCGAAACAGACGAGTTCGTGTCGGTGGAAGGTGTGGTCTACAGGATCAGCGCTTCAAAGAAATTCCTGACAACGGACGAAGTCGATCCAGAGCTTTTGAGCGAATCGAACCTGGTGGGCGTTCTGGCGATGGACATAGACGAGCTCGGCACGTTCACCGGAAAGGGAAAACAGGCTCTCGTGGCTGCAAGCGGTATAGTTTACGATGTCACATCGTCCAGGCACTGGCCTGCTGGTAACCACAAAAACAGGCACCAGGCGGGCGAAGAACTGACGCACGAACTGATGATAAATTCGCCGCACGGTGCAGGAAAGATTGCTAATGTCAAACCGTTCGGAGTTCTGGTCTTCACACCTGATCAGCTTTCCAGGTTCAACGGGAAGAACCGAGCAAAGTCTTACATTGCCTTTCGCGGTGTGGTTTACGATCTGAGCCACCTGAGGTCCGTTCCGAACTATCCGTTTGGGACTGAAGCGACCGCTGAACTACTCAAGATGCCGAGCTACGCGGACACGCTCTCAAAATCCTACGCGATAGGTCTTTTAGTCTTCGATGAAAAGGCCCTCGCTAAGTTCGATGGTCAGCAAAATGCGAAGGCTTTCATAAAAGTCGGAAACATCGTCTATGACGTCACAGATATTCCGGACTGGAGAGAAAAGCTGCACCTTGAATCGGATGCTGTGGCTGGAAAAGACTACACATCTCAGTTCGAATGCGAGCTGGAAGAGACATGCTCCCACGATCATCCCGAATCAGACGTTCTGAAGCAGTTCAATATCGTTGGTTTCGAGGTGCTGAGATGATGTACAGAGTCTTCGCCTGGATAAGTGTCGCTTTGCTGTTTTACAATTTTTCTCTCTTTCCTTTGCGCAGGATTTTTCGACGTCACAAAGGTGCACAGAAGTTTCTCACGTTTATTTCCAAATTGCACCGCTTCACTGGCTTTCTGCTTCTGACGACAGGCGCGATCCACGGTTATCTCGTGTTGGGAGTGATAGCTCTGCACACCAGATGGTTGCTCTGGTCCGGTGTGCTTTTGCTCTCTGTTTATTATCTTCTCAAAAAGACACTGAAGAGAAGATGGCTGATCCTTCACAGGCTCACGGACTTTTTTGTGGTGGTCTGGTTTTTCGTTCTTTTTTCTCTCCGTGGTTGCTGTGATCCGATCAGGAATCACTGAGGACCCACACAAGATACCATCGCTGATGTTGAAGATAAATCTGACAACCATACGACAAAGCAGAAGGATCAAACCTTCCTGAAGAACAACTCCATCCCTGAATCTCTCAGTACAGCACGCATCTCACTTTTCTTCCATCCACTATCCTCATTTCGACAGGCTCTTTGCATCTCGGCTGGGCGTAGGTGCATCTCGGTTCGAAGGGACATCCCCGTGGTGGGTTAACGAGACTGGGGGGTTCACCAACGTCCGTTAGACTCGCAGATGAGCTTCTTCCTGGATCCGGTGCGGCCTCTCTGAGCAACATCGTGTAAGGATGCAGCGGTTTGCTGACGATTTGCTTTGCGTCACCTTCTTCGACGATCAATCCGGCGTACATGACAACGATCCTGTCCGAGATGTACTTCGCGGCGGCCAGATCGTGCGTGACGTGAAGAAAAGATATGTCATGCTCTGCTTTCAGCTTGAGCATCAGGTTCAAAACACCTGATTTTATCGACACATCGAGCATAGATGTGGGTTCATCGGCTAAGATTATCTTTGGCTTCGTTACGATCGCTCTTGCGAAGACAACGCGCTGTCGCTGTCCCCCGGAGAGCTCGTGTGGAAACTTTTCCAAGAAGCTCTCGGGCGGGGTGAGTTCGACGTCTTCGAGAACATTTTTCAGGATCTGTTCTTCGTTTCCTATTCTGTGAATCTTTAGAGGTCTCTCCAGTATGTAAGATATCTTCTTTGTTGGATTGAGTGAGGCGAACGGATCCTGGAACACCATCTGCACGAGTTTTCTAAACTTGAGTTCTTCTTTTCGATTGAGCTTCCTGGGCAACTCCTTTCCAAAGAGTTCTATTTTCCCGGCGGTCGGTTCATAAAGCCTCGCCAGAACTCTCAAAAGCGTTGTTTTCCCACAGCCACTTTCACCAACCACAGAGACGATCTCTTTTTCGTTCAGTTCCAGATCAACTCCGCGCAAGGCTTTGAGAGTGAAGACCTTGAATCCCCTTCGAACGGTGAATTCTTTTTTCAAACCAGTGACTCTCAGTACAGATGGCACGCGACCCACCTGCCATTGATAAACCTGAGTTCCGGCTTTTCTACGCGACATCTTTCGAAGGCGAAGGAACATCTCTCTCTGAAAGGGCAGCCTTCGATCTTTAAAGCCAGATCTATCGGTCTACCGGGGATGCTTTTGTACCTGTCGAGATCTCTGGAAATGCTCGGTAAAGCCTCGATCAATCCCTTCGTGTAGGGATGCATTGGCTCAGAATAGACCGTTTTCGCCTTACCCACTTCGACAAACTCTCCTGCGTACATGATGGCAATCTTGGTGGCGAGCTCGAACAAAAGCGATATGTCGTGCGTGATGAAAACGATGGAAAAGTGTTCTCTCTCCCTCAAATCCTCTATCTGCTGCAAAATTGATCTTTGAACCACGACATCCAGTGCCGTTGCGGGCTCGTCCATGAAAACAACTCTCGGAGAGAGCAAGAGCGCCATGGCGATGACGACCCTCTGGCGCATCCCACCGGAAAGCTGGTGCGGATAGTTCTCCATTCGCTCAGGTGCGATCCCCACTAATTTGAGTTTCTCTTTCACCAGCTCATAGGCGTCTTTCTTTGAGAAACCGTGGTTTCTGATCAGAACGTCTGCCATCTGGTCCTTTATTTTCATCACAGGGTTCAGAGAGTTCATCGAGCTCTGGGTGACGAGCGAGATCTTCTTCCATCGAACCTGTTTCAGCTCGCTGGCTCTGAGACTCAGCAGGTCTGTTCCGTCCAGCAACACCCGACCGGAAATCACTTTTCCGGGCTTCTTGAGCAGTGCGAGTGATGCAAACATGAGCGTCGTCTTGCCACAGCCAGACTCGCCTGCGATTCCAAAAAAGTCTTGCTCTTCGACCTTAAAAGAAACGTTTCTGACCGCGTGGACGAACTTGTGTCTGAACTCGTATCCAGCGTTCAGCCCCACCACTTCAAACACACCATCACCTCGTTCATCTTGCCTTCAAACGTGGATTGGTTATCTCATCTATGGAAAAACTCAACAGCGCGAAAGAAGTGCCCAGCAGCACTATGCACAGCCCCGGTGCGAAGACCCAGTACCACATACCGTTCAACAGTGCGTTCGCATTCTGAGCCCAATAGAGCATTGTCCCCCACGTGATCTTGCTCACGTCGCTCAAGCCCAAGAACGAAAGCGACGCCTCACCTATTATCGCGTATAGCACGGAGTTGAAGAAGATCGAAGCGACTAACGACAACATGTTTGGAAGTATTTCGAAAAAGATTATGCGCAGGTTGCTTTCTCCAACCACCCTGGAAGCCATCACAAACTCACGGTTCTTCAGCGACAGAACCTGTGAACGTATCACCCTCGCACCAGACCCCCAGCTCGTCAGCGCTATGACCAGGATCACCACGAGTGGCCCTCTGACTCGAACATAAGAGCTGATAACGATCATCAGCGGTATTCCTGGAATTACGAGGAATATGTCCATCAGTATCGAGAGTATCCTGTCCAGAAGGCCTCCAAAATAACCTGCCATCATGCCAATCCCAGTCGCGATGAGTGTCATCAGCAGACCTGTCGATATACCTATGATCAAGGATAACCTTGAACCATGAATGACCTGCGACATTATGTCCCTTCCGAGCCTGTCCGTACCCAGCCAGTGCTCCCTCGAAGGAGGCTGGTACGGCAAACTCACCGTACGGTTGGGGGAATACTTGCTGAGGTATGGCGCAAACACAGCCATAAGGACAAAGAACAGGATTATTCCCAAACCTATCTTCCACATCGTCTTCAACCCCTCACGCGTGGATCCAGGAAGGCGTACAGGAAGTCCATCACGAGATTGGCGAGAAGAACCGAGAGCGAGACGAAAAAGAATATGGCCTGAATCAGAGGAAAGTCCTGGCTCAACACAGCACGATAAAGTTGATACCCCACGCCCGGATAAGAGTAAACTATCTCGGTCAACAGAGCCCCGCTAACAACGAATCCGAGAGATATCCCGAAGGCCGTTATGCTTGGTAAAATCGCGTTCCTAGCTGCATACCGCAACATTATGTACCCTTCGTCCAGGCCTTTCGCTTCGGCCAGAATGATGTAATCTTCAGCCAGAACAGAGATCATGTTGTTTCTCATCGTTAAGATCCAGTTCCCGAGCGATGCGACGATCAGTGTCATCGATGGCAAAACCGCGTGGTAGATAACACTCAACACGAACTTGATCCCATAAAGATTTTCCTTAGTCGAATACGCGTTCGCGAGTGGAAACCAGCCGAGTCTGTATCCAAAAACGTACAGAAACAACATGGCGAGCCAGAAGTAAGCGATCGATCTCAGACAGAGTGAGAAAATCAGTATGCCAGATCCAATTTTTCTATCTCTGCGCCAGCCGGCGTAAACTCCCAGCAGCGTACCGAGGATGAAACTTATGATCGTCGAGGTCCCGACCAGACCGAGTGTCCAGGGTAAAGAACTCGCAAGAACTTGCTTGACCGGAACGGGATAATGCAGATAAGAAATTCCAAAATTCCCGGTGAAGGTGTTTTTGAGGTATTCGACGTACTGCGTGAACAGGTCCTTCTCTTTATCCAAACCGAGTGCTATCCTCATCGCTTCTATTGCCCGATCGTCGATGTTCGGCCCGAACCTCATCAGAAGCCTCTCAGCTGGATCACCCGGCATGAGCCTGGGTATCACGAAGTTCAAGGTCAGTGCGAAGAAGAGTGTGATTACGAAGAAAAACAACCTGTTCAGGATGTACTTCAACTTTCTCCACCACCCACTTTTCGGTGCCTTGGTCCACTTAAGAAATGGGCAACGCACCCTCGAGAAGTGCGTTGCCCAGGCGAGACGAAACTTTACTTGACTGGTTCGAGGTGCATGACGAGATAGATCTTGTCCATTCCAGTTATTCTCGGTTCCACATACGGGTTCTTCTCACTTGGCCAGCCGGTGAAGTTCTTGGTCGAATAAATGAACCAGACCGGGTTGTAGTACAATGGGACGGCCGGCACGTTCTCGAGCACGATCTTTTGAAGCTCTGCAATGATTGACTTCAGTTCGTCCAGACTGGAGGTTTGCTTCATCTTCGCCAACAGTTCATCGGTTCTTTCGTCTATCCATCCACCCCTGTTGCTTCCCACGAAGGCATTGTTGGAGTTCATGAAGTTGTCGTAGAAGTGGTAAACCGTGGGTCCGTAATTCGCCCAGCTCAGCACAACGTCGAAGTCTTTGTTGCGAATCTTCTGTAAGTACTGGCCGAAATCCACAGGCGTAACTTTGAGCTCAACACCATAATCTCTGAGCTGTTGCGAAAGCAGTTCACAGACGGCGATCCAGTCGGTCCAGCCAGCCGGAACGAGTAGATCAAACGAGAGTTTGGTCTCATCCTTCGCCAGAATACCATCCTTGCCCTTTTTAAATCCGGCTTGCTGGAAGAGCCTCTCGGCAGTCTTCGGATCATGTTTCCACCAGAGATTCTTCAGATCTTCAACTATCAGGTACTCATAACCGGATTTGATCACCACCGGATTCACAGGTGCCGCATAACCCGTCATCCCAATCTTCACAAGCTGGTCGGTGTCTATCGCGTGTGCAAAGGCTTTTCTGAGCACAACATCGTCGAACGGCTTCTTGCTCAGATTGAAGAACAGAAAGACCGGGTTTCCTTCCGCAAACCAATACTTTATGTCTTTGTTCTGCTGAGCGAGTCTCTCGATCTGCGGATAATTGATACCCGCCCAGTCGAGTTCTCCCCTGGCGACCGCCAGTTGCGCGCTTTCGTTCCCGCTGAAGGCTGGGATTCTAATCTTTTCAACCTTTACCTTGTCAGCGTTCCAGTAGTTTGGGTTCTTCTTCAGGACCACAACCTGGTCAGAGAAACTGTCGAGCAGGTACGCGCCCGTACCGACCGGATTTTCGTTTGTGAACTTGGACGGATCTTCGACCTTTTCCCACAGGTGTTTCGGAAGTATGTACACACCGGCGATGCTGTAAATAATGAAGGTGTTGACTTTCTCCAACGTTATCTTGACCGTATATTCGTCTAACTTCTGAACGTTGGTCACTCCCCCCTTCCAGACACCAGGTGAATCCAGCGCCGGGAACTTGCGGAGTGTTTCGAAAGTGAAGACGACATCCTCGGCCGTCAGTGGCATTCCGTCGGACCAGGTGACGTTCTTTCTCAGTTTGAAGGTTATCTCCTTTAAATCTGGACTCCATTCGTACTCCGACGCGAGCCACGGTATCAACTCGCCAGTCTTGGTGTTCGAGTAGATGAGCGTTTCGTAGATAAAACCTGCCGCGATATAGCCTGTTGCACCTGCGAAGTACGGGTTGAAGTTTCTCTGGAAAGGCCCTGTTACTGCAATAACCATGGAAAGCTCACTTGCGACAGAGATCGCCGAGACCATTAGCAAAACCGCTATCAACACGTTCACGAATTTCCTCATGCCTTCACCCCCCCAGTGAGAAATATGCGCTTTTGGTATGTCAATTGTACTACATGAATTATACTACGTTCAAGCTTGGTATGTCAATTGTACTACATGAATTATACTACGTTCAAGCTGTCAGAAAAGTATCGAAAAATCGCTGTTCATTACCGAAAAATCGCTATTCATTCCCACCTTTCTGGTCTCAGCACAAACTCGAAAACTGTGATGTGATCTCGTTATAAAATCTTCGTGTGAGCCGTGTCGGCAACAGTTCCAAGGAGGCTCGAAGTATGATCGAAAAACTCCTTTTGACCATAGTGATTCTCAGAACGGCCTGGCAGATCTTTCTGGAGGTTTTGAACCTGCTTTATTCCACGAATCCGAAAAGTCGGATCCCAGACATGTTGAAAGACAGGTTCACACCCGAGGTGATTGAAAAGTCCAGATCGTACCTGAAGGATAGAACAAGGTTGAAAGTGGTCTCACAGATCGTACAGATGTTCGCGACGATCTATCTGGTTCTGCACGGTCTTCCATTGCTGGAGAGATTGTTCATGGTGTATTCTCCACTGCTTCAAGCTTTTCTGTTCTTCGGTGCGCTCGGCTTGATCCTCTATGCTGTGAATCTTCCGTTCAGACTCTATTCGATCTTCGTGATCGAAAGCAACTACGGCTTCAACACGGCGACGAAAAGAACCTTTCTCAGAGACCAGATCCTGACAGTATCTCTCATCGTCGCGTTCTCAATGGTGTTGATACCTCTCCTGCTCTGGCTTCTGAGTCATCCCGTCTGGTGGTGGCAGGCATCGATTCTGGTTTTCGGTTTCATCCTGTTCTTCTGGTTCATTCAACCTTTGCTCATTGCACCGTTGTTTTACAAATTCACAGAGCTCGAAGACGAGGAGCTGAAGAAAAAAATTAGAGAATTCATCAAAAAAGCTTCAGTGAAGATATTGAAGATATACAAAGTCAACGCATCGAAGAGAACGAAAAAGCAGAACGCTTATGTAACCGGAATCGGAAGATCTCGAAGACTCGTACTGTATGACACGCTCATGGATTATCCTCAGGACGAACTGCTTGCCGTGGTGGGCCACGAGCTGGGGCATCATGTGAAGAAGCACATTCAAAAGGATGTGCTACTATTCTCGATCTACGCGATGTTTCAGCTCTATTTGACGAATTTTCTGTATCGGCAAATCCTGAAAAGCGGTGCCTTCAACGTTCAAAGACCCCACACGATCTTTGTGTACTCTCTTCTCTTCGTGTCAGCGATCGCTTACTTGTTACAACCTCTCGTGAACTATTTTTCGAGAAGGATGGAGTACGAAGCCGACGAATTCTCCGCCAAACTCACAAATACGCCGACGTCCATGATCTCGGCGCTGAAAAGACTGGTTAAAGCGAATCTCTCAAATCCCGATCCGCATCCGCTCTACAAGGTCTGGTACTACAGCCATCCCGCACCCGGGGAGAGGATAAAGGCGCTGAGCCGGTCAATACGATCAGAATCGTAAAGCCCTGGCGCAGGTGTGTTTGCCGGGTTAGATCAAGCGCTGAACGAGGATATTATTCCAACTATTTTTTGCGCCGAATCACCGTTTCCATAAAGATCTGCGGGATACTCGACTTCTTCATCTTCCAAAACTAAATCCAGCAGATTATCTGCGCTCGCGAGCCTGTTCCAACCTGCTTCCACGAGTTCTCTCCAGCCTGTGTCAGGCATCAAAACGATGGCGCGCTTTCCAGCAAAGTAGGCCTCCTTCTGCAGACCACCGCTGTCCGTTATCACTTTATGGCATTTCTTCACGAGTCCCATCAAATTCAGATAATCCACCGGTTCAATCACGGTCACACCTTTCAAACAATCCTGCAAACCAAATTCTTTGACCCTGTTTTTCGTTCTCGGATGAATGGGAAAAACTATCTGAAATCTTTCAGAAACTCTTGACACAGCGCGAAGGATCTTTTCCAGAATCTCTTTGTGATCGACGTTGAAATCTCTGTGGAGTGTCAACACGATGTATCGATTCTCCTTCAGATTCAACTTTTCAAAGCTTTCATAGCTGAATCTGCTTTCCATTTTCTTGAACAGATCGTACATGACATCACCAACGAAGTGAACCCCATTGGTTATACCTTCTTTCTTGAGATTCTCCACGGCGAGTTGACTCGGGCAGAACAGCAGTTTCGAAACATGGTCGGTGAGGATTCTGTTTATCTCCTCGGGCATATCCTTTGGCTGCTGCCTTATGCCCGCTTCAACGTGTGCGACTGGTATCTTCAGCTTGGCACCCACGATTGCTCCGGCGAGTGTGGTGTTCGTATCACCGTAGACAACGATTATGTCCGGTTTCTCTTTCTCAACGACCTTTTCAAACTCGATCATGATCTTTCCAGTCATCTCACCATGTTTGCCCGATCCAGCGTTCAAATTGTAGTCAGGTTCTCTGATGTTCAAAACTTCGAAGAAGACGTCCGACATGTTGCGGTCGTAGTGCTGTCCGGAATGAACAAGTATTTCTCGTATTCCGCGGGATTTGAACGCTTCGTGCAACACGGCCTCCTTTATGATCTGTGGTCTCGCGCCGACCAGAGAAAGAACTTTCAAGAAATCACCTCCAGAAAACATGTGCGTTTCTCAAGCGCGCTCTAGCTTGATTTTACACGCCGAAATCACCTTTCAGCAAACGATTCTTTCACAAGCCCCATTTCTCAACGCTGAGGCAAAGCTTTCATTGGCTCATTTCGACGAAATAGTTGTATAGTAGTTTCTGAGACCGATCGCGCAGAGGAGGGGATTGCTGTGAAAAAGATTCTCTTGCTCCTGTCAGTCAGTGTCGCACTGATGATCTTCGCCTCCGAAGAATTCGACGCTCTGTTTTTCGAAGCACGCTGCGAACGAGATCCTGCGAAGATTCTGCAACTGATTCAAACACTCGAATCCCGCAGCGACCTGAACCAGAACAGCATGTTGCTCACCATCCTTGCCGACTGCTATCTTGAGTACGGTGATTGGGGTGTGGCGAAGGAACAGAAAGAAAAAACTTTAGAGCAGGCGAGAAAGTACGCGGAAGCTGCCGTAAGTCTGGACGCACAAAATGGAAGAGCGCACTACATTGCTGGTGCGGCCATAGGAAGGCTTGCTCAGTACAAGGGTATCATTCAAAGTCTGTTCATGCTCGGTGACTTTGACAAGTACATAAACAAAGCAATATCACTTTTGAACGAAAACGACGAAAAAGGCAGGCTCTACAAGACTTTCGCACTCATAGCTTCAGGCATGAGATACAGGGATGTTCCATGGCCACTGTACGATTACAAAAAATCCGAACAGTTACTGCTGCAGGCAGCCAGCCTGACGCCGAACTATTCGAACATCTACCTTGAGCTTGGCTTTCTGTACTTGAAGACGAACAACAAGGAAAAGGCGAAAGAGATGTTTCAAAAAGTGATCGAGATGGAGCCACATCCACTTCTGGTCGCGACACATTTCAGCGCGGTCAAAACGGCACAGGAAGAGCTTGAAAAGATGAAGTGAGCTCGACTCGTCACGCAACGGCAGTTCAGCAATAAGGATCGCGCGCTGTTAAATCGGATAAGCTTGGAAGCGAGTGTATCAGTCTCGTGCACTATTTAGTTCGTTGTTTTTCGTTCTCTCCACTGCTCCAAGTTTCACGTTCTCATACACTCCGGCTTTCAACCTCTCAACGAACTATTTTTTGTTCCGCCTTTTGCAAACTGTCCTGCACCTCAACTTCCAGATCCCCTGGAGAGCAAAGTGTGGCAGAAAGCTGTCACAGAGTTTCTCAGAGGTTTTCACGAAGGTTTTCAACGACGACTTTGGTGGTTCCAAGGTTTTGAGTGGAACACTCAGAAGACTGCGCATCCTCCTGACGTACTCTTTGTAGAGCCTCCTGTTGAAGTAACGCTCCAGAGGAATCCTCGACAAAAACTCTGTCAACTCCAGATCCCACAGAGGCATCAGCCAGTCGTAACCCCAAAATTCGTACACCCTCACAGATTTATGGGCTACCACAGGTCGTAGAAATCCTTCTTCAAGCCTCTTTGAGCAAAGGTAGCCAGCTTCATACACGCCAAGTCTTCATCGCTGCTGTTATGGTCCTTCAAAAGGGATTCGGAGTCTGCCGCATCACCAATGTCTAAAGATGGTCCCACGAACACCAGCCTTTGTTCCACGGCTCAGTGGAATCATTAGAGTTTTCTTAAAAACCAAAACAAAAATCTTTCATGAGAGGACAATAGAAGTGGAAAGACCAAAACGAGACGGAGGTGGTTAGAGTGAAGAAGTACTTGGTTTTGACAGTGGCACTGGTGATTTTCTCGACGGTGATCTTTGCAGCAGGAAGATTTTCAAACCTTCCACAGCCCAGGTTTCAGGCTCCTCTCATGAGAAACATGCCAGCTTACAGACAACCCTTAGCTCCAAGATACCAAGCAAGACCGCAGTTGAGTTATGAAGAAATGTTCAAAGAGATGAACCTGACAAAAGAACAGGCTGAAAGAATACTCAGTGCGATCAAGGATGCGAAAGCGAAACTTGAAGAGCTAGAAAAACAGTACGAAGAACTTCAAGACAATGCCAAGAACATGAGCGTGTATGAATTCAGAACCAGAGTGAGGGAGCTGAACCAGGAAAGAGCAGAGATCATGCAGCAGCTTCGTGAAGAGATAGAAAAGACGATCAACGTTGAACAGCTTCAGAGACTGATGCAAACCTACAGGTTGAGAAGGACTGAAATGTTCGCAGGACCACGTTATGGATTCAGAGGGCCAGTGTTTTTAGATGAAGACTTCATAGACGCACTCGAAGAGTACGTAAAGTGAATCGCACCATCTCCACAACGCGCCGGCTCTGCCGGCGCTTTTCAACACTTCAGTGGAGCAGCTCTGACACGTTTTTCAACCCGCCGTTCAAAAACAGTTCTATGGCTTTATCCACATCCACTTCGTCCGTTACGTACACTTGCTTACCCGCTTGTGTCAGATCGTCGTAGAGTCTCTTTCCCATACCATGTGAAATGATCACTTCACAATCTGACAAAGCCGCGATGATGTTCTCATGCCCATGGTGTTCTCCACCATGGTGAAGCCCCATGGCATGCCCCGTGAAGGTGTTCGGTACGTACCGTCTGTTCTTCAACTGTCCGTCTTCAACTTCCACGATCACAAAACCTCTTGCCCTTCCGAAATGGCTCGAAATCGTTTTCCCATCATCTGAAGCCACCGCGATTTTCATACCCTTCACTCCTTTTGATGTGTTGTTCTGTCCGCTCGACAGACTGTGCGAGTCATATATATGCCTAAGTAATATATACAGCAAATCCTTCAGAAAGTCAAGTGCGAGGTGACGCGACGCATCCTGAGAACTCCCGCTTGGGAATCAAAGCCAGTGCCGCCGGGATGTTTGTCACTTGACACGTATGATGATAATCATTATAATGATTATAGTAACCGTGGGGGTGATTCTTTGATCGACCCATATTCGACAGAGCCCTTATACTACCAGCTCAAAGAAATTCTTAGAAAGAACATCCTCGCCGGCGTGTGGAAGGCTGGCGATAAGATACCCACGGAGAAGGAACTCTCCGAGACCTTCGGTGTTAGCACGGCCGTCGTGAGGCAGGCAGTTTCTTTGCTCGTTAACGAGGGGTTTCTGGTGAAGAGACAGGGCAAGGGCACCTTCGTGACGGACACGAGAGTCAGGCAGGGACCAAGGAAGCTGTCCAGCTTCAGCGAAGAGATGGCCGCGATGGGTTTGAAGGCGTCTTCGATCGTTCTTGAGAAAGGCATCAAACAGGCCGACGAGAAGATTTGCAGAGCCCTCCGGCTGCAACCTGAGGCGAAAGTCATAATGGTGAAACGATTGAGGCTTGCAAACGACGAGCCGCTCGGCATTCAGACCTTCTATATCCCCGAGTACATGGTCCCGGACTTTCTTCAGAACGATCTGACCCAATCGCTGTACAAACTCCTGGAGACGAAGTACAAGATTGTCATAAAATCCGCTCAGGAAAAATACTA
>LDZQ01001472.1_pt1 | contig 21005 bp, 19 predicted proteins | sample 615361 | NCBI WGS metagenome assembly LDZQ01 (sample SAMN03408297, study PRJNA278302) | terrestrial metagenome | isolation source: oil reservoir sample I2 | place: USA: Alaska, North Slope, Ivishak formation | collected 2013 | reverse complement strand
GAGTTAACCGCCCTGATTCAAAAGAAATTATCTTCACTCACCAGGGTAGTCAAGATGATTTTTCCTCTCAATTACCCTGGTGAAAATTTTTTATCAATGTAAAAATTCTTTTAAGGCCAAATAATTACTGCCCATTTGTTCTACAATCTCCCGTACTTCTGGATTGGCCAATTCTTGAACATAGTTTTTGATTTTCTTATTCTTTTGCAAGTAAAGGCGTAAGAAACCATAAAGGTCCTCTAATTCTTTTATTCTTTTAGCCCAGAATAATCCCTCTTTGTAAACCAATTTTGAAGCTAAATAAGAGCCTAACAAGGAAAACCTATATCTGGCAGGCGTATCGGCTAAAATCCTTTTTTTATACCTGGATACCAGGACAAAAGGACAATATTCCAAAACCTGTTCCTGCAACAGGTCATCTGCACTCAAATCTCCCACCTTCTCGGTTAACAGAGAGGAAATAATATCACTTAATTCATTTATCTCTCTGGAAACTTCCAGACTTATTTTAGTTAAAAATTCCTTTTTACTTCGCAACTTGTATTCCCACAAAAGAAGCCTGGCTTCATCTCTGGCCCTTTTTTCCAAAATCTCTAATACTTCTTTTATATACTCCTCCTTTAATTCCAAAAATTCCTGCTCATTTAAAATCAATCCCGCCAAAATTTCATAGGAAGAAGAAATAACCCCAGCTTTATTGGCTGAAGAGCCGTGAATGATTAATACGCCCTTTTCCTGTAATTTCTCCCTGGCTTCTGGAGAAATAAACAAGTTGGCTCCTTCTATAATGGCCTGGGCTGAAGGTTTACCTTCAGGAGTCAAAAATTTTGCCCAGTTCTTAAGGTTAATGGTATCAGGCCTGCCTCCACAGGGTAAAAATACATCTGCCACTACTTTATTATGTAGTTCATTACGGATTTTTACGCCTTCTGGAGTATCTGCTTTGACCAAAAAGGCCTCTTTAGACTTAAGCCTAGCAGGAGAAAACTCAGAGGTAGGTTTTTCTTCCTTTACCAGACGAAGTAACTCTTCATGATCCAGGCCAGATGGGTCATAAAGACAACCATGCCCATCACTTAAAGACAATATCCTGGCCTTGCTGCCATACTTCTGGATAATCAACTTCAAGGCATTACCTGCTACATCTCCAGCAGGACCACCTGTAAGTTTTACACTAAACTCCTGTTCATAAGGATTAAGGCCCAGAAACTTTAAAACCTCTTCCATATACACCACCACGCCCAGGCTGGTAACTCCATACTGCTTGTGGTTTATGCCAGCTACAGGCTTAGAGCTCATAATGGCCTGGGGCCAGGAATATCCCTTTTCCCTGGCTCTTTGAACAATCCAGTTGATGTGTTTAGGAGATATATTTTCATCCGGACCCAAGTAAATAAGTTCATGTCTTTTTAGATAATCAACAATATTTTCTTTGCAGGGAGAGTCTTTACTGGAAACAATAAGATCCAAAAGAGAATCAGCCATGGCTTTTACCGCCAAATCTATATCCCCTAAAGGATGAAGTAAAATAACTGCCTTGGAACCACCCTCAGGAATATCTTTATTTTTATATTGCTGGGCCAAAGCCAGCCCTCTCGCTTCATCAAATACCCGATGTAGCTCCATTTTGTAGTGTTCCAGGTTTTTGGTACGCACTACCCTTACTCCACCTCTGGCCATATCTCTATAACGAATGTGAAAACCAATAAAAAACCTTCCATAAAAATAATAAATACCAAAGGGGATTTCTTCATCTTTAATAAAAGAAGCAAAAACCTTTGGGTCCAAACGAAAACTAAGCCCAAAAAGGTTTTCAAAAAAATAATTGGTACGCAAAATATTCTTATAAAAAAGTAAAATGCTTTCAAAAACATTCTTGGCAATTTCATCAGTAAGTTCAGCCAAGCTCTTTTTTAGATTCAGCTCTCTTACGGCCATTAAGTCTTCTCTGGATTCTTCTTGAGGAGAAAAACGAGCATAAAAATAATCTACAAGCTCTTCTGTAATTTCTGGATAGGCTATCAGCTTGGCCTTTATTCTGGCCTGAGTATAGGCATAGGGGTCTATTTTCAAAAGATATTGATGGGCAAATTCACTACTGGCCTGTAAAAGAAAAACCTTTTTTACAGAAAAGTTTTTTTCCTGAGCAAACCATTCCAGTTCATCAGGGAAAAACCATTTTACCAAACTCAAATCCTCTTGTAGATTTAACAGGCAACTATCCTTTTCTAGCTCTTTAGCCGTACATTTTAAGTAGCAGCTTATAATCAAAGAGGTAATATCTTTTTCTCTATTGTAAAAAGTATCCAGGTAAAGCCTGTTTATATTTAAAGTATGCCTAAAAAATATTTTTATAATCTCTAAAAGCAGACCATAGCTAGGCGGGTTGTTCATGGCAATAGTTATACGGCTTTCTTCAGCATATACTTCCGGCTCTATATTTAAATATACCTCTTCTTTTCCTCTTAAACTTTTTAATATTTTAAAGTGCCTGGCAACCCTTCCTCTTTCCAGCCTGGTCAAGTATTCACTATTGGCACAGGAAATAAAAGAAGAAAACTCTTCTTTCTCTTCAGGCTTGATAATCTTCTCTTTAAAAAAATTGTCCAGTTCAAGGTTTAGCTCTTCTTTTATTTCTAAATCTTCTACTTGTTTATAGGTTTGAAAAGTACTAAGACAGATACTTCCATCCAAAGAAGTATACATCCTGACCGTCTGAATCTTTTTTTCCTTAAAATCTTCTAAAATTTTTATTAAAGCACTTTTATTTTCTCCAGGAGTAATAAAGGTAAATCTGGTCCCACAGGGGCTCTCTAAAGAAATAATACCCTTATCCGTAGTGAGTCGGCCGGAAATAATGGCCAAAATATGTTTTTTTATCTCTTCTTCAGGGTGAAAGCGAAAATAATAGGGATGCATATTGGCAAAAAACCAAGGACTTATCTCCTCAGCCATAGAGCCTAAAATTTCTTTAATCTGAGGAGTGAGTGCACTTACTTCTAAAGTCATAGGACCTCCCTTGTTTTTTCTTACCCTAGTAACTCAAATTTTTCTCTGAGGTAAAGAAAATTTTTCTTGCTTTAAACGTTTTTTTTGCTTAGCTTATAAAATATTTACATTTATTTCAGGGAGTTAGTAGTGAAAATCTTGGTAACGGGTGGAGCAGGATTTATTGGCAGTAATTTTTTATACTATCTTTTTGCAAAATATGAAAACCTGTTTGTGGTTAATCTGGACAAACTGACCTATGCTGGAAATTTAAAAAATCTAAGTGAGCTGGAAAAAAAAGCAGGAAAAAATTATGTATTTATCCGTGGCGGTATAGAAGAGGAAAAGCTGGTAACAGAAATACTTCACAAGTACGACATAGAGTATATAATCAATTTTGCTGCTGAATCGCATGTGGATAGGTCCATTGATAATCCCTACCCTTTTATTACCACCAATGTCCTGGGGACTCAAAATCTTTTGGAGTGTGCCAGAAAAAAAGGAATCAAAAAATTCATTCATATTTCTACTGATGAAGTTTATGGCTCTCTGGGCAAAGAAGGCAAGTTTACTGAAAATACCCCTCTAGCTCCCAATAGTCCCTATTCTGCCTCCAAGGCTTCAGCTGACTTGATTTGCCGAAGCTATTACAAAACTTATAACTTTCCAGTGGTTATTACGCGCTGCTCCAACAATTATGGTCCCTATCAATTCCCGGAAAAACTTATTCCCCTTACCTTTTTAAAGGCTTCTAAAAACGAACCCATTCCAGTTTACGGCAAAGGAGAAAACATTCGGGACTGGATTTTTGTGGAAGACCACTGTCGGGGGATAGATCTGGCCTTAAGTAAAGGAAAACCTGGAAAGGTTTACAACTTTGGCGGTCAGGCAGAAAAAACCAATCTAGAAGTGGTCAAGGCCATCCTTGATTTTTTGGGCAAGCCCCACACTTTAATCAAGTTTGTCCAGGACCGACCAGGGCACGATTTTCGCTATGCCATGGATTTTAGCCTGGCTTCTAAAGAACTTGGCTTTTACCCCAGCTTGACTTTTGAGCAAGGATTGGAGAAGACTCTAACCTGGTACACACAAAACTTGTCCTGGATAGAAAGTATCCTCAGTGGAGAATACTTAGAATTTATGCGGAAATGGTATGCCAAAAGATAAAAGAGCCCTGGTTTTGGGCGGTAAAACAGGCCTTTTAGGACAAAAGTTAAGCCAAGTTCTCCAGGAAAGGGGATGGGAAGTAAAAGCTCCTTTTCGGGGAGAGCTGGATATCTTTTCTGAAGAAGCTGTAAGCTCTTATGTCCAGGAACATTCTATCTCGCACATCTTTAATACTGTTGCCTATACCCAGGTGGACCTGGCAGAAGAAGAGAAAGAACAAGCCAGATTACTAAACCGCAATCTCCCCAAAATCCTCGCTCAAGTGGCCAGTAAAAAAAATCTCTATTTCATTCATTACAGCACAGACTTTGTCTTTAATGGCAAACATACCCTTCCCTATGAGCCAGAAGATAAACCCCATCCCTTAAGTGTCTATGGACAAACCAAACTTGAAGGGGAAAGGGCCATTACTGACATACTTAAGCAAAATTTTCTTATCATTAGAACAGCCTGGCTCTTTGGAGAAGACAAGGAAAATTTTGTGAGTAAAATTTTAAGGCTAGCCAGAGAAAGGGAAAGTTTAAAAGTGGTCCACGACCAGATAGGCTCCCCCACCTATACCAAAGATCTGGCTATCTATACTTTAAACCTGCTGGAAAAACAAGGTACAGGTATTTTCCATCTGGTAAATTCAGGGCAAGCCTCCTGGTGCGAACTGGCTCAAGAAGCCATAAGTTGTGCTGGACTGCCCTGCAAAGTAATTCCCATCACTTCCAAGGAGTATCCCCAAAGGGCTTTGCGCCCTTCCTTTTCAGTCCTAAGCACTCGAAAGTTTACCCAACTAACGGGCATAACTCCCAGACCCTGGATTCAAGCCTTAAGAGAATACCTTTTCTCCTTTCATTTAGAAGGCTAAATCTTTCCAAATCTTGACACTCCAACACTCCATAATTACCACTAAAACACTTAAATCTGTTTTATATCTGTGGTAATCAAAAAAATTATGCTTAACCAACGAGAAATTCAAGTTTTAGCCACTCTGATAGGAATATTCTTACAAACAGGTCAGCCTGTGGGCTCGCGTATTGTCTCCAAAAAATCCCGCCTGGGATTAAGCTCTGCTTCCATCCGCAATATCATGGCTGACCTTACAGAAAAGGGTTATCTTCATCAGCCTCATACTTCAGCTGGAAGAATCCCCACTGCTAAAGGCTTAAAATTTTATCTAAGCAAAGTATATGCACCTGCTCCGCTCACTTCTGAGGAAAAAGACCAAATAATTTTAACCTTACGCCAAAACATGCCAGACCTGGAAAAAACCCTAAGCAGTGCCAGTAAGATACTCTCTTCTGTCTCCAGGCAAGTAAGTCTGGTACTTTCGCCACAAAAAAAACTTTCTCACTGGAAAAGCATAGAATTTATGTACATCAAACCTGGTCTGGTTCTCTCCATTTTAATTCTGGAAGAAAACCTCATTCAAAATAAACTTATCAAAGTAAATAAAGACATCACTAAAGAAGATTTAATCAAGTTTAGCAATTTTTTAAATGAAAAGTTTAAAGGACTTCCTCTATATATAGTTCGGCAAAAAATTATAGAAGAAATGAAAAGCGCTCAGGCAAAATTTGAAAATCTTTACCAACAGGCAATGAAAGTGGCCAAAGAAGCCTTTGAAGATTCTAACCGTCAACTTTATGTAGAAGGCACTACCCATATTTTAAGTAAAGACCAGATGAAAAATATTAATACCATGAAAGAACTTTTCCACTTTTTAGAAGAAAAATCCAGATTACTGGAAATTTTGGATAAAACCATAGAAGAAGGTCTAAATATTTTAATTGGTTCAGAAGATCTAGAAAATTTAGGAGACTATTCAGTCATCTCTTCTCCTTATGCTTTCAAGGAAGGGACTCAGGGAGTAGTTAGCGTCATCGGGCCTATGCATATGGATTATACCTATATAATTCCACGTGTTGACTTAATTTCCAAAGTGCTTACCAAAATATTTCAAGAATTTTACTAACTAGAAGGTGTGGAGGGAAAATGAAGGACGAAAAAGAAAAAAAAAGCAAAGTAAAGGAAAAATCTTCTGAACATTCCGCTCAAGCTTCTGAAAAAAAAGAAACCAATACCCAAACTTCAAGCGAAGAAAAACTTACTCTCCAAGAATTCAAAGAAAAAATCTGCCCGGAATGTGAACAATTAAAAGAAAAGGAAGAAAAAGTTTTAAGAACTCTGGCAGAAGCTGAAAACTTAAAAAAACGCTTGCAAAGAGAAAAAGAAGAATTTTGCAAATTTGCTACTTCTGCCTTTTTAGAAGAGCTCTTACCGGTTTTAGACAACCTGGAATTAGCTCTTACCCACAGTCAAAACCAAAAAGAATGTGCTGGGCTCCACCAGGGAGTGGAGATGACCCTGAAAATTTTCAGGGATATCCTGAAAAAACACGGCCTGGTACCTGTAGGTGAGGTGGGAGAAAAGTTTGATCCCAGCATTCACGAAGCCATGGCCCAGGAAGAAAGGGAAGACATGGAAGAAGGCTGTGTAGCCCAGATGTATCAAAGAGGTTATAAACTGCACGAACGCTTGCTCAGACCAGCAAAGGTTATTGTTAGCAAAAAGTGTGCACCGAAAGAGGAAAAAACAGAATAACGCTCTTTACAAAAAGGAAAAAAGACTTAGTTTTTGTCTAGTGAAAAAATAATTAGTTTCAAATAAATGAGGAGGCTTTAGAAATGGGAAAAATCATCGGCATAGACTTAGGAACCACTAACAGCTGTGTTTACTACATGGAAGGAAAAGATCCTAAGTGTATCACCAATCCAGAAGGTGGTAGAACCACTCCTTCAGTAGTTGCCTTTACTGATAAGGAAAGACTCATTGGAGAAATTGCCAAGCGTCAGGCCATCACCAACCCTGAAAGGACTATCTATGCAATAAAAAGATTAATGGGACGCAAATATGACGATCCTCTAATCCAAAAGTGGAAAGAACGTTGTCCTTATAAAATAGTTCCTGGCCCCAATGGAGATGCTTACGTCCAGATTGGCGATAAAAAGTACAGTCCTCCTGAAATCTCAGCAATGATTTTGCAAAAATTGAAAAAAGATGCTGAAGAATTCTTAGGAGAAAAGATTACAGAAGCAGTTATTACAGTGCCTGCCTATTTTAATGACAGTCAACGTCAGGCCACCAAAGACGCGGGAAGAATTGCAGGCCTGGAAGTAAAAAGAATCATCAACGAGCCTACGGCTGCTTCTCTGGCCTATGGCATGGATAAAAAGAAAAATGAAAAGATTGCTGTATATGACTTGGGTGGCGGTACCTTTGACATCTCTATCCTGGAAGTAGGCGATGGAGTGGTAGAAGTTAGGTCCACCAATGGAGATACCTTCTTGGGTGGCGAGGACTTTGACCAGAGAATTATCAATTATCTCGTCGATGAGTTTAAAAAAGAAAATGGTATTGACCTCTCCAAGGACACCATGGCCTTACAGCGCTTAAAAGAAGCTGCAGAAAAGGCCAAAAAAGAACTTTCTTCTTCCCTAGAGACTGACATCAACTTGCCCTTTATTACTGCAGACCAAACTGGCCCCAAACACTTAAATATCAAACTCACTCGCGCCAAGCTGGAAAAATTAGTCGAAGACCTGGTAGAAAGAAGCATTGAACCCTGTAAAAAGGCCTTGGCTGATGCAGGACTTAAGGCTTCTGATATTGATGAAGTAATTCTGGTGGGTGGAATGACCCGTATGCCCCTGGTCCAGAAGAAAGTTGCTGAATTCTTTGGCAAAGAACCACACAAGGGAGTAAACCCAGACGAAGTGGTAGCCATGGGTGCAGCCATTCAGGGTGGTATCTTGGCTGGAGATGTAAAAGACGTCTTGCTCCTGGATGTAACACCTCTTTCTTTGGGCATTGAGACCTTAGGTGGCGTGTTTACCAAGCTCATAGAAAGAAACACCACCATTCCTACCAAAAAGAGTCAGGTCTTTACCACAGCTGCAGACAACCAGACTTCTGTAACCATTCATGTCCTGCAGGGTGAAAGGCCCATGGCTGCAGACAATATGTCCCTGGGTCGTTTTGAACTTACCGGTATTCCCCCTGCACCTAGAGGAGTACCTCAAATCGAAGTAACCTTTGATATTGATGCCAATGGTATTGTAAACGTTTCCGCCAAGGACTTAGGTACTGGAAAGGAACAATCCATTAGAATCACTCCGTCCAGTGGGCTTTCTGAAGATGAGATACAAAAACTCATCAAAGAAGCAGAAGCTCATGCAGAAGAAGATAAGAAAAAACAAGCTCTTATTGAAGCTAGAAACCAGGCTGACACCCTTATTTACACTACGGAAAAATCCCTCCGTGATTTAGGAGATAAGGTAGAGCCAGTCTTAAAGAGTGAGATTGAAAACAAGATTGAAGAATTAAAGAAAGTAATGAACCAAGATGATGCTGAGGCTATCAAAAAAGCTTCTGAAGAGTTAGCGCAAGCTTCTCACAAACTGGCTGAAAAGCTCTATGCCCAGAAGACAGCTGGAGCCAATCCTGGAGCTGACGCTTCTGCTGGGGCAGATGCCAGCAATAAACCCAAAGACGATGATGACGTAGTAGATGCAGATTATACAGAAGTAAAATAACCTTTACTTGACAGTACTCCCTCCCCCTCCCTATAACCAGGGTCTGGAATTAATTTCCAGGCCCTTTTAATTTTCTATCAAGAAGGTAAAACAATGTTAAAAAAAATACCTTATCTTGTTTTTTTGCTAATCTTACTTAGCAGTTGTACTAAAAATATTTACCTTACTACACCTAAAAACCCAGTAAAAGAAGCTGACCAGGCTTACAAAGAGGAAAAATGGCTTAAGAGCAAAGTCCTCTATCAAAAACTTCTCGCTACTCCCAACCTGGACTTACAAAGCAAAACTCTATTTTTAAAAAGATTGGCTAAAAGTAGTCTGGAAGTAAAAGATTTTCCGTTAGCTCAAGATAGCCTGCTTCAATTATTTACTCTCAATCCAGAAGAAAAAAAAGACTGGGAAAATCAAAAAATCCTGGCCCTCAGTCTAAAAGAGACCCAGGGAATAGATGAGTTTAAAGAATATTTATTAAGGCTGGGTCTGGATTCAGACCTTCCGTTTTCTTTAAAAAGAGAAATGGGCTTTTTTCTTCTCCAGGAACTACCAGAAAAAGACCTGGCAGATGCCTATAGCATTCTGGAAGAAGTATATAATTCTTTAACTATTGAAGAGAAAAAAACTTTGGAAGAAGATTTCTATTACTACTTAGCCAATAAGGATGGGAAAAGCCTGGAAAGTCTAAAAGCAAAAATCTGGAATGAAGAAAAATTTCCCCAAAACATTATTACCTTTGTCTATTTTTTTAACCTTGCCCAAAGAGAAAGCACAGACTGGAGCTTTTACTGGAGTAAACTAAAGGTTCTCCTGAAAAAAGCCAATTTTAGCTCTCCTCTTTTTCAAAATCTCTTTGCTGAAAAAGAAAATTCCCTGGGTATTCCAGAACAAAAAATAGCCCTGATTTTACCCCTGGAAGGTCCCTATGCCAGCTTTGGCTGGAAAATCTTAAAAGGAGCCAGTTTAGCTCAATGGAAACTTTTAGGAGAAGGGCAAAAAGTAGATTTAATTATCTTTAATTCCCTGGATTCCAGCTGGCCTGAACAAGTTCTACAAACCTCGACTAAAGTCATAGGCGGCCCCCTTATTCCTGATAATATCGCCAGGGTACTGCAAAATAAACTCTATGAGAAAAAACTCTTTTTTACCTTTTCTCCCAGTTCTGAAAAAGAAGGAAAGGAAATCTGGCGATTTTTCCCCAGTGCAGAAGACCAGGTACGCATTTTAATTAAACAGACCCATGAACAATTGGGTATCAACAACTTTGCCATTTTATACCCGGAAGAAAACTATGGACAAAGAATGAGCAAGGTCTTTTATCAAGCATTAAACCAACAGGGCGGAGAATTAAGAGGACTAACTAGCTATCCACCCGATGCACCTCCTAAATGGGGGAAAAAGGTCGCCCAACTCTTAAAGGTAGAAGAAAAAAACCAAGAAGAAGAAAAGCTAGAAACATTTCCAGAGCCAGATTTTGAAGCAGTTTTTATCCCGGACAATCTCTCCAGGGTAAAAGCCATTGCTTCTTATTTCTTTTTTTACAACGAACCACGTCTGTTTTTCCTTGGCCCCAGTTTATGGGCAAATCCAGATGAACTTTCTGATTTAGAAAAAATTTACTTAACCTTAGCCTTTTATCCCAGCCCCTGGTGGTCTGCTAATCCCAGTTTTGAAGTAAGTGAACTTAAACAGCTACTTAAGGAAAGCGTGCAAGGAGAGCCTGATTTCTGGGTGGGATTAGGTTTTGATTTTGTACGTTTCTTTGCCTCCCTTCCCATTTACCCCCACCTCCCAGCAGATAAGGTAAATGAGCTACTTAGTAATAAGTCCAGGGACTTTAACTGGACTATAGCTCCTCTTACCTGGAACGAAGAGGGAAAAGCCACTGAAGATCTTTTTCTCTTCAGTCTCTATCAAGGAGAAAATAAACTTGCGGATTTAAATTTACTCCAGAACATCAGGGCGAAAAGAATAGAAAACAGAAAAGTAAAAAAAATAGAGTATTATAAAAAACACAATCTTCCTCTTCCAGAAGAGGATACAAATTCTACTCTTGAGGAGAAAAGTAATGAAAATAACTAAAGAAGAAGTAAAACAAATAGCTACTCTGGCTAGATTAAAACTACCAGAAGAAAAAGTAGAAATTTATCAAAAACAGTTTTCAGCAATTTTAGATTATATGGAAAAATTAAAGGAAATAGACACAAAAGAGGTTAACCCCCTCTATTCTCCTGCAGAGTTAAAAAATGTTTTTAGAGAAGATGAAGTTAAAAAAGATCTAGATAGAGAAGAAATACTAAAAAATGCACCTAAAACAGATGGAGAATTCTTTATTGTACCTAAAATAATCTAAAGGAGAAAAAATGGAAATTTTAAATAAAACCCTTACAGAGATAAGAGAAAGTCTACAAAAAAAAGAAATAGGCGTTGAAGAGCTCATCAAGACTTGCTTACAGCACATTGCCAATACAGAGCCTAAAATAAACGCCTTTATCACCCTGCGCGAAGAAGAGGAGCTTTTAGAAGAAGCCCGCCAATTGGATAGACAAGGGCCTGACCCCAATCAGCCTTTGTGGGGGATACCCTTAGGGATAAAAGATGTCTTAACCACCAAAAACTTGCGCACTACCTGTGGCTCTAAAATTCTGGAAAACTTTGTGCCTGTATATGACGCCTTTGTGGTAGAGAAGTTAAAAGCAGCTGGCGCCATTATTCTGGGCAAGCAAAACATGGATGAATTTGCCATGGGCTCTTCCACTGAAAATTCTGCCTTTGGTCCCACCAAAAACCCCTGGGATTTGAGCAGAGTACCTGGTGGCTCCAGTGGAGGTTCAGCAGCCAGTGTGGCAGCCAGACAGTGTTTTGGAGCTATTGGCACTGATACAGGAGGATCCATTCGCCAGCCTGCTTCCTTTTGTGGATTGGTGGGTTTAAAACCAACCTATGGACGGGTCTCCCGTTATGGCCTGATAGCTTATGGCTCTTCTTTTGACCAGGCCGGGCCACTTACCCGCAGTGTTCAAGATGCAGCTTTACTTCTGGAAGTAATCGCTGGCCATGACCCCAAGGACTCCACTTCTTTAAATGCTCCTGTACCTAAATATAGTCAAAGCATAACTTCCCTTTCAGCAACAAAATTTACTTTTGGTTTACCCAAAGAATACCTTGGAGAAGGATTAGACCCTGAAGTAGAAAAGGTTTTTCAAAGCACCATTAAGTTAATTGAAAACCTAGGCGGAGAAATCAAAGAAATTTCCTTGCCTCACACTCAATACGCCATTGCTACCTATTATATCCTGGTTATGGCTGAAGCTTCTTCTAACCTGGCCCGCTTTGATGGGGTTAGGTATGGAGTACGCAATGCAGAAGCCAAAACCCTAAAGGAACTCTATGAACTTTCACGCTCTCAAGGTTTTGGAGATGAGGTGCAAAGAAGAATCATGCTAGGCACCTATGTCCTGTCTGCAGGTTATTATGACGCTTATTACAAAAAAGCTGCCCAGGTAAGAAGGCTCTTAAGTGAAGACTTTGTTCAGGCCTGGAAAGAATGTGATTTTATTCTGGCGCCAGTCTCTCCTACTCCTGCCTTTAAACTGGGAAGCACCATTAATGACCCTTTAAAAATGTATCTCATGGACATTTATACCACTTCTCTAAATCTAGCTGGACTTCCTGGCCTAAGTTTACCCATAGGGCTTAGCTCTGACAATTTGCCCATAGGCGCACAAATAATAGGCCCCAAGTTAAGTGAAGAAAAACTTTTAGCTCTTGCTTCCAAACTGGAAGAGGCTTTGCCCAAACTTCCTCTTCCCCCTCTAAGCTAAATGCAGGTAGGAGTATTATTAAGCGGTGGCATAGACAGCCTTTATAGCCTGCTTTTATTAAAAGAAGCAGGCTATAAGGTAATGGGTATACACGGTCTTTTTTTTGATTCTCCTCAAGAAAAAAAGCAATTAGACCACTTGCGCACTTTAGCCAAGCAAATGGATTTTTCCCTGCAAATTTTGAATTTAAAAAAGGAATTTGAAACAAAAGTTATTCAACCCTTTATTCAAAGTTTTAAGCAGGGATTAACTCCCAATCCCTGCTCATTGTGTAATCCCAGCATCAAATTTGGCCTTTTACTGGAAAAGGCCAGAGCTTTGGGGTGTACTAAATTGGCTTCAGGCCATTATGTAAACCTCCAAGAAAAGGGACTTTCGCCCTTAAGCAGAGGAAAAGATAGGACCAAAGATCAAAGTTATTTTTTAGCCCTGGTACCTAGAAAAAATTTCAACTACCTGATTTTTCCTTTAGGCAGGCTGGAAAAAAAACAGGTTTACGCAGAAATAAAAAAAAGAGAACTTCTTATTTTGACTGCCCAGGAGAGTAATGAAATTTGTTTTGTCCCAGCAGACTATCGTCAGTTTCTAACTTCTAGAAATATAAGCCTGGGAGAACCAGGTCCTATCAAACTTTTAGACGGCACCCTTCTGGGTACTCACAAGGGGTTGCTCAACTACACCATAGGACAGCGCCGGGGCCTAGGGATAGCCTATAAAGTACCTCTTTATGTCCTGGATAAGGATAAAGCTTCCAATACCCTTTTTGTGGGACCCAAAGAAGAACTCCAGGCCCAAGGGGTTATAGCCAGTAAGTTTAATTTTCTCTGTCCCCTGGAAAAATGGCCTCAAGAGATTTGGGTCCAAATCAGATACAGGCAAAAACCTAAAAGAACCCGATTTTTAAAGCAAGAAGGAAGTTATTTTTACTTTGAATTCCTGGAACCAGAAGAAAGGCCTTCTCCCGGGCAAACCCTGGTGGTCTATTTTCAAGAAGAGGTTCTTGGCGGAGGTATTATTCAAGGTGGATTTTAAAACCTTTCACATCAAAACCCTGGGCTGTAAAATCAATCAATATGAAACCCAGGCAATCAATGAATTATTGCAACAACAGGGGAAAACCCCTGTCCCCTTAGAAGAAGCAGAACTGGTTATTTTTAATAGTTGTGCTGTAACCCAAAGGGCAATTAGTGACTTAAAAAAACAAATCAAGGGAGTACTAAAACACCTTTCCCCTTCTACTCAAATTCTGGTTACTGGTTGTGCTGCGCAAGTCTTAAAAGAAAAAATAAGCAGGTGGAAAGGAGTGCAGCTAGTTATCCCGCAGGAGCAAAAACTGAGTTTTTTTGCCCAAGAAAAACAACCCTTCTCTTTCCCACCCATTAACAATTACTTTCGGGCCAGAGCCATTTTAAAGATACAGGATGGCTGTTCGCACAGATGTACCTATTGTATCGTACCTCTGACCAGAGGTAAGTCTAGAAGTAGAAATCCACGGGAAATCTTAGCTGAACTAAAAAGATTGGTAGAGGCTGGTTTTCAGGAAGTTATTCTAAGTGGAATAAACTTAAGACAATATGGACGAGACCTAACTGAAGTCAAAAACTTCTGGGAGTTAATTCTCTTTTTAAAGCAACACTTTGATTTTATAAAACATAAGGTTCGCCTGCGCATAAGTTCTCTGGAGCCAAAGGACCTGGACCAAAGGGCTTTAGATGTACTAGGGGAAAGCCCCTTTATCTGCCCTCACCTGCATATATCCTTGCAAAGTGGAAGTGATAAAATTCTAAAACTTATGGGCAGGGGCCATTATAAGGCTGAAGATCTGGAGCGTTTTATCGAACAAATTAAAACAATCTGGCCTGTTTTTGGGCTGGGTCTGGACCTGTTGGTGGGATTTCCAGGTGAAAAAGAAGAAGATTTTTTAGCAACTTATAACCTGGTAAAAAGACTTCCCTTAAGCTATGCTCATGTTTTTCCCTATTCACCCAGGCCCAATACACCTGCAGCCACCTTTTCCCAGCAACTACCTCCTGCCATAAAAAAAGAACGAGCCAAAAAGTTAAGGGACCTGGTAGAAGAAAAAAAACAACTTTTTTTACATAAACTGCTTAAACTACCCTCTCTTCAGGTCATAAAAGAAAATGAATACTCAGGCACCAGTGAGTACTATCAACAGGTATTTTTTTCTACTTCCCTTTCCCTGGCCAACAAAAAACTCATCCAAGTAAGACCTTGGCAAGTTCAGGACAATAAGTTATTTGTTTTACCCTTATGAGCATTCCCAAAGAACCTCTGCCAGGAAAATTTTTTCTCTCTATTTTAAGTGCTAAGTGGGAACTTTTCTGGCCCGAACTATTAGAACTCCTGCGCCAAAAGTGGGGACAGGAAGATTATCTATCTGATCCCATACCCTTTACTCAAACCCATTATTATGATGCAGAATTGGGCACTCCCATTTATAGAAGAATAGTTTCCTTTCAAAGCCTGGTCCCCCTGGATAGCTTGCCTGACCTAAAGCTTTTTACCAACTCCCTCGAACAACAGTATCAAAGAGAAGAAAAAAGAATCTTTAACCTGGACCCAGGCCTAATCACCTTTGAACGGTTGGTATTAGCCACAGGTAAAAACTTTACCCATCGCATTTACTTAGGCAAAGGAATCTTTGCCGACCTCACTCTCATTTATTCCAGGGAAACCTGGCAGGATTTACCCTGGACCTTTCCTGATTACCGCACTTTAACCATAAAAAATCACTTAACTGCTATTCGCAATCTCTACCAACAACAAATCCAAAGTATGAGGAGTACATCTAAATGAAAAGTATGACCGGGTATGGAAAGTTTTCTTTAGAAAAGGAAGATTATTCCCTGGTTTGGGAAATAAAAAGCGTTAATACTAGATTTTTGGATATAAACTTTAAAACCCCCTACTTTCTTACAGCCGAACAGCCTAAGTGGGAGAAAATTATTAGAAAGGTAGCCAAAAGAGGACGAATTGAAGTCTATTTAAGTCTGGTTTTTAAAAATCCAGACCTTTTAAACCTTAGTTTTGACCACGCTCAAGCCAGGGCCATGCTCCAGACCTTAAAAAGCCTGGCTCAAAGTGAAGGTGTAAACTTTGTCCCTGAGATAAATACCTTTTTATCTTTACCTCATTTGTGGAAAAATAAAGAGCAGGAAATATCGCCAGAACTGCAAAAAGACCTCACAGACTCCCTGAAACAAACCCTGAGCCTCTGGGATCAGAGTAGGCAAGAAGAAGGTCAAAACTTACAACAAAAAATTACTGAATACTTAAAACAAATGATAGGGTTATTAGCAGATATTGAAGAAATTATTAAAGAAAACACTCAAAATCACTTTTGCAATTTACAAAACAGAGTAAAAGAACTATTAAAAGACCTGGATACTCAACCTCAGCAGGACAGGTTATTAACCGAACTGGCCCTTTTAGCTGACCGTTTAGATGTAAGTGAAGAAATAACCAGATTAAAAAGCCATCTCCAGGCCATAGAAAAACTGGAAAAAGAAGAAGAAGTGGGCAGAAAATTAGACTTTTATCTGCAAGAATGCTTTCGGGAAATTAATACTTGCTCCAATAAGGCCCAGAATATAGAAGTAAGTAAACGCAGTGTAGAAATTAAGGGAATTCTTGAAAAAATAAGAGAACAAGCCCAAAATCTGGAGTAAAAATGGCCAATAAAAATCAATTGGTAAATATTGGTTTTGGCAATAGTGTGGTTAAATCCAGAATAGTGGCAGTTTTTAACCCCAATTCTTCTCCCATGCGCAGATTAAAAGAAGAAGCCAAGGACAACTTTAAACTCATAGATGCCACTCAGGGGCGTAAAACCAGATCCATAATTGTTACTGACTCCAACCATGTCATTCTTTCTGCCATTCAAACGGAAACTCTAGTTCAGAGAATTCAGGAAGGAGAATAAATAAATGGCCAATAAAGGATTGCTTATAATTTTAAGTGCTCCTTCAGGAGCAGGCAAATCTACCCTTATTTCCCTTTTGAAACGAGACTTTCCCAGTTTAGAATTTTCCATTTCCTATACCACCAGAAAGCCTCGGCCTGGCGAAGTCCACGGAAGGGATTACTTTTTCGTCTCAGAAACAGAATTTCTCCAGTTGCGGGACAATGCTTTTTTTGCTGAATGGGCAAAAGTACATGCCCACTACTATGGAACCCCTAAAAATCAGGTGCTGGAATCCTTGCAAAAGGGAAAAGACATTATCTTTGACATTGATGTGCAAGGAGCCAAACAAGTTAGAGCAAACCTCAAAAAGGGAGTATTCATCTTTATTTTTCCACCCTCTTTAAAAGAACTAAAAAATCGTTTGCAAAAAAGGCAAACCGACGATCCTCAAACCATCGAACTGCGCCTAAAGAATGCTATAGAGGAAATAAAAGAGGCTCATTTTTTTGACTATTGGATAATCAATGACAAATTGGAACAGGCTTATTCTCAACTCAAGTCCATTATTATTGCCGAAAAGCTAAAGCCTTGTTACCAGCCTGAAAATTTAATAGAAGAGATTATAAAAGATGAGTAAAATTATAGTTGCCCTGGATTTTGACTCTCCTAAAAAGGCCCTGGATTTTCTAGCCACAACCAAAAAGGAAGTGGAATGGGTCAAGATAGGCCTGGAACTCTTTTCTGCAGCTGGTCCTGCTTTTATCCAGGAAGTTAAAAAACAGGGTTTTAAGGTATTTTTAGATTTAAAATTTTTTGATATACCCAACACAGTCTTAGGGGCAGTCAAAAGCGTACTTACTCTAAAAATAGATATGCTTAGCCTGCATCTTTTGGGAGGCAAGGAGATGGTCACTCAGGCCCTAAGGGCCAAAGAAATATACCCTCCATGTATCTTTCTGGGCGTAACCCTTTTAACCAGCCTGGATAAAAACAGTTTGGTTTGGCCAGAAAAAAGAAACCTGGAAGAAGTAGTTTTAGACTTGGCGCAAAAAGGAAATACCTGGAAAATAGACGGAATAGTTTGCTCGCCCTGGGAAGTGGAAACTCTAAAAAAACACCTTCCCCACTTAGTTTTTGTTACTCCAGGAATTCGACTGGAAAAAACTTCCGATGACCAAAAAAGGGTTTTATCTCCTAAAGAAGCAAGTCAAAAAGGATCAGACTTTCTGGTCATAGGTAGACCCATCACCAGGAGCAAAGACCCTGTACAAGTACTTAAAAAAATAAAAAAAGAATTAGGTGAGGCTTAAAAAAGAATGAACAAACAGGAAAACAAAAAAAAAGAATTAATTAAGGGGGTTTTTTCCACCCAGACCTTGATGAAAGTGGGTACAGGCACTACCCAGCGCAAAACCATTCAAAAATCTTACTGGTTTGCAGAAGAAAAAGAAGATGGAACAATTACTATTCAACCCTTAAATGTAAACTATGTACCTTCAGGTCCCAAAAAAGAAATCCCCAAAGATGAGTTCCTGGATAAATTTTCGCCTGAACCTGAGTTTTACATTCAAACAGTATATCCCAAAATGCGCGAATTGACCAAAACCATTGCCCGAGCAGAAAGGCACAGGAAAAGAGGTGAAACCTATAGTGCTGAATTTGAATATAAAAATGCTCTTAAAGTAGATGAAGAAAACATTAGGGCCAATTTTGGCCTGGGTTTAACCTATCTGGAAAGAGGAGAGAAAGAAAAGGCCAATGATGTCTTTAAACGCCTGGTAAAACTGGATGCTGCTTTTGAAGAAGAGCACAAACACCTATTTAACGAATTTGGTATTAATCTGAGAAAACAGGATATGTATGACCAGGCCGTAGAATACTATAGCAGAGCCTTAGAATTGACCAAAAATGATGAGCACCTTCATTACAATATTGCTCGTGCCTATTTTGGTTTAAATAAAATAGAAAAGGTGGTAGAGCATTTAAAAGAAGCATTAAAATTAAACCCAGAATTTGCAGAAGCTAAAAAGTTTTTAAATTACCTGAAAGAAAAGGGGTTATACAAAGGCTAAATAAATATTCATGAAGTGGAAAATAAAAAACAATTCTATTCCTGAAGAAGTAAAAAAAAGATGGAAAGCACTTAATATCTCTCCTTTACTGGGACGTTTGCTTTTTAATCGTGGTATTGAAACAGAAAAAGATTTAGAGATTTTTTTAAGCCCAGGTCTAAGACACTTACCCCCCTTAGAAATATGGCCAGAACTGTTAAAAACAGCTGAGTTTATTGCCAGAAAAGTCAAGCTAAAAAAAAGGATAGCTATCTGGGGCGATTATGATGTTGATGGTATCACTGCTACTGCCCTCTTGGCTGACTTTTTTAGGCAAAAAAATATCTCCTGCCTTACTTATATACCCACCAGAGAGCAAGGATACGGCTTAAATAAAGAGGGGCTAAAGCGGTTAAAAGAACAAGGGGCTCACTTAATTATTACTGTAGACTGTGGTATTGCCCAGGCCCAGGAAGTAGAATTTGCCAGGGATCTGGGTTTAGAGGTTATTATCACTGACCATCACAATCCACCGCTCACTCTTCCTCCAGCCAGGTTTATCTTAAATCCCAAACTTACTTCTACTCCCTACTTTGACTTGGCTGGAGTGGGAGTTGCTTTTTTACTGGCAGCTGGTCTAAACCGCACCTTGCCAGGACCAAGATTAGATCTACGTAATTTTCTGGACCTGGTTGCCCTAGGCACTATTGCCGATGTGGTGGATTTGTCTTTAATTAACAGAATCTTGGCCAAAAACGGACTGGTTATCTTAGGCGAAACCAAACGCCCAGGACTTATTGCCCTAAAAGAAAAAAGCGGGCTTACCAGTAAAAAAACTCTGGGAAGCGGAGATATTGGTTTTATCCTGGCTCCCAGGATAAATGCCTGTGGCCGCTTAAAAGACCCCAATCTGGGGCTAAAACTCTTGCTCACTTCTGAACTAACAGAAGCTAGAAAAATAGCTGAAGAACTAGAACAATTAAACAGCTTACGCAAAGAAATAGAAGAGAAAATCCTGGAAGAAGCCCTGCTTCAGGCTCAAGAGAACTTTCCCTCTCCTGGTCTGGTGGTGTTTTCCCCTCACTGGCATGAAGGAGTAATTGGCATAGTTGCCTCCAGAATAGTGCAGGAATTTTATCGCCCCTGTCTTATCCTTACTCAAGATGGAGAATATCTAAAGGGCTCTGGCCGTAGTATTCCAGAAGTAAATTTATACGCCATTCTGGACAGGATAAAACACTACCTAGAGGGATTTGGGGGGCACAAAATGGCCGCAGGTTTAAAATTAAGGCCTCAGAATCTAAAACCTTTTACCCGAGCCTTTACCCAGACCATTTGTGAGGAAGCAGGAGAAACCTTTACTCCCACTTTACATTTAGATGCAGAAGTCAATTTCAACGCTCTAACTCCTTCTTTTTTAAAAGAACTGGCCTTACTTCAACCCTTTGGCCCGAAAAACCCCCGTCCTGTTTTTTTAAGCCCTCCTTTACAGGTAAGAGCACAAAATTTTTTTGGCAATGAAGAAAACCACTTAAGCCTTCTTTTGAGAGACAACACCAGTAATCTAAGTCTGGAAGGAAAAATCTGGCGTCAGGGAAGTAAATATCACGGCCAGGATTTTAAAGACAAAAAAATAAGAATAGCCTTTACTCCCTATCTTAGTGATTATAACGACCTTTTAAGCATTTCCCTAAAAATAGAACAAATCCTGGAAGTACATGGATAAAAAGGCCTGTCTACTTTTACATGGTTTTGGAGGAAGCACCTTTGAGTTAAAGGGGCTGCAAAGTGCTCTGGAAAAAGCCGGTTTTAAAACCAGGCTCCCCCTACTCCCTGGACACAACACTTCCCTTGAGGACTTTTCTCGCTCCAGGTATCAAGACTGGTATGCAGAAGCAGAAAAAAATCTACTAGAGCTAAAAAAAGACCATCAAAAAATCTTTGTCTTGGGCTTTTCCATGGGAGGCAGTTTAACCCTGGATCTGGCTTTGAAACATAGCTTTACTGCCATGATTCTTATTGCTGCTCCAGTGTTTTTAACCAGAATTTTCCCTCCTTTGGCTTCAGATTACAGGCTTTTTTTTGTCCCTGTACTTAAATATCTAAAACCCCTTTACCCTACTGGAAATCCTCATCCCCAATCACGCCAGATTGCTCCCTGGCAAGGATATGAAGGCTATACTGCCCTAAAACCCTTACACAGTTTTTTAAAAAACTTAAAACGCATTAAAAAAAATCTAAAGCAGGTCAAAACTCCCTTTCTGGCTATTTATGCTCCCACAGATAAAACCGTACCTTTAGAAAATGCCTTTTACCTTCTAAAAAAAACCTCTTCTCCTCTAAAGGAACTCACCCTGCTTCAAATAACAGAAAATATTACCAGCAATCACTTACTTCCCACCCATCAGGAAACCAAAGCAAAGGTTGAAAAAAAGGTCCTGGATTTTTTTTCCTCCTTTTAAAGAAAAAATTG
>LDZQ01001194.1_pt1 | contig 21767 bp, 19 predicted proteins | sample 615361 | NCBI WGS metagenome assembly LDZQ01 (sample SAMN03408297, study PRJNA278302) | terrestrial metagenome | isolation source: oil reservoir sample I2 | place: USA: Alaska, North Slope, Ivishak formation | collected 2013 | reverse complement strand
AGCTGAGATAGACCCTTTAAGGATAAGGGATCTGCTCGTGGAGATGGGTGCTTTACATGTTAACATAAACCGTCATGGTCTCAGGCGCCGTGAGAGGCAGAGAATAAGGATTAAAGTGGAAAATATTCCACAGGTTGAAAGGAGTCTTTTCAAGGAGAATAGGGAGAACTTGGATGTTCTCAGGGAGTGTGATGTTGATGTTGCCATGGAACTTTTAGATGCTTTGAGACGTGATAGGAAACCTAATGAGCGTAAGGTTGATTATGAGGATGGGCTGTTCCGGGATGCTCTCCGGGTATTGTCGATTGACAAGTCTTTGGGTGGTCTTTTATGATCCTTAAATCCTTGGAACTTAAGAATATTCGAAGTTACCGGGAGGCGAGGATCGATTTTTATGATGGTGTCACACTTTTTAAGGGGGATATAGGCTCTGGTAAGACGACAATACTCTTAGCGGTTGAATTCGCCCTTTTTGGCTTGGGTGGTCAACGTGGGGCTGGTCTGCTCCGTTTAGGTTCAAATAGGGGTTATGTTTCCCTCACATTCCAAGTGGATGGTAAAACATATACTGTTTATAGGAGTCTTAAGAGGAGTGATGGGAGTATAAGTCAGGATATATGCTATATTGAGACAGAGAATGGTAGAGTGAACCTTAGACCGAAAGATATGAAGGATTGGATCCTTAGGAAATTGGAGTATAATGAGCCTTTAAATCCGCGTGCAAAGAGTCGCATTTATAGGTATGCTGTTTTCACCCCGCAGGAGGAGATGAAAAATATAATAAGTATGAATCCTGAAGATCGGCTTAAAACCATCAGAAAGGCTTTAAGATTGGAAGATTATAACATAGCTGCCATGAACGCTAATATGGTGGCGGTTCGGATTGATAGGAAAGCTGATGAGCTTAAGGGGATGATACATGATCTCCAGGGGTTAAAGGATAAAAGAGATGAGAGGAAACATGAAATAGACAAATACAAGCTTTTGATTGAAAAAATAGAAGATGAGAAGAAGAGAATGGAAGAGGATAGAAGATTCATAGAATATGAGCTTGCAGAGCTTGAAAGAGAATATGAAAACATTAAAAACGCTGATAATAGGAAAAAGAGTCTAATAGATAAGATTAACATTATAACTGAGCGGATAGAAGAGGCCGAGAAGAAAAACGAGAAAATAGAGGAAGAATACAGGAGACACATCATAGAAAGGGATGAAAAGGAAAAAGAGAAATCCAAACAAGAAAAAAGACTAGAAACGGTGGAAAAAGCCCTGGAAGAGATAAAAGAGGAGATAGAGAACATAAAAGAAGATTATGAGAGCATACTATTAGATAAAAACCAATTAGAAAATTTGAAAAAACAAGAACGAGAATACCTCGAAAGACTCCAAGAAATCCAAGAAGACAACAAAAAAATCATAAGGGAACAATCCAAGATCACCCAAGAAATTGAAAGCTTAGAAGAGATTAAAAGACCATCCAATCAGAGCCTAACAGAAATTGAAGAAATTATAGAAGAATATGAAAGAAAAAAGGGGATAACAGAGGAGAAAATAGGGGAAGTTAACGCTAAGATAAATGACTATTCCTCAATAAAAGAAGAAAAAACCTGTCCAACATGTGGAGCTCCAGTTGACCCATCCAAGATCAAAAAGAAACTCGAAGAAAAACAAAGCCAGAAAAAAGAACTTGAAAAAATGAAAGAAGAATACATTACAAGAATAAAAGAAAACAAAAAACTCAAAGAAAAAATAATAGAATATGAAAACGCTAAAAGAGAACTAGAAACCCTCAAAGAAAAACTAGAAGACAAGGAACAAAACCTTCAAAAAAACAATAGAACAATAAAGAAAATCAAAGAAAAAACAAAAGAGATAAAAAATATGAAAAAGAGCCTAGAAGAGAGGATAAATGCGAAATCAACCATCCCAGATGAAATGAGACGACTCAAAACAGAAAAAGCGAATTTAGAGGGTGAAATGAACACATTAAGAGAAAAAATAGCCAATATAAAAGCCTCGATACGCTCACACCAAGAAATGATCAGAAAATTAAAACCAACCCAAAACATGGAATACCAAGAAAACAAAAAAATCATAAAGGAAAAAACAAGCCAAATAGAATCCATCCAGGAGGAGATAGAAAAACTAGACCAAATACTAGAAAAAAAGGATGAAGTAAAAGAAAAAAAAGACCAAACACAGAACAGACTAGAACACATCATGGAGAAGATAAGAGAATGCGAAAATGAACGTGCAAGAAATCTTGGAACGCTCAAAAGGATAAAAGAAGAAGTCAAAGACTTAGAAGCGCAAATAAAAGAAAAGGAAAAAATAAAAAGATCTATAAAGAGACTGAAAGAATATGTGAAATGGCTCAAGGAATATTTCATACCAACGCTACACGACATCGAAACCCATGTAATGATACAAATAAACCAAGAATTTAACAGCCACTTCCAGCGCTGGTTCCAAAAACTCGTAGAAGACAACGAAAAAACTGTAAGGATAGACGAGAACTTCACACCAATAATAGAACAAGGAGGCTACGAACAGGACATAGAACACCTCAGCGGAGGTGAAAAAACAAGCATCGCACTAGCCTACAGACTAGCATTAAACACCATCATCCAAAGATACTCCACAATAAAATCAGACATACTCATACTAGACGAGCCAACAGACGGGTTCAGCAAAGAACAACTCCTAAAATTCAGAGAAATACTAGAAGAGTTGGAATGTTCACAGGTAATAATAGTATCCCACGAAGAAGAACTAGAAAACCTAGCAGATCACACATTCACAGTAGAAAAAAATGGTGGGGTTTCAACAATCCAAACAGGATAAACTAAAAAGTCGAATTCTCGATCAGAGTTCTGGTGTCCGCAATGAAAGCTGCAGTGATAGGATTGGGCGTTGAAGGCAGAAAAGCCGTTAAATCACTTAGAAAACGTGGATATAAGGTATACGCCACTGACATCAACACTAATCTAAATTTAGAGGGTCTAGATGATGTTGAAGTAGATTTGGGCTTCCATGATATGGATAAGATAAAGGCATGTGACATTATAATATTAAGCCCAAGCCTTTATAACACACCACTCAAAGAAAAAGTAGAAGATAAAATAATCTGCAACATCCTCCAAGAGCACAAAAAACCATACACCATAGGGATCACCGGAACCAACGGCAAGACAACAACAGCCCTCATGCTCACAAAAATACTAAAAAAGTGGGGTAAAAAAGTCTTAGTAGGTGGCAACGCAGGAGGAGGATTCCAAGGCTACACAGAACTCATACTACAAGCCGCAGAGGACAAATATGACATCATAGTCGTTGAGATATGTGACATGACACTAGATTTCGCGGACCAATGTTTCAATCCAAATCTTGTGATCTTAACCAACATAGGCCGAGACCACATGAACCATCACAAAACCATCAAAAATTATAAGAAAAGTCTCAAAAGATTCCTAAAAGGCAAAAACGTCCTGCTAAACAAAGAAGACCTACTATCACTACAATTAAAAACCCCCAAGTCAATACTATATGGGCCATATGATGGTAAACTCAACCTTTTCGGGAAATTTAACAAGTTAAATGCCGGCGCCGCCGCGAAAGCAGCCCAAATACTCGGCACGCCTAAAAATATAATAGACTCCGTCTTGGAAGATTTTGAAGCCCCAAGGGGGCGTATACAAACATATAAATTAAATAACGCGGAGATAGTCATAGGGAAGATTGATAATCCCTCAGCCATGAAAACCATACTAAAGGAAACTGATTTTGACATAATATTCCTCGGAACCCCAAGAAGAAACGAGGACTGGAGATTCGAAACACTACAAGAAATAGGTAAAAAACCGCCAAGAATACTTGTATTATTCCCGGGCCTCGAGGACACAACAGATATCGCCCTAAAGTGTGCAGAGAATCTACCCTCAAAGGTTTTAACTGCAAAAGGCGTGGAAGAAATCATCAAATTACTCGAAGAGTTTAGCAGTGAATATCATAGAATACTTATAGGGGGTAATGGGCAAGAAAGGATCATAAAGATCCAAGAAAATATAGAAAAAATGGTGGGACAATGAGGAATAAGAAAATACTAGTGGTTGGTGCGGGGAATGCTGGCAGACCCGCTGCAAAACTACTACACCACCTTGGCAATGAAGTGCTAGTCACAGAAATCAAAGAATTCGAAAAACTACCCCTAAAGGCTAAAAAAAGGATAAAAAAGATGCAGGAAAGTGGTATAAGGTTCCATTTTGGGGGGCATCATCCTCAGGATATAGAATGGGCAGATGCCATTTTCATCTCACCTAACATCCCAAAAGACTCGGTGATATACAAACTAATAGAGAAAAAGGATATTGAATATATAACGCCTTCAATGATTGGCAGCATGCTTAACTCCCTTATTAAGATTCCAATGGTTGGAGTGGCTGGCACAGATGGTAAAACCACAACTACAAACATGATAAAACATATCCTAAAGGGGAAGCATGCCACGATATCATTTTCATCATTAGAAGATTCACTTGTCATTGAAGGCCTGGTTGATTTGCTGGTGGAGGATAAACTGGAGGGTGAATTCGCAGTTTTTGAACTGCCACATGGTACCATAAGAATGACACAAGGCCTTGAATTATGCGCTGGTATCATAACCACGCTCACCCCAGACCACCTCGACGAATTCAAGGATTATGATGATTATATCAGGCGTAACCTTCTCATTAAGGATCTTATCAATGAGAGGGGCTTGCTCATACTCAATGGAGATGATCCCATAATAGGCGGATTCATAGATGAAATAGACGCACGCATCATTTATGGCTTGGGCAGGAAAAGACTGGTTGAATTCCATGGTAGAAAATATGTGACAAGGCCCCTATCAGTTGATGTTAAAGCCGAAGAAATCAAACTAAAGGGTCTTAGGGGTTCAGAATTCACATTTTTAAGTGGGAGAATACCCACAGTCTTATGTGAAAGATGTGGGAGTATAAACTGTGAATGTGGGGATTTCAAGCGGGAATATGTTGGACCATATGAGGAGAGGATCAATTTACAGGTTCCAGGAATATTCAATGTTGAAAATGCACTGGCTGCCATTACAACAGGATTGATACTAGGTTTTGACATAGATTATCTGAAGGAGCGCATAGGCGAATTTAAGGGTATAAGGGGGCGTTTTGAGGTCATGGGCGTGGTTGATGGTGTTAAAGTTTATATGGACGCTGCTCACAACCCAGAGAGCATGGAGAAATTATTTGAGGGTTTGGAATTCGATAGTGGGCTTATAATAAGCCTTGACAATCCTGACACATTAACAGTGCGGGATAAATTCAAGATAGGTAAGACGCTTGCAAAAGCGGCTGATCTGCTCATTGTAAGTGCCAAAAATGAAACAACAGGGCAAATAGATTGGAAGGCGGCTGAAGAGGTTGCAGAGGGGGCGAACCCCACAAAAACCATAATAGTAGAAAACGTCTACAAATCCATTAAAGAAGCCTTGAAAAACTCTGAAAAAGGAAATATAATAATCCACATGGGTCCTGGGGTTGTTAACGCCTACCAAAATGTTAAAATGGACATTCGGAGGGCTATAGAAGATTACAAGGGGAACAGATGATGGAGAGGATAGTGGTACTTGGCGGGTGCGGGACAGTAGGAAGCCTAATGGCCAGAATACTAGCAAAGAGGGCTGCTGTAACAATATCAGACATTCGCAAAAAAACACCCCTATGGGAAATCTTTCAAGCAGAGGGCATCAAACTAGACCTTGGAGGTCACAGCCCCAATATAATAAGAGGAGCTGATAAGATAGCGGTGGCACCAAGCCTACTAGAAAATGAGAAGATACTCCAACTCATAAAAGGCAAAGAGATCATAACAGTCGAGGACATCATAGCATCCTGCAAAGTTAAAAAGCCAGTTGTAGGCGTCACAGGAACCAATGGCAAAACCACCACCACACAGATTTTAAAAAACATACTAAGAGTGGCAGGATACAAGGTCCCTGAACATTATCTTAACATCCAAGGAAACACAGAATTCATACCAGCTTTACAAGCAAGACTAGAAGGTGACATAGCAGTAGTTGAAATAGGAACATTTGGAAGACCAGGTGAAATAAAAAAGGCTGCTACAGACAGCAAAGTCAAGATAGCTATTATAACAAACATTTCAAGAGATCATCTACCACCAGAGGATTTCCCAAAATACATAGAATGTAAAAAAGAGATCATAGACGTCGCCCAGCACATCATATTAAATGCTGATGACCCTATAGTAGCAAGTTTCGCCAAAAGCCTCCCCAAGGACAAAGTAACATTCTATGGTATAGAATCAATCAAATCCCACTTTGAGGTATTCCCAGAAGACAGAGAATGCCCCTATTGTGGCAAACCCCTAAAATACAAGAATAGGTTCCTAGGCCACCTTGGAGACTACTATTGTACATGCGGTTACAGAAGGCCAAAGTTGGACGTTAAAGCCACCAAAGTAGAAATGGATAAGTTCAGATTAAACATAGCAGATAAGGCAATAAAACTCAAAACAGGCGGACTTTTCAATGTCTATAATAGTCTTGCGGCGGCCGCCGCAAGCCTAACCCTCGGCATCAACCCCGAGCATATCATAGAGGGTATAAGCTCATTTAAAGGCGCTGCTGGAAGGCATGAGATAATAAAAAGAGAGCCCAAGATAATCATAGACTATGCCCATAACCCAGCTGGTGTCAGGGCCATAATGCAACTTGTAAAAGAAGAAACCCCTGGAAAAATCATAGTAGTGAATACCATATCCTCTGAGAGTGGAATAGAAGGCGACAAAGAGATAGCAAGAATACTCTCAAGCGCCAACATCATAATACCAGCATCATATAGTGCGAGAAAGGCATCAGATCATACAAGAGCCAAGATCATACATATAAAGTCTAGCAAACAAAAAATGAAACAAGGCACATTAGGAGCCAGCAAGAAGCAGGTGGATGAGGCCATCCAAAAAGCCCTAAAACATGCAGAAAAAAATGACACCATCCTAATAATAGGGGAAGGAGGCTATAAATATGCTAAAAACATCCTCAAAGGATCCTAGGATTATGATAGTTATACTAGTATTGATAGTGACTGTGATGACCCCACTAGATTACCACATCCACACCATGATACCACAACAGAATCCTGAAAAGATAAGCAGCATACCCATAGGGAGCACAGTAGTGTCTGGGATGCAAGTGGCGGACCCTGCAAAGATAAGGAAAGAACCCCTAATCATACACCCAGATTATCTAGTCAAGAACATGCAAAGTGGAGATATAGGTGCGGTCATCTATGGCCTATTCACAGGGACCATGATGACACCAATAAAGGAAGTTACAGAGGGTGTTGATGCTAGTGGAAAAGCCTCCAAATTAGAGGGTCCTGGGATGCTAACAACGAAAGGTGATAAGCTAGTTGTACAGCCACCAGCAAATTTCATATGGGCATATAAGACACCATACACCTATGCCGTTAAAACAGAGGATGGTATAAGCATAGTGGAGAAGAATAAAACAATAAGGACATTATCACCCAACGAGATAGATAGTGTGGCCTCTGATTATATTAATGAAACAGAACTTAAAGAATGGTACAAGGAAGCGAAGATAGGTGACCGGATAGCTATAGACTTTTCACTTTCCAATTTTAATGATGGCAGACTAGAAGTGCCACCAGAGGACATAAGCAGATTCTTTGGTGAAAAAACGAAAAAATACATGCGGGAATATCCTGAGGGCGCCCCTATCATGGCCTACATGCACCACTACAAGGTAGAGGAAGTTGCAACAGCCACAAGCCAACTTGAATCATACCCAGAGTATGGTAATATAAACAGGGAATATAATGCAAGACAATTCACAAAGGCTTGGAATGGTACCATAGTGCCTCCTGGGACGAGTTCACCTGGAAAGGAAACAGTCCAGTTCACATCATCAAGGGACCCCAAGGCTCCTGGAGGTTATGCTTCACATGGTACGTGTCCACCGGCAAGAGCTCTCAGAGATGCTATTGCAGAGGCAGGGCTGCCCACGCCCACAGGTATAAGCTGGGGATATTTCGCGCTCATGTATGGTTTCGACCCGGTTACAGATGTTAAAGTGTATAATGATGGGCGGTATCCTATAATGATAATCATGTGGACTGAAGGTTCAGGTCCGAGCATGCTGATACATGCTAAAGTCCTCAGATTAGTACCAACGTAGATGAGAAATGCTTTCGCGAAAATCCACTTTAAATACTTGTGAAGAGCATAGGGCTTGAATCCAAGACCAAAAAATATTACCCAACGTGAAAGGGCATGAAAGTATCAGGGATTATAACAGCAGCAGGTAAAGGGAAAAGGATGAAAGCTGACATGAAAAAAAGGGGGTTGAAGCCAAGGCATAAACTCCTACTAAAGTTAAATGGTGGAACAGTGATAGAAAAGACCATAGTTAATGTTCTGAGTGCTGGTGTGGATGAGTGTATCGTTGTTGTTGGACACCAGAAGGATGATATAATCCCTGTGATCAGTGACTTGGATGTTAGGATCGTGGAGAACCAGGATGATCTGCCATTAACTGGCTCGTTATTGAATGGTGTGAAGAATGCTAGGGGACTTTTTTGTCTTTGTGTTGCCGGAGACCAGCCAACAGTCACTCCTAGGACCTACAAGAAGATTATCAGGGCCGTGGGGGATGATAGAGTGTCGATACTTGGGAGGGGTTCTTTCGGTTGCTTGGACAATGCTAGGGGTCTTGGGATGCCATTCGCAGCCCCCAGGAAACTCCTACTAAAATATTTACCATTGTATAGTGGTAACGTTAATCCATTGCTCTGGCACATACTAGGGGATGGTATAATCTTGTATGCTATAAGGCCGTCAGATGGAATAGAACTTATTAACCTGAATACCTTTGATGATTATCTAAAAATTATTAGGAGGAACTAGAATTTTTTACCTTCTAGTTCCTCTTCGAGCAAGTCTATCCTATCTTGTAATTCTTCAACGATTTTAGCCAGATCTTCCATTGAGAGTATGACATCATAGATCCAACATGCTATGGTCTCACTCTCAGCCTCTTCGCGGTACTTTTTTATCTTCTCTGCAAGGTCACGTGCTTCATCTAATATGTCGGTTATTTCAACCAAGGCTGATCCACTCCCCATGTTATGCCATTTCTTCGAGCGCTTCTACTGTACAGTCTATATTTTCGGCTGTTAGGCCAATTACAAGCTCATCATCTCTTATGTTGGAGTATTGTCTTGAGCCGCTGCATGCTAGGGTTATGTTGGCTTCGCCTCGCGTGTATGGTCCTGCCACTGCATCTGCACAGATTGATTGTATGCCTGCGAAATCTCCCTTGACCCTGCCACCTTTGGTGTAGACTAGTGCCTGGATTATCTTGAGTGCTTGGGCAGGGTTACAGACCACTAATATAACATTAGGGTCGAATTCTACTTTTTCTAGTGGTGCGTATACTACAGCATAGAATTTAAGGTTTATCTTTGGGATCTGGTCTAGTGTTCTTTTGGCGGCTGGGAGACTTGAAAATCTGCCCAGGCCATAATAGAATTCTCCGGTCTTTACAGTTTCTGGTGTTTCAGCGGCTCCGATGGCACCTGCTCCCCCTTTGCATTCCTGGTCCTCTGCGAGTGCGTAGAACATTTCGCCTTCACTTGCCCGCATCACCATTTCGCAGTGCCTAGCCGGCTCGCTTATCCTTTCAACATCCCCTGGCATGTCCTCCTCGTGGAGTACGAGTTTAACAGCCACGGGAGACCTTTCAAGTCCTAGTTTGTCTTTCATCTTCTTGGAGATGTTCTTATATTCTGTTTTCATAATATTCTCACCTTATGGTTTGATGGGGGGATCTAATCTATTATACTTGTGGGCCTACCATATTGTCTCTTTTCTATATGTCCACAGTCTTTACACTTATAGGTTATCATGATAAAATCCCCTTCTGTATATTCTTCTTCAATTTCAACAGCCTCGCCACCACAAACCGAACACTTAACCCTATCGGGCATGTCCAACCTATAATGTATCAACAATAAAACCCCCCAAGGCAATACAAAAATTATATATCTATATTAGTATATTACCCTTATATGTATGACGGCTAAAAAATTTAGGACAGCATTCATAGCACACGTACCTGATGCAGACCCTGAAAGGGACAGGTGCAAGATTGAAACAAGCCTATATGAGCTTACAAGCATCCTAGTGAGAGATGACAGCCAGGCATTAAAGGTGTGCGAGGAACTTGCCCAGGGGGGAGTTCATTCAATAATCCTATGTCCAGGATTCACACATAAAACAATAGGCGAAATAATAGAAGCCACTAAAGAAAAAGTTGGGATAAGTGTTGCAAGAGGCGACGATCCGAGCACTAGAATAGCATTAAAGGCCATGGAAGAGGCTGGTTGGTTCAAAGAAAAAACCCAATAGCTCCTCTGTTATAGGAGTCTTATGGGGTAGTAATCTCCATGGCCTGGTAACACGATCAAACCATTCACCTTTTTATCAGTCGCTTTTGCAACTTCTTTCAATGCTTGCATTTCTTCTTTGAATAGCATTGAGTTTGCATTGGTACTTGTCATGAGGAATCTTGGAATGTTTAGGAATTTTTTCTCCTCATCCTCCAAGCTTGGCACATAGAGCAGATAATCGCCACTGAATAGTACCTTTGCTTCTTCTGATAAGAAAAATACTTGTCCTGGTATGTGACCCCCAAGGCTTTCCAGAACCTTGAAATTTAAGCCACCAACCTTGAAATGGTCTATTATGTGGAATGCTCCGATTTCGCCCCTTTTCTTTGTCTTGTATGGTTGCCAGTTCTTGGGGAACTTGCACTCTGTAAAATGGTTTACAAGGATTGTGAAATAATGGTTAAGTTCCATGAGGGGTGTTTTTGAGCCTGCTGCACGATTCTCTTCCTCTATGATCTTCTTGGCTTGTGGGTGCATGAAAACTTTTGTACCATATTCTTCATGGAAGTATCCGCTGAGGCCGGCATGGTCTGCGTCAGCATGGGAAAGATAAATCCGACTTATCCTTGAAGGGTCTAGGCCATTCTCTCTTAGCATTTCTTTTATGTTGTTGTAGTATATGCCATAGGTGCCGTCGATCATTACAAGGTCTTTATCATATTCTAGGATGTGGATGTTGCCGCCTGTTGGGGGTTTGAAAACATGTAATAGTAGGTTGCCGAGTGGTAGGCTGGGCAGCTTTCTATAGTAGAATGCATCATCTTTACGCGTCCTAGATGATATTGCGAAGGCCAATATGTTCCCAAGGACTTGGCCGGCTTCAAGGTTCCGACCAGCTTCCCGGTTAAAACCAATGAGGGTATTGGATAACTCCTTGGAAGTGTTAACGAGTCTTTTTATCTTCGCTACTTCCTCATCATCTAGGAGCTCTCTGAGTTTGAGGAAAAACCTTTCAATAAGGTTCAAACCGATCATCATATTAGTTTTTTCCTCGTCGGCCCCGGTGTATTCAAGATTGTAATGATATCCGAGTGTGTTTAATTCCTTGGCGAGTTCTTGGATCTGCTCTGGGTCTTTGACATAGAATGCCATTTCAGCCTTGTTCTCTGATATCATCTCATTATAGATCATGTAAGTGACATTGGCACCATACCTTTCAAGAACCTTCGCAAAATCTTTGAGGGTTCCGGGTTTGTTCTCAAGATAGACAGAGACTTTAAGAATATTGTCAGGTTTTGTGATTTGAAGATTTTCCTCAAATAACTCCTTAAAGGATCCTCCATGGACAAGATCATTGTATAGGGAGTGGAAAACGTTCTCTTTGGACTTTCCCTCAACAAGAACGCGATTAGGATGCTCAGATCTATTATAATAAAAATATGATATGTTTATATCATGATCTGCAAAGTAACCAGCTATCCTCGCAAGGGATCCTGGCCTATCCGGCACATAAACCTTCACTCTACCAAGGAATAAATTATCGGTAGTGGACTTCCAAACCTCAAACGTGGCCATCCCCAAGAACACCTCCAACATCAAATTAGATCATCCATTATAGAAATAATCTTCGCCCAAGGTTTAGATCAAAAATATTATAAATTGGACAAGCAAGTAATATAATAATCATCCACTAAATGATGAGAAGAACCATGAAAAAATCAGAAAAAGAATGGATAAATGGAGAATGGGAGTTGATAATTGATGGAAACAACATTAATATCCACAGTATATTCCATAGAACCTGTAATGATTTGCATAACACAATTTTCACCAAGAAAAGTCGTGCTAATAATGGAAGAAGAACCACCTAAGGAGAAGGAACAAGTACAAAAGATCATAGAAGACACATTAGGAAACTTCATAGAAGTCAAAATAAAAGAAACAAGCCTCTACGATGTAGTTCAGATAGCCAAGGACACGGTGGACACCATAGATGAGGAAAGAGCAAAAGGGAGAAAAGTTGTGGTCAACATAAGTGGAGGAAGAAAAACACAAGCCCTTAGCGTCCTATTTGGATGCTATGCCAGAAACAACGACGTCCAAAGAATAGCCTACGTAACAGAAGAAGAAGGCGAAATAATAGACCTCCCAATACTAAGCTTCGGGATATCCAAAACAAAAAAGAAAGTACTAGAGGAGCTTAAAAGAGGAGAAACTTCCGTTAAAAACCTGGCTCTAAAGCTTGGGATAAGCCGGGGCATGACATACAACCACATAAGAGAACTTAGGAACATGGGATTCATAGACCCTGAAAAACTTGAAATAACATCAGCAGGGGAACTCGCAATACTATGATGCGGCGTCCGGGATTTGAACCCGGGTCGCTGGCTTGGGGGGCCAGTGTCTTAACCAGGCTGGACCAACGCCGCTGAAGAGAATGCTCCGACCGGGATTTGAACCCGGGTCCTCGGCTCGAGAGGCCGAGATGATTGGCCGGACTACACTATCGGAGCAATAAATAATATTACCAAAGAATACTTATAAAATTTTCGGGGCCGAACAATGTATGACATAATAATAATAGGGGCTGGACCAGCAGGCCTAACAGCCGCCATATATGCCGGAAGACAAGGAAGCAAAACACTCATACTCGAAAAGGGAATAGCCGGGGGAAAAGGACTAGAAGTGCCGTTAATGGAAAACTACCCAGGATACGAAAGAATAGAAGGTCAAGAACTCATACAAAAGATAAAAAAGCAGGCAACAGAGCACGCGCAACTCAAAGAACTGGAAGAGGTTACAAAAATCGAAAAAACACGTGAAGGATTCGAGGTAGGGACTAAAAAAGACACCTACAAGACCAAAACAATAATCCTAGCCACCGGAACACGACACAAAAGACTGGGAATCCCCGGCGAAGAAAAATTCCTAGGAAGAGGAGTATCATACTGTGCAACATGCGACGGACCACTATACAAAGACAAAAAAGTCCTAGTTGTCGGAGGAGGGAACAGCGCACTACAAGAAGCAATATTCCTACACAAAATAGGATCCAAACCCACAATAATACACAGAAGGGATCAATTAAGGGCCCAAAAATACCTACAAGACCAGACAAAAAAACTAAAAATCCCCATAATATGGAACAGCACCCTAAAAGAAATCAAAGGCAACAATGCAGTTCAGGGGGCCATAATAGAAAACAAAAAGGGCCAAACCATCACGATAAAAACTGATGGTATATTCATAGCAATAGGAGAAGAACCACTAAACAAACTCGCCCAAGACCTAGGAGTCAAAACAGACAAGGCAGGTTACATAATAACTGACAAGCAACAAAGAACCAATATAGAAAGAGTTTATGCCGCTGGGGACATAACAGGCGGGTTAAATCAGTGGGTTACAGCATGCGCTGAGGGTGCCATCGCAGCAACCACAGCATACAAGGACACCTCAAAAATTTAAAGCTGGCAGTTTCTCGGAAATCCCCTAAATAAAAGGTATCCGAAGACCAGGGAAAAAATTACGAGGGTTGAGGGTGAGACTTTTTTAGGTGGTAAATGGATGAAAAAGCTCAATCCAGACTTATAAGTATAATATTAGCTGCTATAATCATATTTCCCTGGATCCAATCTCTCAACTTTAGAAATTGGTCTCTAAAAAAGAAGAGGAAAATTATCTGCACCTAGCTTGTCAGTGATTATAATGAATCAAATTCAGAGAATAGTAAAGAATATGGGAGTGATGGGAGCAGCGCAAGTATTAACCGCGCTAATATCCTTCGTGCTTTTCATATACCTTGCAAGGTTCCTTGGAGAAGCCGATTTTGGAAAATATAATTTTGCATTTTCATTTACAAACCTTTTCGCGATATTCGCCGACCTCGGCATTAGCCAATTACTCATAAGAGAGATAGCTAGAAAAAAACAATTATCAGAATATTATGTGAACAATGCCATCCTATTAAAGATTCTGCTTTCAATTTTAACATTCATAGGTATCATTCTGATAACATGGACTCTTAGATTCCCTAAGACATTATCCATTCTACTCTATCTTTTCGGAATTTACAATATCTTATTCACACTCTCAAGCACTTACCTTTCACTCTTCCAGGCTTGGGAGAAAATGGAATATGTCGCACTATTCCAGATCATAGAACGTGTAATAATCGCAACTTTTACTTTAACGGTCCTATTCATGGGCTACGGTGTGATAGCAGTCGCATACATTTATATCCTGGCAGGCATCATAGATATGATCCTCGCAGCAACCATAACCTTCAAAAAGTTAATAAAACCCCTCTTTAAGATTGATTGGAAACTGCAGAAAAAACTTTTAATGATGGGATTACCATTTGGTTTGAACGCACTATTTGCAGTGTTTTTCTTCAAAATAGACACTATACTCCTAGGTTTTTTAAAAGGTGATGTCGCCGTTGGAATCTACAATGCAGCCTATAATCCCCTTCTAAGTCTGAGTATGATTGTCGCGGGGATAGTGTCAGCCGCAATCTACCCTGTAATGTCAAAATACTATAAAGAAAATAAAGAATCCCTAGGAAAACTTACAATTGTTTCATCTAAGTATCTTGCAATCTTTGGCCTTCCCATTGCCATTGGATGTTTCATACTCGCAGACAAATTCATACTAATACTTTATGCTGGAGGATATACCGGCGCCATAATAGCATTCCAAATCTTGGCACTCTTCATACCCATTCGGCTCGTCAGCACTATCACAGGAACACTCTTAAGCTCCATAAACAGACAAGGCTACAGAATGTTCAGCGTAGGAATAAGCGCAGCCTTCAACATCATCCTAAACCTTATACTAATACCATATTACAGCTACATAGGCGCAAGCATAGCCACAGTACTATCAGAACTCCTACTATACTGTCTATTCCTATTTTATATAGGACGCTATTATAAGACCATAAATGTGAATCGAACATTCACAAAACCCTTAATAGCATCAATCATAATGGCCATAACAATATATCCAATAAAAAACCTGAACACATTTATCATTATTGGTCTTGCCACAATCATTTATTTCTTATTCCTCTTCCTGTTGAAAACCTTTGGAGATGATGACAGGCTATTATTGAATAACTTGTTGGGGAAAGAAGCATGAAAAACATCACTGAAGTGAAGGATCTGTGCACTGGTTGCGGGACCTGCGCAGGCCTATGCCCTCAAAATATTATAAAAATGGAGATCGACCAAAAAAAGGGAACTTATGTGCCAATTATCAAAGGGGAATGCAATGAATGCATGATCTGTATTAAAGTTTGCCCGGGAATAGCAGTTAATTTTGAAGAACTTAATGAATTTGTATTTCAAGAAAAACCAAAGGACATCATTTTGGGAACTTATAAAAATATTTATGTTGGCCACTCGTTAAATGAAAAGTTGAGATCTGAATCATCTTCTGGGGGAGTTGTACTTCAGTTATTGCTCAGTTTGTTAGATGGAAAGATAATTGACGGTGCCTTGGTTACTAGAATGAGTAAAAATGATCCTTTAAAGCCCGAAGCGTTTATAGCGACGACTAAAGATGAGTTAATTGATGCTATAGGATCTAAGTATTGCCCAGTCCCAGCTAATGTCGCTTTAAATGAAATTTTGAATTCTAATTTTAAAAAATTTGCAGTGGTCGGTTTACCATGCCATATTCATGGTCTTAGAAAGGCCGAAAGGCTCAAAAAGGAACTTAAAGAAAAAATTGTTTTGCATATTGGCTTATTTTGTTCTTATGGAATAACTTTTTTGGCAACCCAGTACTTATTATATAAACTTGGAATAGCAGAAGAAGAAGTTAAGGAAATGGTATATCGAACCGGAGACTTTCCACCTGGTTATATGATAATCAAGTGCATGAATGGAAGTACAAAAAAGGTTAGCCATGTTAAATTTTGGAATTTAGTTTTTAATCATTTGATTTTTTGTAGCAGCAAAAGGTGTATGGCATGTCGCGATCAAACATGTGAATTAGCAGATATATCTATTGGTAGCGGTTGGTTTCCTTATTTACAGTATAATCTAAAAAATCATTCGTTAATAATAACGAGAAGTGAATTTGCTGATAGAATGATAAAAAGATTAAATGGAAGTGAAATGAAAATGCTACGCGTGGAAGGCAAAAATGGACTCAAGAGATTACAGGAGATGGAGAAGTTCAAAAGAGATTTTTTAAAGCCTAATACAGGCATTTTAAAATTATTTGGAAATAAAGTGCCTTCTTATGGAGTTTCAAGTTCCAAAGAAAAGAGAATTTCGACTGGAATGTACGTATGGAGTCTGGTTCGTTATATTAAAACTGAGCTTTCAACGAAAAAGTATTTATGGCCAATTTTCAAGTTTTTCCAAAATTTGGACAAGTAAGGCAGATCTATTTATGGGGACTTTCAAGTGTTTACTTTTAGCGAGTAAATCAGGTTGTTTGGTTCATAATATAGGTAAATAAAATTTTTTGCTGTGAAACTTCGGCCAAGCGCTTTTAGGGCATATGGAGGTAAAAGTGAAATAAAAAGTAAAATCTTGGTGGTGAAAAAAATTTTATAAGTTAAATCTCAAATGACACAAAAACAAAAAGCAACATAAAGACTCAATTTTTTGTTTTACACCTTGGGCTGAGGTTGAAGTAGCAAAAAAGAACAAAAAAAGTCACATACTACAAGCTATGATTCGCTTTTTTGAGATGGGTTTAAATGATTGCGTCAACGGGTGTCAAAGTCATTGTCACCACACACCAACAATTGATAATACTAATTTTCTAACGTAAGATTTAAATATAGAACTAAATTTTGTTTTTTCATTAACCTTTGGCACTGTCAAAAACTTGTGGGTTTTTAATTTATCCACCATGACCTGTTCTCACACCTATAAAAAGTACTACTGAAAGAATGGAACCTTAAAGTCTATGTGGGGTGGAGCAGAGTGTTTAACATGACAAAGAAAACACTTGTTCCAAATGTTGTTTTGCTGGATCGGACTTATAAGCTTTCCTATCCTTGTCTTTTTCAGAGTACATTGAAAGTCGGGCTAATCATTCAAAAAGCTTGTCAAATCATCTAGGACGCCAAAAGAATGGTCTAAATTGGATGTTTTGCGTATACAGGATGAATCCGCGGCTTCAAATAAAAAATGTGATTAGAGATGGTTATATGCGGAAGGAAACTTATCCTATGGGGGTTGTGGACGCTGAGATCCCAAGCATATAGATGCACCAGATGCGATAAAAGATTTAAAAGCTGATATATCATGGGAGGATAACAGTTTACTTATGGGTTCAGGTGAGAAGTGCCCTTTGAATTAGCGGCTCCATTTTTTGGTTTCGTAGAATCACCTATAAGGGGTATTAAAATCCAGACAGACCATTTCGAAGACTGAGAATCCCTAAAAGGTCTGGATAGGATTTTGGGGAGTCTTATTCTGAATATTACATCTTTGATAGGAGATCCAAGATCAAAGACAAATGTATGTTAGAAGGGATATTATCGTGGCCGACGAAATTATACCCCGAAGAAAATCACTGTAAGAAGGGACTTTCCCTGGAAAGAAACACCCTATTAAAAAGATAGCCATAACAACGGGCCCTGATGAGCCAATAATAGAATCATCTGGGCTTCAAACACCAATGGTGCCTCTTCCACGCATTAAAAGGCTTCACAGAAAACCATGTCAAAAAAACTTGCCTAGAGACCAGATAGACAATATAAGAAGAGAAAAATTCGAATTAATTCGATATTCAATTCAAAAACCTACAAAGGAGCCAGAAGCCAAACTAAACAAGATACTATAAGACATAAAAAGCTATTCGAAGGTTATAGTGGGGCAATAACGTTAGGATCCTTCCATACTCTAAGACATTCCTAGCCTGATTTGATGAGAATATTGAGCCAAACCCACTAGGAGAACACCCGGAAAAGTTTTCCCCAGAGCATAAAACAAATAAAGGGTGTAAAATCCACACATAAACCCCGAACATTAAATCAGATAAAGCTTTTTGAACATCAAACCCTCAACTTCTTGACAGACCCTTTTCAATAAATTTTATTAATAGAAGGCAGATAAATTACATCATGTTTTCAAATCGTATCAAGAATTACATAGAAAATTTCACACAACTTAGAAAAAATTATAAGAATTGGCTTGGGGCCTTATTATTTAAGATTGGTTTATTAAATGGTTTCACGGGGGAATTTGAAGGGGGAATAGTGAAAATAGAAAAATAGTTTAATAAAATTTTATTATAAAGGTAGAAATCTTAAGTTCTATGCTGATTCAAGGAAGAAATGTCTTACTATTGTTGGTACATTAAAGGAAACATTTGTAGATGACATATATAGTAGAATGGACGTAAGTGGAAAAGTTGTGGTAGATATAGGAGCATACGTAGGAGATTCCTCTGTCTATTTCATTTTAAAGGGAGCCAAAAAAGTATATGCTTTCGAACCATATCCCTCATCATATAAATTATTATTAAAAGTCATCAAAGGCAATGGTTTAGAAGGGAAGATCGTACCATTTAATGAAGCTCTTGCCAAAAAACTAGGTGAAACAAAATTAAATGAAAAATATGAGAACCCACCTAGTTCCGATTTGAAATCCTCTGCAGAGGGCAAACCCATAAAATTAACGACTTTAAAAGAAATAGTGGAAAGATTCAATTTAAAAAACGCTTGTCTGAAAATGGATTGTGAAGGCTGCGAATACAGCATACTTAAAACGCCAAAAAAGACTCTGAAAGCTTTCCAGGAGATAATAATGGACTATCATTATGGTTACAAGAATCTCAAAGAAAAACTTGAAAAATCAGGCTTCAAAGTCAAAAACAGAGCCTAATCTTACTATCAATAAGGATGCTGAAAATTCTCACATGTTGGTAGGATACTTGTGGGGAAAATCTGAAAGTTAATTACTTTTCTGAATGACTTCCTCATTTAGCTCGAGGAAAAAACAGAAGCCAATCCCCTGGTAACTAATAATATGTGTTTCTCTACATTATCGTATCCTTAAAAGCTAGAAAGGGATTTTCTAGGAAAGTGAATCACCTCTTTTAAAGCTTCGCCATTTTTTAAGGCTCTTTCTTTCACTCTCGGGATTGTCTTTTTAAGATGTTCAACTATTCTCTCCCTGTTCTTCCATGCCTCCATCACCTTTTCGATTAATATTTCATGGTTTAGATCTTCCAGATCGATTATATAATCTTCAAGGCCGAGCATTTCACCGATTATTCCATGCATTTTATGACTGTATGCTATCCCGACAGTTGGGACAAACATTGAAGTAGAAGCTATGGTGGCATGCATCCTGGCACCTATAAAAAGATTGCAGTTGCCTATTATAAATTTTAATTCTTCAGTTCAATATTTTCTTGAAAATAGATATGATTTATCCCTTAAAAGGATTAGATCGGACCTTTCAAGGAAATAATCCAATAATCTCTTAACTATAGGGTTTTTATGGACCTAAACTTTCTGAAAGTAATACAAGAAACTTGTCCAATAAAAGGGCATATAAAAGATTCATCGATGTTATGATACTCGATCTAATATGCTCTCCTGAAGGTGATCACCATCACCATTTGGCATTTTCTATTCAATTATATGTTTTACACACTATACTGAGTAATTCACCACAAAAAGGCTCTTGGAGATAAAATCAATAGAGTGTTTTGACTTCGATTTTAGAGTGATCCTGGTGCTGAAAGATATACAGGGAATGTCCCATAAGCAAAAAATATTACTCTAATACCTAAAGATATTTAATACTTTAACATTGTCTTTAGAGCTATTTATTATGTGAAAAATACTACCTCTTTACGACTTAATTATTGAAATTGTTATACACGTTCTAAAAAAGGGATTTATGAGATTCTCAGCGATTCGCAGAGTTCTTTTACTAGTTCACCATTTTTCAACGCCTTTTTTTTAACTTTAGGGATTACATTCTTAAGGTGTGCCTTTATTTTCTCTCTATTTTCCCATGCATCTGAAATCTTAGATAATAATGTATGCTCATTAAGATCCGTGAATTCAATATAATAATCTTCAAGACCACAAAGTTTCATAAGTCCTGGAGTTTTTATACTGTATGATATTGCAACTGTTGGTATGCAATTCGATAATGCAGCTATATTAGCATGCATACGAGCTCCAATAAAAAGCTCACAATGCGATATTATATACTTGAGTTCTTCTGAGTTATAATCCCCTTTTAAATTGAAAATTCTCTTCTTATTTTTAACTTTCTTTAAAACATTTTTGTTTATAATCCTATCATCGTTCAAGCCGCTCCCTGTTACATGGGCTATCAATAAAACATTCACATCATAACTTTCTATAATGATGTCGATAATTTTTGCAATTACATTTACATATTCATTGTAATTTCCATCAGCCCATTCTGAAATTGCATTACTAAGTGAAAAGCCGATTATTTTCCCTCTACTTAAAAAATTATTTAATAAAGGATTATTAACTTCTTTTTTATCCAATAAAAATGCTGAATCTGCTGTGAAATAAATTGAAGGTTTTTCAACCCCAATTTTTTTAAGATAATTAAATGATATTTCATCTCTAGTTGTTATAACATGAGTCTTATTAAGGACCGTTCTCGCAATAAAACGCGTGATATTATTCTTAAAAGGACCTATTGATTCCGCATAAACGAAAACCGGCTTTTTAAGCAGAATAGCTATACTTAATCCACAAAATTCAGTTAGAAAATTAAAGATCCCATAATCTTCCGATAAAACATCACCACCAGTTGTAATCACAATATCTGAATCATAAAATGCCTTTAAACCTTCACTCCATGATAAAAGAGAATCAACTCTCCTAAATTTTGATACGATTCTCCATATTAAAACTGAAATTATGATAAAAAGCGTCTTTAAAGATAAAAATGAAGGAGTTATAAAACCTATCCTTTTGAATGGTTTCATTCTGGAATTGATATTTGGTATATATTTAGGTAAATTATATGGAACAAAAAATAAAGGGGATTTCAAAAGAAAATCCAATAACTTAACACGACTTACAATTAATGCCTCTGTTCCCCTATTATATTTATCAGTAGGTCCCGTGAAACATATTTTAATCATGCCAGCCCTCCCAAGATTAGTAGGCTTCAAAGGTGCTCGAAGACTCGACTAAGCATTGTCAACCACCTTTTCAAATCTTTTGATTAAAATTTGACTCTGTAAAAATCATATAATAATGGAGGATCATTAAGGTATTAATCACACGACTCAAAGGTGATCTGCTGTGATCCTCGAAGGGTAATATAGTGAGAACGAGTTAAT
>LDZQ01000393.1_pt1 | contig 21770 bp, 19 predicted proteins | sample 615361 | NCBI WGS metagenome assembly LDZQ01 (sample SAMN03408297, study PRJNA278302) | terrestrial metagenome | isolation source: oil reservoir sample I2 | place: USA: Alaska, North Slope, Ivishak formation | collected 2013 | reverse complement strand
CGTGAGCAACTCATGTGCTATCATAATTAGGGAATATGGATATTGTAATGACATTCTTTTTGGGGAGGTGTGGTTATGAGGAAGTTCCTTCTGGTGTTACTCGCGGCTTTGGCCTGTTTGGTATTCGCGACAGAGTACATGGTGGAAGACGAACTTGTGACACCGGATCCATCACCAAAGAGCGGTGGAACCTTGAGGCTCCTGCTGGCTTCGACTCCTGAATCTTACCTGCTGTACGGAACCCTCGACTCTTCGAGTTACAGTGTGATCATGGGGCCTATGTTCTCACCTCTCGTGGCAATGCACCCTGTGACCAACGAAATTGTACCTGCACTTGCAAAATCCTGGAGCACTTCACCGGATGGGAAAGAAGTTACATTCAAGCTCCGCGAGGCTTACTGGTCGGATGGGACCCCCATCACTGCAGACGACGTGGTGTTCACTTTCAAGTACTTCGTCATGAACCAGTACGCACGGGGCAACTCCATAGCCAGGTTCACGATACCGGACGAACACGGTGTCAACAAGATGATCGAATGGGTCAAGATCGACGACAAGACCGTCAAAGCGATCCTTCCATCACCTTACGGAGCCTTCTTCACAGTTCTCTCACACGTTTATATCTATCCGAAGCACAAGCTTGAACCTCTCATCGACAAGAACGATCTTGGCTCGGTCAACAAGGTTTGGCTGTCCAACACCGACCCAAAGGAAATCGTCGTCAACGGTCCATTCAAACCCGTTCAGCTGATAACGGATCAAAAGCTCGTGCTCGAGAGAAACCCGTATTTCTGGAAAGTGGATAGATTTGGAAACAGACTGCCTTATTTCGACAGGGTGGAGTATCTGATCATAAGGGACGCAGAGATGAGACTTGCAAAGTTCATGGCCGGCGAGATCGATTTCATGGCGATCTCATCGAAAGACTTTCCGATGCTGAAAGAACAAGAATTGACCGGAAAAACACCGTACGTCGTTTACGCAACCCAGCCGACTCAGGCAACACCGAGTCCGATACACATTTCCTTCAACTTCGATGTGGACGATCCGGAACTGCGTGATCTCTTCAGAAAACTCGAATTCAGAGAGGCCATGGAGTACGCACTCAACAGAGAGAGAATCATAGACGAAGTCTTCGCAGGCTTGGCGATTCCTGACGCAGGCTTGATACTCCCATCCAACAAGGCCTTCTACAATCCAAAGGTGGAAGAACTCTTGAGACCTTACGATCTGAAGAAGGCCAACGAACTGCTGGACAAAATCGGCCTGACGAAGAGAGACAAGGAAGGTTACAGGCTCTTCCCGAGTGGCAGGAGAGTCGAGTTCAATCTGCTCGTTCAGAACTCACCGAAGGAATACCAGGACGTCGCGCTCATATTTGCTGAAGATCTGAAAAGGATCGGGATAAAGGTCAACTTACAGATCCTCGATGCGTCCCTGGTCGGAGAGATGTTTGGAGCGGGCAACTTCCAGGCCGGCATAAGGGCGTTCGGCAACCAGCCAGACCTGCAACTCAGAAAAGCCATCTGGCAACCTGGAACGCAGCTCTACTACTGGCACTACTCGACCATGGACAAGACCAAGACGCCTCCGCAGCCGGTTTTCGAGGAAATGCTCGACTGGGAAAAGAGGATCTGGGAACTGTTCGAAAAGGCCCAGATAGAGATGGATCCTGCCAAGAGAAAGGCTTACTACGATGAAGTTCAGGAACTGTACCACACCTACTTGCCCGTCATCTTTGTGTGCAAAGGCATGAACATCTGGGGCTTCAACAAGACCTTAGGCAATGCGGGTGTGACAGAAGAGGGCGTGCCCATCTTCATCGTTTGGACCAGCTACAGGAAATGATCATCCTGGGCTCCCCGCTCGGGGGGCCCTTCTCAAAGGTGATTCAAGATGTGGACGTTCGTTGTGCGCAGGATTCTGATCATGATACCGATGATGTTCTTCGTGTCCGTCATCTGTTTCGTGATCACAGAGCTCCAACCGGGTGATTTCCTTTCGCAATATCTCGAAAATCCACGCATTTCTCCTGAGCAGATCGAATCTCTCAGAAGAGAGCTCGCTCTCGACAAACCGGCCTACCAAAGGTATTTCATGTGGATAAAGAACATCGTCACCAAGGGAGATTTCGGTTATTCCTTTTCCTACCAGAGGCCCGTCGTGGAACTGATCTGGGAAAGGCTTGGCTGGACCGTGGCGATCTCCGTACTGACGATAGGGTTTCAGTGGCTCTTCGCAACGCTCATGGGTATCTACTCAGCACTGCATCCATACACACCGGGCGATTACACGCTCACGGTTCTGGGATTCGTTGGCCTCTCGATCCCAGAATTCTTTCTCGCTCTGGTTCTCACGTACCTTGTTCTCAGACTGGGAGGCACCGCGGTGGGTGGCCTGTTCTCGCCACAGTTCATAGGCGCCCCGATGAGCTGGGGAAAGTTCGTTGATCTACTCAAGCATCTGTGGCTTCCCATCGTAGTGGTAGGTGTGAGTGGGCTTGCCGGCTTGATGAGGATCATGCGTGGAAACATGCTGGATGTGCTGGGTTCGCCTTTCGTCATTGCTTTGAGGGCACGAGGTCTGGACGAAAAAACCGTGAGAAGACACGTGATAAAGAACGCGATGAACCCCCTGGTCAGCATAGCTGGTATGGAACTTCCAAACGTGTTCAGCGGCACGATCATCGCCTCGATAGTGTTGAATCTGCCAACGATAGGACCATTTTTCTACAACGCGCTGTTGAACCACGATCAGTATCTGGTGATGACCTTTCTCCTGTTCATAGCTCTGATAACACAGATCGGGAATCTGCTCGCCGATATCGCTCTGGCCCTGCTTGATCCAAGGATAAGGATCAGTTGAGGTGAGAGTATGAACACGTGGCAGAGAGTTTTCTACCAGTTCAAAAGACACAAGCTCGGTTTGATCGGCTTTTGGACACTGGCGGTTCTGTACGTCCTGATAATCTTTGCCGACTTCATTTCACCATACAATTTCACCGAGACCCACAGTCGTTTCACATACGCGCCCCCAACGAAGATCAGGTTCTTTCACGAAGGAAAATTCAAAGGGCCTTTCATCTATGGGCTCAAGAGAACGAGAGATCCCGTCACGTTCAAAGTGAAGTACGAGGAAGACAAATCTAAGATTTACCCGATTAAGCTGTTCGTCAGGGGTGAAGAATACGAGTTCTGGGGGTTTTTCAAGACCAACGTACATCTGTTCGGTGTAGAGGCGGATTCAAACGAGATGATGCTGCTTCTCTTCGGAGCGGATAGGTTCGGCAGGGACCTGTTCTCCAGAGTCTTGCATGGTGGCAGGGTTTCTCTCACGGTGGGTCTGGTTGGCACGTTCATAAGCGTTCTCATTGGTTCGATCGTCGGGGCGATTTCGGGCTACTACGGGGGTTGGATCGACGTTCTGATCCAGAGGTTCATTGAGTTGCTCAGGTCCTTCCCGAGAATCCCTCTGTGGCTCGCCCTGTCCGTCATACTGCCCCCAAGCTGGCCCAGCACATGGGTGTACTTTGGAATCGTGGTCGTCCTGTCACTCATAGGCTGGATGGGTGTTGCGCGTGTCGTCAGAGGTATGGTCCTGAGCCTGAGAGAAAAAGAGTTCGTGCTCGCAGCGAAGGTGGCAGGAGTTTCGAATTTCAAGATAATCACCAGACACCTGATACCAAACATCATGAGCTATCTGGTGGTTGTCTCAACCCTATCGATACCAGGAATGATCCTGGGAGAGAGTGCGATAAGCTTTTTGGGGTTGGGCATAAAGGAACCCATGACGAGCTGGGGATTGCTTCTGAATCAGGCCCAGTCGCTTTCTGCACTTTCGACGAGCCCATGGTTGCTCATACCGGGATTTTTCATAATGGTCTCGGTTCTGGCTTTCAACTTCGTCGGCGATGCGCTGAGGGACGCACTCGATCCTTACAGGACGGTTGAGAAGGTATGAGGCTGCTTGAAGTGAAAGATTTGAAGGTTTATTTCAACACACTGGACGGTCTTGTGAAGGCTGTCGACGGAGTTTCTTTCACACTCGACGAGCAAGAGACACTCGCGATCGTGGGAGAATCCGGTTGTGGCAAGACGGTTACCGTACTGACGATCCTCGGGTTGATCAGGAAAGCGATCGTGAGTGGGAGTATCCTGTATCGCGGTATGGAATTGACGAAGCTTTCACAAAAAGAACTTGAAGAGATACGTGGCAGAAAGATCTCCATGATCTTTCAAGAGCCAATGTCATCGTTCGATCCACTCTACACTGTTGGAAAACAGATGATGGAAGTTGCCATGAAACATTTGAAGATAGATGAAGAACGTGCAAGAGAGCTGTGCATAGAGATGTTGAAGAAGGTGCAGATACCTCTGGCAGAACAACGGTTTAACGAATATCCCCACCAGATGAGCGGTGGAATGCTGCAGAGAATCATGATAGCAATCGCTCTGCTCACCAATCCGGACATCGTCATCGCGGACGAGCCCACCACGGCGCTGGACGTCACCATACAGGCACAGGTACTCAATCTGTTCAAACAACTGCAGAAACAGTACAGAACCTCTGTGATCTTCATCACACATGATCTTGGTGTCGTGGCGGAAGTCGCCGACAGGGTCCATGTGATGTACGCTGGAAAGATCGTGGAAAGGGCGGATGTCGTGAAACTCTTTGAGCATCCCCTGCATCCTTACACGAAGGGATTGCTCGAATCCAGGCTCAAAAAGGAGTACAAAAACAAGAAGCTTCCGTTCATTGAAGGCGTGGTTCCCCCACCCACCAGCTGGCCCAGCGGCTGCAGGTTCCATCCCAGATGTCCCAAAGCCATGGAGATCTGCAGCAAAAAAGAGCCCATGGAGGTTCAGCTGGACGGTTCTTCCGTTGCGTGCTGGCTGTACAACGAAGGTGATGTTCGATGATAGTCTCGCTTCGTAAGGTCAAAAAATATTTCCCCGTCAGGGCGGGAGTATTTTTACAGGTTGTCGGTTGGGTCAGGGCGCTCGAAGAGCTGGATCTGGACATAGACGAGAACGAGACGGTGGGCGTTGTTGGAGAATCTGGTTGTGGAAAAACGACGCTTGGCAGAATCGTTGCGAGGATTCTTCAGCCGACTTCTGGCAGGATCGAATTTCAAGGCGTAGATGTGACGAAAAAGGTTTCCAGAGATATCGAAAGACTCTTTCGAAGAACCGTTCAAATGGTCTTTCAAGATCCGTTCAACTCGCTCGATCCGAGGATGACGATCGTGGACGTGGTGAAGGAACCACTCGAGGCGCACAGAATCTTCACATCGAAGAAAGAGATGGAAGACTACGTTACGAACCTTCTGGTGAGAGTCGGATTGCACAGAGAGCACCTGTCACGTTATCCACACGAGTTTTCAGGTGGGCAGAGGCAGAGAATAGCCATAGCAAGAGCTATAGCCCTGAAACCAAAGCTGATCGTCTGCGATGAGCCGACATCCGCCTTAGACGTTTCTGTACAGAGCCAGATAGTGAACCTGCTTCAAGAATTGCGAGAGGAATACAAAATGTCGTATCTTTTCATATCCCACAATCTCGACCTGGTTTACCACATGAGCGACAGACTGATCGTGATGTACCTGGGCAACATGGTGGAAGAAGGCAAGGCAATGGAGGTGTTTGAAAATCCACAGCATCCTTACACGAGGGCGCTCATGTCGGCCGTTCCAAGCTGGGATCCTAAGCAAAGGAAGCTGTCGCAGGTGAGACTACGCGGAGAGCCGCCAAGTCCGGTGAATCCGCCTCCTGGGTGTGTTTTCTCAACCAGGTGTCCTTACAGGTTCGGCAGGTGCGAAAAGGAAAAACCGCAGCTGCGGGGTGAACAAAAACATAAAGTCGCCTGCTTCTTGCACGAGGGGTGATAAGATTGAGCGAAAAACTTTTCAGGTGTGTGGACAGGATTGTTGAAGAAGGGTTGAACAGGATCTACCCGGGTGCGACGTTGCTGATCGGATGGCCAGACGAAATCGTCTACGAGAAAGCCTATGGAACTCTCGATTTTGAGAGAAAGACCAACATAGACACTGTGTACGATCTTGCGAGCGTGACAAAGGTCGTTGCAACGACCACGGCAGTGATGAAACTGTTCAGTGAAGGTTATCTGCATCTACACGACACGGTCGGGAGATTCTTGAAAGTTGAAAAACCCAAAGCCGACATCACCATCTTACAGCTTCTGTCGCACACCTCGGGTATGCAACCCTACTCAGAACTGTGGAAGTGTTTCAAGGAAAGAGAGTTGCTCGAAGAGATATTGAAGATACAGCCTGTGGAAGAACCAGGCAGAAAGATCGTTTATTCGTGTCTCAACTTCATCACACTCATGGCAATCGTCGAGAGGATAACCAGTCAGCGCTTCGACCAGTTCATCTACACGATCTTCGAGCCACTGGGAATGAAGAACACGAAGTTCTCACCGGGTTATGCGGAAAACATAGCGCCCACGTCCGAGAGGGATGGAAAAAGGCTTGTAGGACTTGCGGATGACGAGCTCGCTTACTATCTCGGTGGTGTGAGCGGGAATGCAGGCCTGTTCTCGAACGTCAGAGATCTGTTCACGTTCATGAGCTCACTTTTGAAGGGCAAAATAGTGCCGAAGCCAGTGGTGAAACTGTTCACTCAAACAATTGTCGGGGCGAGCAATGGGAAGAGACACCTTGGCTGGATGTGCCCGGCGGGCGGCACGAGCAGTGGAGACATGCTGACAGAGAAAGCCTTCGGTCACAGTGGTTTCACAGGTACAACGATCTGGTGCCGCCAGGACGGTCTCTTCGTCATCTTTTTGACGAACAAAGGTTTCATAAAGAGACACGAAGAAGAGATCATGAGAGTCAGGGCCCTGTTGCACAACACGGTGTTTTCAAACATCGACGAGAGAAAAGAACTGTTTGATTGAAAATGATTTCTCTCGCAAGTGACCTTTTCCCACTATTGAAGTAGTGGGCTTTCCCCTTCAACATTAACATCCCTATCGCAGTTCCAACCACATTCACACTTAATAACTCTATCTGCAAGGAATCGGCTTTGCTCACAATTTACTTTCCCTTCTGTTCTTCTGTTGTACACTACCATCATTAGAAAAACCGCAATATATCTAACGAAAAAGCAGCCTTTCATCCCACCCTTGAAAGAGTACACTTTCCCGGCGGGCTGTCGTAAAAGATCGAGTTTGCAGACATTCACTTTTTCGGATGACGAACAAATGAGGACATTTTGAGGCGCTTCCAGACATTTGGACCTCTTTGCTGTTCTTAGATCTGATTTATCAATGATTTGAAGTCTGTCATATCGACTTGACATAAGGCCGGTAGATCGTTTATACTCCTTTTAGATAATGTTTCTTCACCAATGGTATGGAGGAGAATTGGAGAAGGCCATACCCTTGTTTGGGGTATGGCCAATTTTTTGAAGGGGGTGTATCTCCATGAAGAAGGGTGTTTTCTGGGTTCTGCTCTCGCTCGCACTGATTTTCATCGGCTCTCTCATCGCACACTTGGTTCAGACAGACTTTGGACGGGTTCAAGTTAAAGATGTGCGCTTCGTCAGCAGTGATGGCAAGATTTTGAGCGCTTTGCTGTTCATTCCGAAAGGTGTCTCTTCTGAGAAACCCGCACCGGCCGTTCTGACCATGCACGGATACATCAACTCTCGAGAAACGCAGAGTGGTTTCAACATCGAGTTTGCCAGGCGTGGTTACGTGGTCTTCGCCATGGACATGGCTGGGCACGGTTACTCCGAGCAGATCAAGGGTGGCCTTGCCAACCCAGCACGTGGTGCAGCCGATGGATTACTGTACCTAGCCAGTCTTCCATTCGTTGACAAAGATAACATAGCCGTTGAAGGGCACTCGATGGGTGGCTGGTCCACGCTGAGTGCTGCGGGAAGATACCCGAATCTTGTTCGAACCGTGATATTAGTCGGGTCTTCTTCGGAGACGTACGGAGCACCAAAGGTGACGGCCGAAACGCCGTTCAACTTCGCTGTCATATTCAGCAAGTATGACGAGTTCAGTCGATTGATGTGGGGTGTCGAAAAGGCTTCGGACATCGTTAAGACGCAGAAGCTGAAAGTCGCCTTTGGCACAACTGAAGACGTCGTTCCCGGAAAACTTTATGGCTCCTTTGAAAACAAGTCTGCAAGAAAACTCTACATACCGAACTGCACTCATCCTGGAGACCACTTGTCGACCGAAGCTATCGGTTATGCCATCGAGTTCTTGCAGGATTCCATCAAGCCACCAAAATATATTGATCCAAAAAACCAGATCTGGCCATGGAAAGAGTTTGGAACTCTTCTTGCTTTGGTGGGTGGCATCATGTTCTTACTGAGTTATGGTCACTGTTTGCTTCAAACTGCATACTTCTCTTCTTTGAGAAACAAACCGGTTGGTTTCCAGGTGAAGAACAAGGTTTTGAACTTAATCACCTGGCTCGTAGGCTTCTTCCTTGTCACGTCGATTCCGGCGTTCACGTTCTTCAGATTCCAGCAACCTGGCGGAAAGACTCCGACTCCGACCGCGTTCTGGCCGCAGAGTCTCACAATTGGCTTCGCGCGGTGGGCGACGTTCAACGCCATGATCGCGATCGGCCTGTTCATTGTTTGGCACTTTGTGTACCACCGCAGGGTTGGTGGGAATTTGGTCAGCTACGGTTTGGCAACGAATCCTGATAAACCGCATTTCCGTCTTGGACAGTTGTGGAAAGCCTTCGCATTGAGCGTTTGCACAGTGTTCGCAACGCATATTGTCCTGTCCATAGTTCAGTGGGCATTCAAAGTGGACTTCCGCTGGTGGGTTATAGCACTCAAGCCGATGGACTTCGCAAGGTTCTGGATATTCGTCAAGTTCCTACCACCGTTTGCCCTGTTCGCTTTCGTGAACGCGCTCGTTCTGAACGGACAACTGAAGGCGAGAGAGTTCAAAGGCGAAGCAAGCTCCACAGCCATTTGGATGATCTGCTCGGCGCTGGCCAACTGTCTCGGTATTCTTATCCTGGTACTGCTCCAGGTGGGTAAATTGCTCAGCACAGAGACCCTCTTTTTCCCGACACAACCTTTGCTTGGAATCGTCGCGTACCAGTTTGTTTTCCTGACCGCCGTTGTGGGAGCAATATCGGCGTTCTTCTACAGAAGAACTGGAAGTATCTACGTTGGCGCCTTCGTGAACGCCCTCTTCGTGACCTGGTACATCGTGGCAGGTCAAGCCATACAGTTCGCAGGATAGAGAGTTTCATTGAAAAGCCGGCGCGCACGCGCCGGTTTCATTTTCTACATCTTTTCAGTTTGAGCCACTGGTTCAAAGACGGGTTTGGACAACTCCGGAGCATCGTACAGAGGTTTGAATTTCAACAGTCTCATCATCGCCTCCACCAAAAGGCAAGCTGGCAGCATCGCGATCAAGAGGCTCAGCTGATTGAACATTTCACAGATCAAGAGCGCACTCGAGATTGGTATCCTCAGCACAGCCGTGAGTGTACAACCCATACCACAGGCGACGAGAACTGGTAGATCTTGACCAGAATCGAAGAATGAACCTGTGAACATCCCAAGCATCGACCCAATCGCGAGCGATGGAACAAACAAACCACCGGGAAGTTTCGCAGCGAAACAAATTGCAGTGAAGAGCGGTTTGATGAACAACAGCAAAATCGTTTTGGATTGAGGAAGCGTGCTCGACAAAACGGTTTTGATCAGCAAGGCACCACTACCAAGCACCTCTGGAGAAAGGATTGCGAGCAGCAGTGTACAAGAGATAGGCAGGAAAATCTCGGCTTTCGAGTTTTTCCAACGGGTCAGGGCAACACAGATTGAAGTTAGAAGAGCTCCCAACATGGTTGAGAGAACAGCTAAGACGAAAACGGCCTTCACGTCGGAAGGAATCACCACGGAAGACAAATGGTGATCCGTCTCCTCTCTGAAGATCAACCCGCTCAGATTAGACAAAACCAAAGTGAAAAACAACAGAAAAACTGTTTGGTTCAACCTTGGTCTGTAGCGCAAACCTTCTACCACGAAGATAACGCCTGCTAAGGGCGCATCGAACGCCGAAGCCATTGCTGAACAAGCGCCAATAGAGATGAAGAACTTCCGCCTCTCGCGCTCCTCTTGGGACCTTTTTGCAACAAAATGCCCCACCGTCGAGCCGAGTTGAATAGTGGGACCTTCCGTGCCCAAAGAGTAACCACAGAACGTGGACAAAATACCGGCGGAAAACTTGACCAGAAGCACCTTCAACGGATCGTAATCCAGTTGTCCCGAGAGAACCTTTCTCACCTGCGGAACACCACTTCCGCTCGCGCAGGGTTGTTTCTTCAACATCCCGATGATCAAGAAAGTCACGAATAAAATTGAAGCAAACCAGCACAACAGCAATTTGCCAGAGAACACGGAGAACAGGAATTCCCCGATTTTGTCTGTGATGAATTTGTACGAACGACCAATGAACGAGGCGAGCAGATCAACAACGATGCTCAATCCCAGGTTCCTCACAAGATCAACCTTGCTTGTCGATCTTCTCCACAACGATTCTACACAATCTCTCTTCTTCTTCCATCACGTTCAGGCAAGGTACATCGAGTTCGCGTTCGATCCTCCTCGCCAGCTCGCTCAAATCGATTCTTGCCAGTGCGTAACCTTCCATTCTTCTCTCCGGATAACACGGATTTACTGTTACACAGAGAAGCTCTGGCTTTCTCATCACGGCAACGTCCAGATCGTTCAAAAGCTGTTCAAGCCTGACGAAGTCTTCCGTGAGTAAAAGATGCATGGGAGATTCCACCAAGATGCGCTCACCACGCAAGGAAGAAAGCTTTTCAAGGCTCACGAGTCCTTCGACTAACTTCCTGTCCTTCCCACCAATCGGTAGCCTCAACATCTTCACGATGATTCTCGTTTCTGTGAGCAGAAAGTCGAGGTTCGTGGACCTCGACGCTCCAACTGCAAGTACCACGAAATCTGAATGCTGGAAAGGCACGATCCTGTTTATCGCACCGTCGATCAGGAAAACTTCGACCATGTCTTTTTCCAGAGTCTGTTTGACCGTTAGCAAGTCCTCACTGCTGTGTGGGCCAATCAAGATCACTGTACCAGCTTGTCTGACTCTGTACAGACAGATCGATCCCAAAGCGGTTCTGATGTCGAATCTTCTGAGCAAATGCAACCTCGCGGTCGAATGCTTCGCGGCTTCTTCGCTCGTTACTGCGAAGCTCCCTTCCTCTATCAGAACTTTGGGCTTCGGAAGGCCCGTGATGTGGTCGAGGTCCTCTCCATCGAAGCCTATGCTTGTGATGGCTATCGATTTTCCACTCAAACATTTCAGCAGTGCGTTGAGGGTGGTTGTCTTACCTGTGTTCTTTGCCGTTCCCAAGACGCCAAGGCTCAGCACTTTCTCACCGTACCTCTCCCAGCCCTGCCAGGATTCGCACCCTCTTCACGTGTTCCAAACAGACCTTCGTACAGTGCGGCGACAAAGTCCTGTCTTTCTGCCACTTTCTTTAGAGTCTCGTAAATACCATTCACGATGTTTTCTGCGTACTCCTCCGCCTTCTTCGTAGGCTCTATCCTCGCACGGCCGAAGAACCTGAAGGCCTCAGCTACGGCCCTCAGTGTGTCGATGCGTGCACTCACAGTGATTGCGCCACGCGCGTAGGCTTCATCGGTTGAAGCAATCGTTATAGCATCGAGTCCAAGCGAGCTTGCAAGTGCGGCATGCAACGCCGTCGTCATGGCTGATTGAACCCTGTCTTCCGTATGGGTCATGAACCCTATGGGCTCACCGGGCCAAATTGGTGCATCCATAATGCGTCTCAACGCCAACACTTTAGCAACGTTGTAGTCGACGTAGTTATCTTTCATGTAGTCGTTGATCATGACGTCAGGCGAGTAGCAGAACAAAGGTTTCAGGATGGGCCTCGCGCCGAGCTTCACTCCGAGATGCGCCACGACGAGCATGCCTGCGAACGCTTTGTGCGCAGGCACACCACCGAGTTCCTCGTTTGTTGGTATGTCGTAGGGAAGTTTGTACCTTGCTGAAAGCTGCAGCGCATACACACCATCCACAGTGAGCCTTTCCGGATCCGTGCCACCGTTCAGTGAGCCGTAGACCATGTTTATCTTCGTCAAGTCCGCACCGGCGCGCGCTGCGAGCAGTACGGTCTCAGGTGTGTTCAAACCCCTGTGCGCCCTTACGCACCACAGCGTTGAACTGTTGAGAGCGGATTTGATCAGTTTGAGGTTCTCAAGTGTTATTATCGATCCATCCTCTTCGTGTGCCAGCAATCCCTCGAGCAATCCTTCACACCTTGCACCCCAGGATGGATCGAAGTGCAACACTCCATCAGCACCCCATGCCTCACTCACTTTTATGTGCATCGCGTCCATGAAGGGACAGCCTGTTCCGTACTGGACGAAGACGAGGGGCTTATCGAGGCTGTGGCGCAGGATCCTTTCGTTGAAGTCAATCCGATTCACGAGCCGTTCGAACTTCTCTTTCTCTTCCTTCGTTATGAGCCTCACTTTTTTCGGAAGAACGTTCTTTCTGAAGTACGAAACTACGACCTCATCACACAGTTTCAAATATTCCTCAAGCAAATCTTCACCTTCGAGCATTTTTTCCTTGATCTTCGTTCTTTCAATTGCAAGACTCGTTCTGTCCTTCGCCCAGGCGAGGATCTGATCTGAGATCTCGTCGAGCAACTCTCTGAAAGCGCTGTCACGAACTTCGTACGTATAGCCCTGCGTTATGTCCTTCTTGGTTTTCTTGACCGTGATTTCTTCCCTCTCGAATCTGCCTCCTTCGACGTACGCGATCACTTCTTCCCAGCTTGTTCTCTCACCAAATCCAGCATCGTATCCAAGTTCCGCAGCAAGTTCCTTTGTGATCGCCTTGCCACCGACAACTACCTTGCATTTTTTCCTGAGCCCTGCAGCGTCCAGCATATCTATGAACCTGGCGAGCAATTCAGCCGCACCGTAGCCGACGGTCCTGCTGACCATGATGAAGTCAGGCATCTCTTTCTGGCAGATCTCGATAACCTCTTCCATTTTCGTGTCCGGTGGTAACAGTATGGTCTGATGCCCTCTTTTCAGCAGTTCCCTGTTCAACATCTTGAGTGCGACATCGTGAACGGGATCGAGTGGAAACAGGACGAACTTCATCTTGCATCGCCTCCAAAAATCCAGGCGTACCTGTCACCGGGCCTGAACACGTAGGCACGTAGACGGATCCGAGCGGCAAAGCCGTTGTGTTCGACGAACACCACATCGACATCATTGAAGCCGAGTGACTTCAAGTACTGCACGGCTGTGTTCTTCGCATCTTCTTCATCTTTGCAGAGCAAGGTTGTTTCGATATCGATGGCATCCACAATTTTTTCTATCATCAAACCCACCTCACTTTCGAGCAGGTTCATTCTCTCCACGCATCGGGGAGGATATAACCTTCAGCCACAATACGTGCATCACCCTGCAAATAGACGTTTCTGAATTCATTCTCATGTCTTTCAAAACCAACCTTCAGCTCTCCACCCCTCATTTTCACACTCACGGGTGGTTCCACAGCTTGGATCAGGAACGAGACGATGCTCGAAGCGATCGAACCTGTTCCGCAGGCCAGCGTCTCGTTCTCCACACCACGTTCGTACGTTCTAACGATTATACGGGACGAGCCAGCTACTTCGACGAAGTTCACATTAGTTCCTTTTGGAAAAACGTCCAGAGCGTACCTGATCTTCCTTCCCCAGTTCAGCAAGAGATCGGCCCGCATCGATTCGACATCTTGTCTGAATATCACCACGTGAGGAACACCCACCGTGCCGAAATGGTACTCTACGGATCCGAAACCGAAATCATGTCTCTGGAAGAGCTTGAATTCATCCACCTTTAGATCTGGAAACATGATCCGAACCTCTTCCCCCACGACCACTGCTTCGTGTATGCCTGCGATCGTTTCGAACCGCATGTGTTGACCCGCAACATTCAGATAGTTTGCAAATCTTGCGATACATCGAGCCCCGTTGCCGCACATTTCTCCCTCGGAACCATCACTGTTGAAGTATCTCATCCTGAAATCTGCCAGATTCGAGCGTTCAAGCAACATGAGTCCGTCGGCACCCACAGATTTACCCCGGCGGCAGACCATCCTGACAAAGTGGTTTATGTCGAAATCTTTGAGCACGTTCTCTCTGTTGTCGATCACGATGAAATCGTTTCCCGCTCCGTTCATCTTGACAAATTTGATCTTCACAGTTGAAAACCTCCCAATGGAAAGGGGCGCCCAAGGCGCCCCTTTTTCACATGAGGAACATCGCGACTATCGTTGCGGCAACGTAGCCCAGAATGACTGGCAGGAAGTTTCTCCTTGCAATTTCTTCAGGCTTTGTCTTACAGACAGCTGCGACAGCTATCAAAGCCCAGGGAACGATCGTTCCACCACCACAGTTCACCGCGGTGAGCTGACCGAGTGCTGCCAAAACGGATGTCTTGACCTTAGCGATGGGTGCAAGACCACCTGCGAGTGTCCCCACGAGCGGCAAACCGGAGAAGCCAGAACCGTCCAACCCTGTGACCGCTCCTATGACTGCCTGCATGGGTGCAACGGCGAACTTGTTCAGAGGCACTTTGTCGGCCAGGGCGTTCGCCAGATCGAACAGCAAGGGTCTTCCAGCGTCACCGAAAATTTGTTTTGCTGCCCCGCCACCCATGTAGAACATCGCTGCGATGATGAAGACGGGAGCGAAAATCTTCGCGCCAAACATGAAACCGTCCCTGAGAAAATCAACACCGACTTCAAGACCTTCAGTCTTGTACTGCAACAAAGTGAAGACGAACAACAAAGCACCGGCTGTTCCACCAAGCAACGCTGTGGCATCGCCGCCGCGCAACTTCAGCGCGAGCATCAGAACTATATCGATCAAAAAGGCGAGGCTGACCACAACGGCTTCCACTTTGGCGAAGGTGCTGAACTCCTCGCTCTTGGCCTTCATGACGCTCTCACCGAACAGCTCGATGTCCTTTCGAGGATCGTAGTTCTTGTTTGCCTTCATCGTCCAAAAGTAGGCAAGCGGTATCGTCACCACGGCATAGGCGATAATGAGGGGCACCATTGCACTCATTACTTCTCCCACACCTATCCCCGCAGCCTTTGCCGTGAGCGTTGGCGCACCCTGAATGACGAAGTCTGTTGTGAGAGCTATACCGTAAGCAAACATAGCGATCGCAACGCCGGCACCGACCGGAGAAAGGCCTGCGCTGACGGCAACGGGAACGAGCAAACTACCGATCAAAGCAACTGCAGGCGTGGGCCAGACGAACAACGCCAGGATTGCCGTGATGATTCCAACGAACCAGAACGCAGACCTGGGACCCTTGATGGGTTTACCCAATGTCCTTATCAGCACGGCCGCAGCTCCGCTCTTCTCCATTTGCCTCGAGAGTGCCACCATGAGTGATATCACTGCCACGATGCCGAACAGTTCTATACCGGCGACGACGATGGCGTTGAACACGGACTGAATGGCTCCAATAAAAGATTTCGTCACAGCCCAACCGATGAACAGTGAGCCGAGCAAACAGATAAGGGGGGTGTCCTTTCTGAGGAACATTGCCACGATGACTGCAACCATGAACACGAGGTACAACCAGTGGGCCAATGTCAACTCCACCACGACCAAAGCACCTCCTCACACCAGTTTGGTGTTGAAGATGTCCTTCAAATTGGCATCGTGTACCCTTTTCCTGATCTCTTCAACGTTCGTTGTGTACAAATTCTTCTGAACCATGCGTCTGAAGTAGATCGAGCCTGAGAATGTGTACTTGTACTGGCGGCCCTCTTCCTTCTTCATTTCTTCGATCACGTGATTCACAAAATCTCCAACAGCTAGTTCATCTGGATATCTGAGCAGTTTCTCACCTATCGCCTTTCTTACAGCGTTGTGCCCCGCCAAACTGCCCGTGACGATCGCTTCGGTGTGTCCCACCATGGCACCAGCCTTTTCACCTGCACAGAAAAGATTGTCCACTGGGCCGATCGCCTGAAGCTCGGGCGTGCAGTTTGCAAAACCAAAATATCTCATCGAATTACCTTTACCGCCAGCGATGGGATCTTCATAGCGAGCCCTCTCCATCCCTGGAATCTTTCTGAGTTGCTCGAGTGGGAAGAATGGTGTCATCAGTTTCGCCGGTCCAGTGTCCAGCAAGACCAAATTTTCGATGAACTCCGGTAATGCGTACTGCTGACATGCCTTCATGCTCAGCAGCTTCTCTTCCTCCCTCACGCCCTCCGGCACCGGGACGAGTGCACAGCCTTTCTCTTCAAGTTCCCTCACTATGCTCGAGTCGATCGAGTCTTTGCAGAGTTTGCAAGAACCACTCATGGCACCCAGGCTACCATCCGGTTTCTTTCCGATCCACTCTTCAACACCGACCCTCGTCGTAAGGCTCACCCTGGGTCCGAAACTGTGACATCTCAGAATACACATCGCACAACCGTTGCCGTACTTCGTACAGTTTGCTGGTACGGCCGATGTACCGGTAGCGTCGACGAACACATCCCCATGAACAGGCTCACGTTTTTCAATCACAACACACACGATTTTGTTCTTTTCCCTGGCGACATCTATAACGCGTGAGTTGGTCAGAATCTGAACACCGAGACCCATGAGATACTCTCGAACGGCGGGTTCGATCTTATAAACGCTGTACAGGCTCGCATGCTTGTGTCCGGGAAACTCCACGTTCGTGTGGATGGCACACCTGTCCATCACGGCGAATATGTCCGCACCCATCTCCAGCATTTCTTCTGCCGCCGTGAAACGACCGTTGTTTCTGAATATGCCACCGACAAGGCCGGTTCCGAGCAACATATCCGCTCTCTCGATCAAAAAGACCTCGGCTCCAGCTTTACGTGCGGCCGCGGCGGCCGCACAACCAGCCCAACCTCCTCCGACGACGACCACCCTTGGCACCTTTGCCATGGTATCACCCCGTCACAAAATGTTCGAATATTTGGCTACGATCTCGATCAACTTCACAAGCCCTCTGACAGCCAGCCTTGCTTTGTCTTCGATGATGTCACCGTTTTCGTCCGTTGTTCCAAGACCGAGCGAGATGAATATGTTTGCATCGTACGCGATCGTCTGGATGATGCCCATGGCGTCCGTACCGATCTGGAGTATGTTTGTACCTGCGTACATGTCTTCGATCGAAAAGATCGGGAAGGGCACACCTTTTTCCCAGCAATCGTCATAGTTGACCTCGACGGCACCCGAGTTGTAGCTTTTAGAGATCTTGAAGATGTGTCTGATGCGCGAATCGAGATTGGAGAACTCCTCGACGGTGATCTCATAAAGCCTGTCGACGTTCCTCTTGAATTTGTCTGCTTTCTCTTTCAGTGCCTTCAACGCCGCGATCGCGCCAGCGAGAGCTTCTTTTCCTGGATCGAAGGTCACATAGGCTGCCTTGCCGTAGCTCGACCAAGTTCCATGCCTGTCGCCGTGTGTGCCCATCGCCCTTCTTATGGGAACCATGACGTCCTCTCTTCCGATGATCAAACCGCAGGTTGGTGCGCCCGCGGCCTTGTCCATGCTGTAGGTCATGACCCACGCACCGATCTGTCTCGGATCCGTCCCGATGAAGGGCACGCCCCAGGCGTTGTCGACGATGTACGGCACGTTGAATTCCTGAGCAAGTTCACCCAGCTTTTTCTGTAGTATCGGTGCGCCGTCTTTATCCTTCTCACCGTAACCATAGCCGAGCGTGTCGTATCCGAGAGAAGAGAAACCGGCCAGCATTTCAATATTCTGTTCCGCCACCTGTCTTACTCTCTTCACCGTCTCTTCAGCCTTCACTCCGCTCAAAAGGATCGTCGGATGGTACTTTATTCCGTGCACCGTGTAGCGTGCCCCAACCATGGGAACGATGACGACATCAACATTTTCAAGCCTTTTTCCATAGAATCCCAGCTCTCCAGCGGTGCAACCTCTATCCGCAAAGATGTCTTTGTACTGAGGTGGGAAGGGTCTGCCGTAAGCACCGTGATGATGCAGATGTCTCTCGTAGGGTACAATGTATCTGGTTCTGTATTTGTCGCCCCTACCGGTGAACGGCGGTGAGACCAGCACGTCGAAACTCAGCCAGAGAGCTGCCTCGCACGTGCTCACGAGCAAAGCATCGTACTCATCACCGTAGTAATCCTTCACTATGTCCCTGATCTCGTCCGCGAAGACTTTGTTGGGAATGACCTCTCGGGCCACCGCACTGATCGCTTCGTCCACCTCTTTAGTGACGAGTCCATGGCAACCGGATATGGCACCAGTGAGGCCGAACTTACCTTTCCACTGCTTGGGGATACCGATTTCATCTGCAGCCTTTCTCGCATCTTCCAGAATTTTGGGCAGAGACTGTTTCAGATGTCTGTACAGATGATATCTGTACTTGAACATACTCATACCTCCTTTTCAAAAATGATCATCTCCCCAATTTCTAAGCCCAGTTCTTCACCGCTGACCAACTGGTCGGAGTAAATCACGATGTTCTGATGGTTCGGCATGTGAGTCTCATCGAAACCCACAAGTTTCCCGAGCTGCCTGCCGTCGCTCACTTTGACGACGTCGTTCGAAACGATGACTCCAGCCTGAACGATCTCTACAAAGGCAACGTAGGCCACACGGTTCACCGTTTTTCCCGGGGCCGCTTCTTCTTCGTCGGTCATCAAAATTTCGTGGATCTCTCCAATTTTCAGAGCCCTTGAACGAGGCTCTATCAAGCTAAGATTTCTGTTGTCCAATCTGCCCCTTAGGACCGCCACCACCTTGCCGATCACGGGCTGTTTCTTCGCGTAAGGATCAAACTTCAGCATACCGGCGGAGTACGGTTCTTTCATGATTTTGCCTCCTTGACCGCGATGACCTCGATCTCCACCTGAGCGTTCTTCGGCAACGCCGAAACCTCCACAAAAGACCTGGCGGGCTTGTGGGTGCTGAAGTATTCCGAGTAGACTTCGTTGATCAAGGTGAAGTTGGAAATATCGTTCGTGAAGACTGTGACCTTGACAACGTTGCTCAGATCACAACCTGACGCGGCGAGGATCGCTTTGATGTTTTCGAACACTCTCCTGGTCTGGTTCTTGATGTCTCCATCCACGAGCTGACCCGTCTGAGGATCGAGCGGTATCTGGCCAGAAACGAACACGAAACCATTCGCTTCTACCGCTTGAGAGTACGGCCCTATGGCCTTGGGAGCCGCATCGGTCTGAACCGTTTTCACCATCGACACCTCCTCAAATCATTATTGAGTCGCCCTTCTTCCTCGCCTCTCTCAGATAGGCGTAAACTGTGAACTTCGAATTTCCGAGCTCCCGGGCGAGCATTTCTACTGCGTTCTTCAAAAGAAAGAAACCTTTCTCGTCAAGTTTCTTGATCACTGCCAGCTTCTCTTCCTTGCTCGCAAACCTGAGAGGTTTTCCCGTCAAACTCTTGATCTCCTGCATCGCTTCGAGGAGCAACTCCTCGACTTTGCTCACGAACTTTTCCTCCTTGGTTCCCGCCAGTTCCTCGAGGTTTTGGAACTTCAGATACTGTTCGACAAACTCTTTTACCGCGAACGCTTTGGTCGTGTCGTAGTTGATGCAGAGAAAACCTATAACCTCACCTGTCTCGTTCCGTATGAACACCGTGGTGGATCGAAGTTTTCTCCCATCGTTCGTCCTCGTCATGTAGTTCGCAACGTAGTCGACGTTCTTGAACCTGGGTGATCTCAACAGATAAAGGCCAAAGTCCGTGAGCGGGGAGCCGACAGTCCTGCCGGTCACGTGGCCGTTCTCTATGGCAACAACGGAACGTTCTGGATCGGAAACATCGTGCAGGACGACTTCGCAGTCCGGCCCCAAAGTTTCAGCGAGCGCCTTGACCATCGGAACGAAAGCCTTGAGAATCGGATGCAATTTCTTCACTGGACATCCCTCCTGTATTGTACAACATATCGATATGTTATACAACTTTTTGTTGTAGGAGATACAACAAATTATTTGAAGTCTCAGCAAGATCCTTTATGATATTTAAACACAACCGCCAGCTTCTGCGAAAAACCACCCAAAACCGCCGAAAACAGTGCTTTTTGACCCACTCCTGAGTTCACGTGAAGTTCGTGAGCTGATCCTGTCCACACCGGATTTCGAAGCTTTGAAGCGAAACCTCTGAATGTTAAGTGTTCCACAAACTTTCCAGTCGTTTTGCTTCCCTGTACTCGTCTGGGAACGAGAAAACCTATAATTCTTTTAGGAGGTGCTAAGGTGCGGGCTGAACTCTACAGGTTCAAGTACGAATCTCTCTGCAAAGCCGTCAAGCCCATACTTGAGAAAAAAGGCTTTGAAGTGTACATTGCCGAGGATGAAAAACAGGTGCTTGAGTTGGTGGAGAAACTCGTTCCAGCCAGTTCGGTTGTAAGCTCAGGCGGCTCTCTGACACTTACAGAAACAGGTGTGCTGGATCTTCTAAGATCTGGCAAGTACGTCTTTTTGGACAGGTACAGAGCGTCCGACAGACGAGCAGTAGAACTCGAAGCTTTCAAAGCAGATTTTTATCTGTGCAGCGCCAACGCTATCACGATGAACGGTGAGATTGTATTCATGGATGGCTGGGGTAACAGAGTCGCAGCGGTGACCTGCGGTCCGAAGAACGTGATACTGATCGTTAGCGCGAACAAGATCGTCGATGATTTGAACGCTGCAAGAGAAAGGATCAGATACATCGCACCCATGAACGCGAAGAGATTATCTCTGTCAACACCGTGCGTGGCGAGTGGCATATGCCAGGACTGTGACTCACCCCAGAGGATTTGCAGGCACTATCACATCATCAACGATTCGAGGAACCAGCCAGGCAGGATAAAGATCGTTTTAACGATCAAAGAGTTCGGACTGTGAGGGATTAAAATGGATAAAAAGTGGCTTGAAATTTTCGAAAGACTCGTCAACACAGACACAGGCTTCGATCTCGACAGCTCAACCAAGCTTGAAAGGACTCAGTTTGTGGCAGCTTTTCTCAAAGACCTTGGTTTTCAGCTGCACGAAGAAAGGGCCGCACACGTCGCTTTGAAGGGCGAGGCACCGTATCTGACGCTCATAGGACACCTTGACACGGTGTTCAAGGAAGGTGAAGCGACTCGAAGACCGTTCAAGTTGGAAGACAACGTTGTTAAGGGTCCGGGCGTTGCCGACATGAAGGGCGGAGTTGTGGTGTTGCTCGCCGTGGTTGAGGAAGCAACCAGGAAAGGTTTGGACGGTCTGTGCGTTATCCTCAACGTTGATGAAGAACTGGGTTCAAAAGAGAGCAGAGAAACTTTTGAAAGGTACGCAAAACAGAGTCTGTGTTGCCTTTCCTTTGAACCCGGTGGGGTTCATGGCGGGATAGTTGTTTCAAGGAAAGGCATCGCATCGCTCGACATTCAGGTGAAAGGCATAAAAGGACACGCGTCGAGACTTCAGGAAGGAGCCAACGCCGTTGTCGAAGCATCGCACAAAGTCTGCCAGATCTACGCGCTCAACGGCCAGATAGGAAGCTTGAGCGTGAACCCAACGATCATCAGCGGTGGAGAGAAGTCGAACATAACACCCGACCTCTGTAAAGTCCACTGTGATGTGAGATTTTCGAACGCAGAGGAACTGGAAGAATTCAAACGAAAACTTGAAGAGATAGTCCGCAGTAACCACATAGAACGCACCTCTTGCGAGTACAGTCTCAATGAGAGAAGACC